>Ga0102953_1002474_pt1 | contig 10898 bp, 11 predicted proteins | sample SalPon2A_C_D2_MG_FD_78509 | JGI IMG/M metagenome (GOLD analysis project Ga0102953, IMG submission 78509) | Soil microbial communities from South San Francisco under conditions of wetland restoration - Salt Pond MetaG R2A_C_D2_MG | ecosystem: Environmental > Terrestrial > Soil > Wetlands | place... | reverse complement strand
TGTGCCCGAACAGCGGTTTAAGGCGGCGATCCGCCTCTTTGCCAAGATGCCTGCCATTGCAGCCGCCTCCTACACCTACAGTATCGGGCGTCCGTTCCGCTATCCGGACAACAGCCTCGACTACTCCAGCAATTTTCTGCAGATGCTCTTCGGCAAACCCAACACCCCCTATCATGTTGATCCGGTACTGGCCAAAGCGATGGATCTACTGCTGATTCTGCATGCCGACCATGAGCAGAACGCATCAACATCTACTGTGCGCATGGCAGGCTCTTCCGGTGCCAACCCCTTCGCCTGTGTTGCCACCGGTATCGCCACACTCTGGGGCCCTGCCCACGGTGGTGCCAACGAAGCGGTGTTGAAGATGCTGGAGGAGATCGGTACGCCCGAAAACATTCCTCAGGCACTCAAGCGGGCCAAAGATCGTAATGATCCGTTCCGACTCATGGGCTTCGGTCATCGTGTGTACAAAAATCACGATCCACGTGCTGCCATTATCCGTGACACCACCAAATCGGTGCTACGTCATCTGAAGATGGAGAATGATCCTTTGATGTTGGTCGCACTTGAGCTGGAGCGTCATGCACTGCAGGACAAATACTTTATCGAGAAGAAGCTCTACCCCAATATCGATTTCTATTCTGGCATTCTGCTTAGGGCGATGGGATTTCCGAGCCGTATGTTTACTGCTCTGTTTGCCGTGGCGCGCACGGCTGGTTGGGCAAGTCACTGGCTGGAGCTAAAAGAGGACAAAGAGAGTTCCATTAACCGGCCTCAACAGCTCTATGTCGGCCCGACCATCCGTCATCTATAGCCAATACCAACTCACATAACTTTCATTAAATGAGGCCATACACCCATGCAGACAGATACAGTTCTTGTTGAAGACTTTTACAGTCCGGAATCCTTCGCCGAAATGAAAACCTTCGCTGACACCATGGAGACGCCGTTTGTGGTGATTGATCGCCAGATCATTCTCCAACACTACCGTGACCTGATTGCGAGCTTCCCCTACGCCAGGATCTATTACGCCATCAAGGCCAATCCTGACAAAGAAATTTTGACACTGCTGCGCGATCACGGTGCCAATTTCGATGTCGCCTCCATCTATGAGCTGGATAAGGTTCTAAGTCTCGGGGTATCACCCGACCGCTGTAGCTACGGCAACACCATCAAAAAGAGTAAAGATATCCGCTACTTCTACGAAAAAGGTGTCCGCATGTACGCGAGCGATTCCGAAGCTGACCTGCGTAATATCGGCCGTGAGGCACCCGGCTCAAAGGTATACGTTCGCCTGCTTACCGAAGGCAGCCACACCGCCGACTGGCCCCTGTCACGCAAATTCGGCTGCCAGACCGACATGGCTGTTGAACTACTGAAGCTTGCCAAAGAGCTGGGGCTGGAACCCTATGGCGTATCATTCCATGTTGGCTCACAACAGCGAGATATCGGCGCTTGGGATGCCGCTATCGACAAGGTCAAATCGATTTTTGACTGGCTCAGGGATGAGTGTGACATTCACCTGAAAATGATCAACATGGGCGGCGGTTTTCCGGCCAACTATCTCAACCGTACCAACGACCTTGCCACCTATGCCAAGGAGATTACCCACTACCTTCAAGATGACTTTGGCGATGACCTGCCCGAAATCATTCTCGAGCCGGGCAGGTCACTCTGTTCCAATGCGGGCTTGCTGGTCAGTGAAGTGGTATTGATTTCACGCAAAACCACCACCTCTCTTCACCGCTGGGTTTACACAGATGTCGGTAAATTCTCGGGGCTGATCGAAACTCTGGGTGAATCGATCAAATACCCGATCTATACCGAAAAAGAGGGTGAACAGGAGAAGTGCGTGATCGCAGGCCCTACCTGCGACAGTGCAGACATCATGTACGAAGACCACAAATACCAGTTGCCTCTGAGCCTTGAGATCGGCGATCGCCTCTATTGGTTCTCTACAGGCGCCTACACCACCAGCTACAGCGCCATCGAATTCAACGGCTTCCCGCCACTGAAACAGTACGTTATTCGATGAATCCTAGCTTCCTTGTATTCAGAAGTTGAGCATGAATCAATGGAATCGGCGAAGGGGAGCCATTCTAGGTTAAAACAGTTCCTCGGCAATGGAATCGACGAAGGGGAGTCCTTTGTTGGTCAGGTGCAGATGATCACCATCCCAAATCAACTTCTGCCCTGCCAACCAGGGTTCAAGTTCACCGCCAAAGCGGCTTTGAATGTCAGTGCCGAAACGTTCGGTGAACCATGCGTTGCTGATGCCACCTGTTCGGCGCAATCCCTGCCATAGCGATTCAGCCTCGGCGGTCGCTTTCGGCAGCTTTTCATCGCTGTTGATTGCCCTTCCGACCTTTAGGGCGGATTCAATGTATTTCTCGGGATTGCGGATGTTGCTGTAGCGGGTGACACCACCATCATCCAGATCAAACTTGCCGGATGCTCCGGCACCGATACCGATGTAATCACGGTAGAGCCAGTAGCCATCGTTATGACGGCATTTCATGCCGGGTCTGGCGAAGTTGGAGATCTCATAGGCCTTGTAACCTGCTTCGGCCAGGCGTTCGCGGGTTTGGTAGAGAAAATCCAGAGCCAGTTCATCGTCAGGCAATTGATCCGCCACCGTCTCAAAGTTAGCCGCTAACTTTGTATGCGGCTCAACGGTGAGCTGATAGCAGGAGAGGTGCTCCGGCCCGAGTTCGATCACCCTGTTCAGTGAGTTCATCCACTGCTCAATGAACTGATCGGGCAGACCGTAGATCAAATCGAGATTGATATTTTCAAAGCCGGCCGCCCTTCCGACCTTTAGGGCGGTAACGGCTTGCTCACCACTATGGATACGCTCCAGCCATTTCAGTTCAACATCATCCAGACTCTGCACACCGATGGAGAGGCGATTAACGCCTACCTTCCTGAACCCTGCAAAGCGGGAGTGATCGACGGTGCCGGGGTTAGCTTCCAGCGAGATCTCGATGTCGGCATCAAACTCAAACAGCTTTGAAGCAGCTTCAATAACGGATGCGATCAGTTCAGCCGGTGCCAGCGACGGCGTGCCGCCACCGAAGAAGATGGAGCCAAGCTTACGTCCGGCGAACTGCGGCTGCTTCGACCACTGTTTCAGCTCCGCCAGCAGCACCTGCTGATAACCCTCCCAATCCGGTTCACCACGCACATGCGAATTGAAATCGCAGTAGTGGCACTTGTGCACGCAGTAGGGGATATGCACATAAAGCATCAAGGGGTTAGAAATCATTCTCAAATTAATGAAACACTCCGGCATTCTCTCCTGCAGACAGAATGGTTTATATCAAGGCGTAAGGAGCGCGGTTTGGCAGCGCCAAATAAGCGACGCACAACGATGAGAGAGACCATTCTGTCTACAGGAGAGCGATTTCGTAGTGTTCAGGGGCGAGATTCGAATCACTCTTAAAGCTGATCTCCTTACCGAGGAAACTCTCCAGCGCAGCAACATCCTCACCCTCTTCACCCAGCATCAGATCAATGAGCGTCGGGTGTGCAATCACCATCAGCTTCTCACACGGATAGGCGCGTGCCTCAGCGACGATTTCACGGAACACCTGATAGCAGATGGTGATCAGGCTCTTCACCTGGCCGCTGGCATGGCAACGATCACAGTTCTGTTGCAGCACACGTCCGAGTGAATCCCTTGTGCGTTTACGGGTCATCTCGACGAGTCCTAGCGTTGAGAAGTGGGCGATGTTGGTCTTGGACTTGTCGCGCTTGAGCGCTTCTCCAAGCACCTCCATCAATTTAACTTTGTTCTCCTCTTCCAGCATGTCGATGAAGTCGACCACGATGATACCGCCGAGATTCCTCAATCTCAGCTGATGAACAATTTCACGCACCGCTTCGAGGTTGGTCTTGAAACCGGTCTCCTCCATGCTCCTGGAGGCAACAAACGAACCGGAGTTCACGTCAATCGCTACCAGAGCCTCGGTCTGATCAATGACAATATGACCACCGGAGCGGAGTGCCACCCTACGTTCAAGGGCGCGGTCGATCTCCTCCTCGACACCGTAAACATCAAAGATAGGACGTTCACCGGGATAGTAGTAGAGGCGCTTGGCCACTTCCGGCATGAAATTCTTGGCGAACCGCTTCATGCTCTGATAAGCCTCGCGCGAATCGACGTGGATTTTCACCACCTCATCATCGACATAATCACGCATGACACGAAGGTAGAGATTGAGATCGGTATAGATCATCGAGCCGCGAGCGGCATGCTTACTGCGTTTTTCAACATCACGCCAGAGCCTTACCAGAAATTCCAGATCCTTTTTCAGATCTTCTTTGCTATGCCCCTCGGCAACGGTACGGATAATCAGGCCGCCACCTTCTGGCTTTATCTCATTGCCGATCTTGAGAAGACGATCACGCTCATCACCCACTTCAAGACGACGGGCAATGCCGACATGATCCATCGTTGGTAGATAGACCAGATAACGTCCGGCAAGACTCAACAGACTTGTCAGTCTCGGCCCTTTCGAAGCAATCGGATCTTTCGAGACCTGAACCAGAATCTCCTGCCCCTCTTTCAGAAGCGTGGCGATCGGCGGGATAATCCGGCGCTGCGAATCTTCATCAACATGTGTTTCAGCACTGTCTTCCGGTGTGTTTTCAACCTCTTTGGCTGCCGCCATCTCGGCATCCTGTGACTCCGGAGCGGCAATATCTCCGGCATAAAGAAACCCTGCCTTCTCCATCCCGATATCAACAAAGGCTGCCTGAATACCGGGCAATACACGCTGTACCCTGCCCTTGTAGATATTCCCCTTCAGGCCACGTTCATTCTCCCGCTCAATGTAGAGTTCTTCAGCCAGGCCATCCTCGACACGGGCAATGCGTGTCTCAAAGGGAGCGACGTTTACCAACAGTTCCGCGCTCAACTTTTTTCTCCTGAAATCTTCACCAACAACTCCTTCGTCAATGCCACAGGCAGGCCAATAACATTGTCCATCGGCCCATCTATAGCTACGACAAAACCGGAGGCGCCTGCCTGAACAGCATAGGCGCCTGCCTTGTCCAACACCTCATTATGCTTGAGATAGATATCAATTTCATCTTCGGAGATATCTCGGAATCGAACCGAGGTTGTCATAGAGCCGTCAAGCAGCGAACCCCCAAACCGAACACATACAGCCGTAAACACCTGATGGGTGTGGCCGGAGAGCTGCTGAATCATCGCTTTAGCTGCCATTATATCGGCAGGCTGGCCGAGTGCTTCACCGCCCAGCGCCACCAGTGTATCGGCAGCAATGACGGGTCGGTCATCAACCGGGCATGCCATCGCCTTCAACCGGCAGAGACGCGACACCATCGCATGCACCTCTTCACCCGGCAGCGGCGACTCATCCACATGGCTCGGCATCACCTCCACGGCAAAGCCTGCTGACTGCATCAATTGCAGTCGACGCGGTGATTTCGAAGCAAGCACGATAGGGCGTCCACTATTCATGCCGCGATGTTAGTTGGAATCTTTGAAAATCACAGGCTTTTTGACTGTCACAAATACAGGCATAATGCGTCCGGTTCAAATCAGCCGACCATGGAGAGTGTAATGTCCGACATATTTTCTGCAGAGGGAATCGGTGGCGATATCACCCCACTGCAACTCAAAAGCCTGTTGGATAAGAATCCCGACCTATACCTGCTGGATGTTCGCGAGCCCAGTGAGCTGGCCATCTCCCGTCTGGAAAGCAGCCACGATATCCCCCTGGCGATGCTGCCACTGCGCTTTTCGGAGGTGCCTACAGATCAACCTGTGGTCGTACTCTGCAAAATGGGCGGGCGCTCGGCACAAGCTGTGCAGTTTCTGAAAAATAGAGGGTATAGGAATGTCAGCAATCTGGTTGGTGGTATCCTGCGCTGGATTGATGAAATAGATCCGTCATTAAAAAAATATTGAGAAGGAAACAGAGCCGATGAGTTTCAAAAACGCTGAAATCAAAAAGAAGGCCAATATCTACAATGGCGGCGAAGTGACCAGCCGTACCATCATTACTGCTGAAGGAGAGAGCAAAACACTGGGTATCATGTTACCAGGCACCTATCACTTTAACACTGCTGCGGCAGAGATTATGGAACTGCTGGGAGGTAGCTGCCGTGTGAGGCCCGCTGGAGAATTGCACTGGCAGGATTACGCAGAAGGCGAATTCTTCAACATACCAGCCAATAGCTCCTTCGACATCGAAGTCACAGAGCTTCTCGATTACATCTGTCATTTCGAGTGAACTAATCTCTTCCTTGGATAGATTACCGTTTGAGTGGCTGGGGAGTCAGCTCTATGAGCCAACATGGGAACTGCTTCAACACCGGGCAGCAGCTGTTGCTGCATCAAAAGCATCTGAAATCATCTGGTCGTGCGAGCATGAACCGGTCTACACCACAGGCCGTCGTGCCGTGGATAATCGTGAACAGCCGATACTTCCCGCGCCGCTGATCTATACCGACAGAGGTGGCGAAACCACCTTTCATGGCACTGGCCAGATCATGCTCTACCCGATCATTCATCTAAGGAGACGTCAGATCACACCGAAGCAGTATGTATCCCTGCTGGAGCAATCGGCCATCGACCTGCTGGCGGATATGGGGGTAAACGCTGCTCGCCGCTGTAGCCTGCCCGGAGTCTGGACAAAAGAGGGAAAAATCGTCGCCATCGGGCTTCGTATACAGAATGGTGTTGCCTATCACGGTATGGCGCTCAATGTTGATGTGGCATCCGAGTGGTTTTCGGCAATCAATCCATGCGGCACTGGCAAAAAGAGTGTTAGTCTCTCCGATTACATAGAGAAACCTGAGCCACTTGAGATGATCGCAACACAATGGAGCAATCAACTCGACCTGCTTTTGGGCCGGAATTGATTGAACTTTCTCGACTAGCCGCTAAGGTTCGCGGCTTCTCTAAAAATGGGGTATACTCATTGATAGATATTCATGCTCTGGAGGCATGCGATGGCACTGACTAAAAAACAACTGGAAGATTTCCAGAAACAGCTCACCGAATGGCGGGATGATCTTGAAGAGGGGCAGACTGTTACCATGCATTCCATGCATGAACAGGATCAAAATGCCTTCCCTGACCCGACTGACCAGGCCAGCATGGAAACAGATCGCAACTTCGATCTTCGTATCAAGGATCGTGAGCGTAAGCTGATCCGCAAGATTGATCAGGCCGTTCTACGTATCAAGGAAGGCGAATTCGGCCTGTGTGAAGCATGCGGCGGCGACATTAGCGTCAAACGTCTTCAGGCACGCCCTGTTACGACCCTCTGCATCGACTGCAAAACCGAGCAGGAGCAGGAAGAGCGCACCCGTAGCGACTGATTCACTTTCCCTCAAGTTCGCTCCACGTTTCAATGAAGGCAGCCTGTGAAAACAGTGCTGCCTTCACTTTTTTCTAATAAGTAGCTACGCTCGCAGGTGATTGCATATCAATCCCAGGAGGGAGAGTGCTACAACCGATTGCCGAATTCATTGAGCGTCATCAGAACTGGTTTGGATACCCGCTGATTATCGCCATGTCATTCCTGGCACTCTCTCTGGCCATTATTCAGCCCGATTTTATTGAACAGATTGAACTGAAAACTCTGGATGAACGCTTTAAACTTCGTGGCCCCATCACACCCGATCCCCGCGTCATCATCGTTGCAGTGGATGACAAATCCCTCACCAAGGTGGGCCGCTGGCCCTGGCCACGCGATAAAATTGCACAGATTGTTGATCGACTGATCAATCAGTACGGTGTGAAAGCGATCGGCTTCGATATCGTTTTCTCCGAAAAGCAGGCCAACCCACTTGTCGAGAGCGTTCGCCTATTAAAAGAGTCAGGTGATGAAAACGGTACGGTCAGTCATTGGTTAGAAAAACACCGGGCTACCGGTGACCTGGATGCGAAACTCCAGAAGACCATTGAAGAGCACCACTCAAGACTTGTCCCTGGTTACTTCTTCTATGTTAAAGGCAGCAGTGTTCACAAGCTGGCGCTGGAGAGATCCGAAGAATTTGCCAGACTGATGCAATCATCGGCCATGACCACTGAATTTACCGATGATGCCGCCCATACCGTTCCCCACATTGCAGCCATTGAAGCAAATCTGCCACAATTTACAACATCCGCTGACTCGGTTGGTTTCTTCAACTTCTTTCCCGATTCCGATGGTACGGTTCGCCGTATTCCATTGATTGCCGAATATGAAGGCTACATCTATCCCAGCATGGCACTACAGACACTACGCACCTACCTCGACTGGCCCGATGCATCGGTCAAGCTCGATATCGGTGGTGTTAAGGAGATTCGACTGGGTGATCGGGTGATTCGTACCGACCATACCGGTAATATGCTGCTCAACCACTATGGTCCGGGCCAGACATTCACGCACATTTCAGCCGCGGACATCCTTGCAGACAAAGTCGATCAAAAACTCCTTAAAAACAGTCTTGTCGTCTTCGGTGTCACCGCTGTCGGTGTCTTTGACTATCGACCCAGCCCCTTCGACTCCGTCTTTCCCGGAGTGGAGGGCCATGCTGCAGCCATTGCCAACATTCTTAATAATCAGGAGATCAGCCGCCCGGCTTATCTGGAAATCGTCGAACTTCTCGCCATTCTCGTGCTCTGCCTGCTCTCCGGCTATCTCGTTTACCATCGCGGTCCAGTGCTCCAGACTCTCTGCATCTTCGGCCTGCCCATCCTCATCATCACCGTCGGCATCTGGGTATTCTCTAACTATGGCGTATGGGTGAAGGGTACTTACCTGATCATCGGCATTCTGATGTCGACGATACCGATCACGCTGCTCGAGTATGTGATTGAGTCCCGTAAGCGCGCCTTTATTCACGATGCATTCTCCCACTATCTGGCACCCAAGGTGGTTGAAAATCTGGCGGCACATCCCGAAGCACTGCAACTCGGTGGTGAAGAGCGACACATGACCGCCTTCTTCTCTGACATTGCTGCCTTCTCCTCCTTTTCTGAAAACCTGACGCCACATGAACTGGTGCACTTTCTCAATATCTATCTTACGGCCATGAGTGATATTATTCTCGAACGCGGCGGCACCATCGACAAATATGAGGGTGATGCCATTATCGCTTTTTTCGGCGCTCCACTGGATATGCCGGACCATGCAACCCAGTGCGTACTGGCGGCATTGGAGCAGCAAAAAGCGCTCATTACACTCCGACACAAGTGGGCCGAAGAGGGGTATCCCGAAGTGCACATCAGAATCGGCATCAATGATGGGCCGATGGTGGTCGGTAATATGGGGACCGATACCCACATGAACTACACCATGATGGGCGACAATGTGAATCTAGCCAGTCGCCTCGAGGGCGTATGCAAGGTCTATCGGGTTCCGATTCTGATGAGTAAAGACACCTACCTGCAGGTCCGTGATGATGTGGCTGCCTCTTTTGTTGATCGGGTTAAGGTGGTGGGCCGTGCTCAGCCGGTAGACCTGTACCAGCCTCTGGCACCGCGCAACGAGATCAGTGAAGATGATCTGCGCTCCCACAGAGCCTACGAGAGAGCCTGGAGTTTGATGCATCAACGCCTGTTCAGCGAGGCTGGCAAGCTCTTTGATGAACTGGTTAAGGAGTATCCGGATAACGGCCTCTATGAAGTGATGCATGCCCGCAACAAGGCCTATATCAAGTCCCCTCCTGCATCAAGCTGGGACGGCGTGACCGCTCTTAAGAGCAAATAACGGTTAGTGTTATTACCTCAGAGCTTCGGGCAGACTAAAGGTAACATTCTCCTCGATTACTTGCGAAACGCGGACATCGTCAAAGCCCTCTGACCGAAGATATTCGAGCACCTGTTGAACCAGCACCTCCGGCGCCGAGGCTCCCGCTGTAATACCGATATCCATCCTGCCCTTTAGCCATGCCGGATCGATATCTGAGGGACCATCGATCAGATATGCCACGGCGCCCTTACGTTCAGCCACCTCTCTCAACCGATTACTGTTGGATGAGTTCTTCGAACCTATCACCAGCACCAGATCGCACGCTTCGGAGAGCTCTTTGACCGCCGCTTGACGATTACTGGTGGCATAGCAGATATCTTCGCGTTTCGGCCCCTGAATATTAGGAAATCGATTTTTCAACGCATCAATCACATCGGCCGTATCATCGACGCTGAGTGTTGTCTGGGTCACAAAGGCGAGTTTGTCCGGATCGTTCACCTCCATCGCTTCGACATCTTCAGGCGTAGAGACCAGCAGCACAGCACCCTCCGGCGCCTGACCCATCGTTCCCTCCACTTCCGGATGTCCGGCATGACCAATCAGAATCACCTGATCACCCCGCTGATAGTGGCGCAGCAGTTCCAGATGAACCTTGGTCACCAGCGGACAGGTCGCATCGATCACACGCAAGCCGCGCACCGCCGCATGCTCGCGTACCGCTTTACTCACCCCATGAGCAGAGAAGATGAGCAGTGATCCGTCAGGGGCATCATCCACCTCATTAACGAACACCGCACCTTTGGCTTTCAGGCCTTCAACAACGAATTTGTTGTGCACAATCTCATGTCGCACATAGACCGGTGCACCATAAACCTTGAGAGCACGTTCGACAATTTCAATCGCCCGATCCACACCCGCACAAAAACCACGAGGCTCCGCAAGCACTACCTGCATTCGTCACTCCTTTCCTGCACAATACCAAAGATTGAATTGGGGACGTTATCATTCATGATTGCCCCATGAAAGCCTTTGAGAAAAAGAGAGGAGCCAATCATGAGTGACTATAAACTGAACCCGGGTGATGCAGCGCCGAACATCGAACTGCCGACCTTTTCTAAAGAGGCTCCGGAAGGCTCACTGAAACTCTCTGATCTGGAGGGGAAATGGGTCATCCTCTACTTC
>Ga0102953_1002473_pt1 | contig 10903 bp, 12 predicted proteins | sample SalPon2A_C_D2_MG_FD_78509 | JGI IMG/M metagenome (GOLD analysis project Ga0102953, IMG submission 78509) | Soil microbial communities from South San Francisco under conditions of wetland restoration - Salt Pond MetaG R2A_C_D2_MG | ecosystem: Environmental > Terrestrial > Soil > Wetlands | place... | reverse complement strand
TGTCCAATTTCTCCTGCGAAACCATCTGCGCCTGAAAAGAGCTTTCCATCGATGATGATTCCTGATCCGATGCCATAACCTACATTGATACAAATGAAATTTTTGTACTGCTTACCGATCCCATAGAGTAATTCTCCAACGGCGACCAGATCAACCACATTTCCCAAGGCAATGTGTAAATCAGTATATCTGGATAGCGCCTGCCGTACATCTACATTTTTCCAGTTAAAGATGGGGGAGTATTCCACTAGTCCTGAATTCTTATTTACCATCCCACTAACGGCAATACCAATTCCCCAGAGTCGTAAGTTTTTCTGAAGAGCGCGACGACTCAATTTCTCAATAAGGGTACCCACCTGGGACATCACTTCTTCAAATCCTTCCTTGAAATTGGTGGGGACATGTATTTCGAAAATGAACTCTCCTGCCAAATTGGATAGTACCGCACGTATGAAAGTCGCATCGATATCAATCCCAATGACAAAGTTGTCTTTTGAGTTAAACCCAAGTAACTGGGGAGGTCTTCCCCCGCTGGATAATCCGACACTATTGGTTTGTACCAGATTCATTTGGGTCAATTCATCAACAATTCGCGTTACAGTAGGTGCGCTTAATCCTATACGCTTGACAATCTTAGCCCTGGTAATCTTCTTTTCATTTCTTATGAGTTGAAGTACAGATACCCTGCTTACATTCCCCTGTATATCAAATTTATCTTTTTGAATATCAATTTGATTCATCCTGATTTCTTCCTTTTAAACTATCCCTTCCTTTCCAAAACTAAATATCTCAACTGATATAAACTAATCTTAAGAGCGACATAAGCCATAATTACGCCAGATAACGATACTTTTATGAGATTATGAAATTATATAATAGATATTTTCAACTTCGAAGTCGAGAAGTTTACGAATATTGGAGTCTTTGTAGAAAAGATGACAAAGTATTTTAAAATATGGGCTATTTATAGCATATAGTATAATTATTTCATAAGGCAAGACTTATATGAATATATCAGAAACGACATATTGCAATTATCTCAATACAAGAATATGAACCGCAAAATATTTGTTTCAAGGGTAATATATAACTACTTTTAAAAAACAATGAAATAAAGTATTCTATTTAACAGATGAGATACCTTCCAAATAAAAATCGGTATAGAGATATGGAATATCGTCGATGTGGTGAAAGCGGTTTGCTTTTATCCTCTGTATCGTTAGGCCTCTGGCACAACTTTGGCCACATCGATCGATTAGAAAATGCCCGGAATATTTTACATACGGCGTTTGATCATGGCATTACCCATTTCGATTTAGCCAATAATTACGGACCTCCACCAGGTTCGGCTGAAGAAAATTTTGGGAAGATATTTAAAGATGATTTCAGGCCGTTCCGCGACGAAATCATAATTTCTACTAAGGCGGGTTATGATATGTGGGCTGGTCCTTACGGTAATGGGGGATCGAAAAAATATTTGACGGCAAGCCTTAATCAAAGCTTAAAAAGAATGGGATTGGAGTATGTAGACATATTTTACCACCATTGCCCCGATCCCGAAACTCCGTTGGAAGAAACGATGACCGCGCTCGATTTAATAGTCAGGCAGGGAAAGGCTTTGTATATAGGTCTGTCAAATTACAAGCAGGAGGAAGCGGCTAAGGCCTTTCAAATTTTAGATCAACTCGGCACACCATGCCTAATACATCAACCCAGATATTCCATGTTTGATCGTTGGATAGAGGGTGGACTATTGGATTTGCTGGAAGAAAATGGAGTTGGATGCATTACTTTTTCTCCACTTTCTCAAGGCCTTCTAACCAATAAATATTTAGATAGAATACCGGAAGGGTCCAGAGCGGCCAGCCATCGGGGCAATGGAGCGATTGAGGAAGCCCAGGTGTCTGAGGATAAAATAAATAAGGCACGGCAACTGAATGTTCTGGCAAAGGAGAGGGGGCAGAACCTGGCTCAAATGGCGCTGTCCTGGATACTCAGAAATAAAGGTATTACGACTGTTTTAATTGGTGCCAGTAAACCCGAACAGGTCGTCGATTCCTTAGGGTGTATTGACAATTATTCATTCACCGGGGAAGAATTGAAAAGAATAGATGAAATTTTAAAATAAAAACTGATTGGGCATTTACAAGAACAAGAACCTGCTGGAATCCAGTGAAAGAGTTGGCTCAACATATTGGATCACATACTTAGATTGTTCAGGGATGGGATTTTAACGCGTGGTTTAATAATCGAAATCCTTCGCAGCACTCATCATTTTATTAATAGCATAGGATAAAACCTTATGGACACGAGTTTAAAAAACTTAATCAAAACAGGCCTTCTAATCGCGCTCATACTTATACAGCAGAGCCCATGTCTGGCACAAACCGAATCCGAAAAAATCGATAGCCTGATTTCCCGGATGACATTGGCAGAAAAGGTCGGGCAGATGACCAATATCACGATCGGAATGGTAGCCCACGAATCGGGCAACACCATTGTGCTTGATACGGCTAAATTGAGGAATGTTATGATCAAGCATCATGTAGGTTCATTTCAGAACGTAATCAGTCATGCCTACTCGCTTAAAACCTGGCATCGTATCCTCGATGAGATTCAAGCTATGAACATGAAAGAATCCCGACTGAAAATTCCAATATTATATGCCATTGACGGTGTGCATGGTGCAAATTATACGCTGGGGTCTACTCTGTTTCCACAAAATATTGGTTTAGCAGCTACAAGAGACACTCTGTTAGCTAAAAAGGTAGCTGAAATTACTGCTAAAGAGGTAAGAGCAACAGGTATTAGATATGATTTCTCTCCCGTATTAGGTGTGGGAAGGCAACCGCTCTGGCCCAGACTCGATGAAACTTTCGGTGAAGATGTTTATTTGGTAAAAAAAATGGGGCTGGCGGAAATAGCTGGATACCAGGGCAATGATCTGAAAGAGGTGGACCATGTTGCTGCTTGCATGAAACATTTCATTGGATATTCAGATCCTACTTCCGGTAAGGACAGGACTCCGGCACTCATTCCCAATATAACATTGAGGGAATACTATCTGCCCTCTTTTAAGGCGGCTATAAAGGCAGGTGCAAAAACCCTGATGGTCAATTCCGGGTCGGTGAATGGGGTCCCTGTTCATTCCAGTAAGTATTTATTAACCGATTTATTGAGAAAGGAGCTTGGGTTTCAAGGGGTCGTTATTTCAGACTGGGGAGACGTCAAAAAATTAGCCGACAGACGCCGTGTAGCTTCGTCCTATAAAGAAGCGGTGTATCAGGCCATAACTGCAGGTATAGATTTATGCATCGTACCAAATGATTTGGACTTCAGTAAGTACCTTATTGAATTGGTAAAAGAAAAAAGAATCCCCGAAAGTAGAATCGATGAGTCGGTAAGAAGGATCTTGAAACTAAAGTATGATGTTGGATTATTTGATCATCCCTATGTAGAAAAGGCGGCGTTTAAAAATTTCGGACGGCCCGAATACAAAAAAATTGCCCTGAAGGCGGCCAGAGAATCCATGACTTTATTAAAAAATGATCAGCATGTCCTGCCACTGTCTAAAAATAAAAAGATTTTTGTTACCGGTCCGGGAGCCAACTCATTAACCACCTTAAATGGAGCCTGGTCGTATACCTGGCAGGGTACCAATGCGAAATATTTTCCAAAGGATGAACCGACCATACTCAAGGCCATTCAGGAAAAAGCTAAAAATACCAGCTATAAGCAGGGGACCGCTTTTGTTGGGACCGATAAAGGCATTGCAGATGCTGTAGCTGCTGCCAAAAATGCTGATGATATTGTTGTTTGCCTGGGCGAGGATGCCTATGCCGAGACCCCGGGAAATATCGAAGACCTGGAACTGCCTGAGAATCAACAAAAGCTCGTGATTGCTTTGAGCAAATTGAACAAGCCTATTATTGCGGTATTTACGGAAGGCAGACCCCGGATAATCAGAAAAATCGAGCCGCTTTTGAGTGGTATTTTGATGGCCTACTGGCCCGGTTCTCAGGGAGGCCAGGCCATTGCAGATGTCCTCTTCGGTGATTACAATCCATCTGGCAAATTACCTATTACGTATCCGCGAAATCCGAATTTTCTGGTTACCTACGACCACACATATTCACAGGAAGGGGTAGAGACGGCCAATCCACAGCATTATTCCGAACAATTTAACCCACAGTTTGCATTCGGATACGGATTAAGCTACACCACGTACAAATATGGTGACATCATGGTTTCCTCCGATACCCTGACGGCAAATGCTCCCATGAAAATTTCCGTTAACGTTACGAATTCAGGCAAAATGGCGGGTAAGGAAACTGTGGAATTGTACAGTTCTGATTTGATTGCGTCTGTCACTCCCTCCGTAAAGAGATTGCGAAAATTCGCTAAAATATATTTAAAATCTGGCGAGACCAGAGAAGTGTCCTTTACATTGACGGCTAAGGATTTGGCTTTTGTTGGAAGGGACTTAAAATGGGTAACCGAGCCTGGGGCATTTGATATCCGCATTGGAAACCGTAAAAAAAGAATTGTTTATGTAAGTCAATAAAGTAAAATAGTTAGTGATTTTCTCTTGATTACGTTTAGCCAGGGAATAATCCACTTATGAAAACGAGTTATAACCAGATAATTACTGTTATGAAAAATACGATGGACAGTCAGAATAAAACGCAACAATTGGTTAATGCCATATTTAGTGCAATTGAAAAAATGATACCTGATTATATGGCTGTGACAGAGGATAGAGCCATCACGAATGGGAATGTTGCGGCATGTATCATTGATGAGGATGGACTTGTATATGGAAAAATGTTTGGAACCGATAAAGCAAGACAAAGACAATCGTATAAAGTCGCCTGGACCAAAGCAAGTCAGGTATGGCTTACTGGCGAAAAAACGGGTGAATATGAACGAAGGGTTTTTAACAAAGAGATTGGTGAGAATGCCAATGGTATTGAAGCGCCCGATTTGATCGGATGGGAGGGAGGACAGCCCTTGGTTCGAAAAAATGGCTCTATACTGTCGGTGGGATTTAGCGGTTTCCGCGGATTTAACGATCTTGAAATCATGCGAAAGGCATTTGATGAAGTTGAACAATAATTATTTCCGAAGGGCCCTGATGTGTGCCGGTCCTTTTTGGGAAATGCTACATAACGATATCTCATAAAGCTGTAGTGGTATCTATTAAGCCCGAATACTTTTGTTCAGTCGTTAAACATTCGTCTAAAAGCTTTTTTAGCTCCGAACCCGGCAAAGGCTTAGCATTACTTTTCTAGAAGTCTGTAAATACTTTGAAGTTTATGTTTCTTTAGTTATTGGTCCCTTAATAGAGGTCAAGTCAACTGCTTTTTAGCATTACAATCCTTTTACGATTGCTAACGCTTTTTTTACATGCTCGTCAGGCGTGATGTGATCTTTTTTTGAGGAAAATGTGGCTACAATTATCCCTTTTTTATTAATAACAAATGTGGTTCTTGGAATAAAACCGTGTGTGACCTGCTTGCCTCGTACATCCTTGACGCCAGGCTGGGGAGGTACTAAAGTCAGCCCGTAGGTTGCAGCAATTTTGCCATTTGGGTCGGAGGCTACCGGGAACTTGCCGGCACAATAATTCGGATCAGAAGAGAATGAATTCAGACGCTGAATGTCATCTGCCGATACACCGATAATAGTAGCTCCCGCCGCTGTAAACTTATCCTTGAGTTCAGCGAAGGTATGTGCCTCCAAATCACACCCACCGGTGTAAGCAGCCGGGTAGAAGTAGAGCACGACGGGTCCCTTGGCCAGAGCTTTTTTTAATGAAAACTCAAATTCGCTTCCAGCCTGGCTGGCCTTGGCGGTAAACATGGGAGCCGCAGCTCCCTTTGATTTCATTGATTGGGCAAAGCCGGGCAAGGTAATAAAGAGGCAAAAAACAAAGACTAAAACGGGGGAATAACGATATTTTTTGAACATAACGGGTTTATAATATTTAGGGAAAAAGTTCATTAGTAACTATACCTTAATTGGACAATAAAATCAACGTGTATTCTGCCGGCCCAGAGTGAATTTATGAAAGCCCTATAACGGCCCAGCGCACAAGGGGATAAGATACGAGCAACGCTTGCCAATGTAGCTAAAAGACTGAGCACAAGCCATCCGCTGCCGCGGAATGCGCGGCCGGCTCAGTTCCCTTAATGCGTTATACCGCGTTATTTAACAAACTCTTGTGGGGAGATAGCAATCTTAGGAAATTCCCTGATAATTTTTTTGTCAAATGTTACCAGTTTAATATTTAGATCATCAGCTAGGGCTAGAAACTCGCAATCGTAGGCCGAGCAGGAGGAATTAGCAACAAAGCTCATTACTTGTGTTGAATTTACTTCAAATTCATTCAAGTCCATGAGTTGCTCGGCTTCTTCCATGGCTTGCAAGACTACAGGGAGTTCTAAAATACCTTTTCGTAAATATATGGATAGCACATTTCTAAACTCTGAGCGCCAAAGCAGTGGTGCTACCCAGTCGGAGTCTTTTTTCAGCACCTTATAAACCCATTCATCCATATCATTTGGAACCCACATGCTAGCAATGGCATTGGTATCCACAACAATCATGGACGTTCTTGGTCAATAGCTTGCTGGATTTGGTCAATAGAGAGAGCACCTTTAGCCTTTTGTTTAATCTTTTTGGCCCGGTTGATAATTTGGTCAGGATCCCGCCGATTACTTTGAACCAATTTCTTTAAATAAACGATGACTTCGCTATTAATGCTTCGGTGATGCAGGTCAGCCTGGGTTTTTAATTTTTGATAAACCTCGTCAGGAATATCCCGGATAGTAATATTTGTAGCCATGGTATTTGAATTCATTTTGGTTTCATAATAAAACTATACAAAAAGGCCGACGATTGCAATAAAAAACGGTCTAACGACCCTGCGCATAAGGGGCTAAGATACAAGCAACGATTGCCAATTTAGTTAAGACCTTATGCACAAGTCATCCGCCACTGCGGAATGCCCGGCCTGCTTATTCCCATGCGCTTGATATACTCACAACTTATTTACGTGATTTCCAATAACCTGGCCTTCGTTTAAGAGGCATGATCGCATAAATCATGACGTGGTTCTCGTACTTTGTGTAAATAATTCCATACGGAAATCTTTCCACCAACATCCTGTGATCTGTTTCGGTTAGCAAGGTTCCTAAATCGGGGAAAGATTGGATCAGTGCCAAACTCTTTTCTACTTCGTCAAGAAATTCAGCGCCCAAACCTTCCGTCTTTCTCTCATAATATCTGATAAAATGAAGCAACTCTTTTTCTGCCTCGGGTGATAACGAAAAATCACTTTTTAAGTAGATTTCGGGCTTTTTCAAGTACTTGTTCACCTGGAATGGTTTCAACTTCTCCAGCTTCTAATTGAGCTTTTCGACGATTTATTTCTTCAATCCAGGCTTGTTCAATATCCTCATCTATATTTTCTTCGAGACTAATCAGAAGCCGTTTAGCAAGCTCTGCACGATGTTTCTCGTCCAGTTTAAGAGCCGATTGTTCTATTTCTTTAAAATCGATCATAATGGTAACCAAGCTTTAGCTTTTTCTTTAATCTATTGGAAAACGGATAAATCTGGTAAATTATTTGTAAAGGAACCTTTGTGGGTATAACGGCCCAGCTTTTAAGCGGCTGGGGATAAACAAAATGTAATCAGTATCGAAGCACTCCACCAGTCCGTTTGAAACGCCTTGTTAGGCGGCCTGTTTATTTTTCTAAATCCGAGACTGCCATAATTCCGGATTTCTGCTTTGCCGTTGAATGGCAAATATGCTGAGTACGTCCGGTTTGTCTACAAAATAAACCGCATAGGGAAAACAGAAGACCAATGCTCGCCGAACTTGGCTTTTATAAATAGTTTTTCTTGAATTCATCCCACGGTATGCCCTTCTTCGTGTCCTGTTCAAGTGTTTTCAGTCGCTCATCCAGGACGGTTTTATGATGTTCGGGCAGTGGCACATTTTCCGGGTCTGAGGCAATAGAATCCCACAGAGCTTCTACTAAAAGCAGCTTTTCACTCTTGTTTAACTTTTCGATCTGTTTGGTCAGTGTATCTTCCATAATGAAATAAAGTGACTTCGTACTCTGATAAGTTAATTTCATTAAAAACGAAAAAGAAAGCAATTCATTGGAGCAAGGAATAGAAAATGGGAAGGCAGCCTAACGATCATGTACATAAGGGACGCAGGTACAGGTTGTAAATGCTTACCGGACACATTACTCATTTACCATCACAAATTCTTTAAAAATCCGACGCCCCCTTGATGCGCTTTGTTAGGCCAAGCTCTTTCTAATCATAATGGGTCCACATTCGGATAACCTTAACAACTCGCCTTTCTTCATAAACTTGGTAAACCAACCGATGCTGGATATTAATTCTGCGGGAATAGGCTCCTTGTAATTCTCCAACCAATTTCTCATAAGGAGGATATTCCTGAAATGGATCCTCCCGAATAATTTCCAGTAGCTCTTCAACTTTAGATTTCAATCCGGCAGATGCCACTTTTTGGGCATCCTTCTGGGCTTGTTTGGTGTAGACTAGTGTCATGTCAATCATCAAGTGTCGGATAAAGTCTTTTCAGCTTTATCCGGGCATCTCCGGTAGTGAACTGCCAATTAATCCTGGCTTTCCTATTGTCTCTTGCCTGTTGCCAGGCCCTGACCTGCCTGATGACTTCCTGGGTCGTATCTATTCTGCGATTCAAGCATTGTCCGTTTAACACTTGCAGCTCAATTTCGGCCATATTTAACCAACTCCCATGCTTGGGGGTATAAACAAATTCAAACCGATCCCACAGGGCCTTAGCCTGGGCCGGGGAGAATACCTCGTAAAGAGAACCGGGGGTATGCGTATTCAGATTATCCATCACCAAGGTGATCTTCTCTGCCTCTGCCCACCGCCGGGCTATCTGTTGGAGAAACCTCGCCCAATCTGCTTTCGTTTTGCCCGGTGTGATCTCTACCAATCGTTCTCCCCCCAGGGGTTCATTGGCCATAAACACATTACAAACACCCAGGCGCTGGTACTCATAATCATATTTCAAGATCGATCCGGGACGTCCCGGCAAGGCCACCCGGGTCTCCCCAATCAATTGCTTCGGGGATTCATCCATGCAAACCACCGGGAATCGCCGGTCATAGGGACGCTTATAAATCTCCAGCACCCGTTCCATAGCCGCAACGAAATCACCGTTTTGCTCCGGTGGAATTACCCATCCTTTTTTCTTCCAGGGTTTGATTTCGTTTTTTTTAGAACCCGACGTACCGTCTCATGAGAAATTCCTTCGGTATAGCCCAATTCTATCACCTTATCGGCTAACATACGTAGGGACCAGCGGGTAAACCCTTCCGGGGGTTCTGAACAGCTGATGGCTATCAACCGGGCTTCTAAATCCCCATCCACCTTCTGGGGGTAGACTCTTGAGCCCTTATGACCCTCCAGAGCCACCTCTAACCCCTCTTCCACAAACCGTTTCTTTACCCGGTCAATCTTTCTCATGCTGATGCCCAGCACATCGCTGAGGCTCTGATTCGTCGAGTTGTTTTTCTGGAAATCCCCCCGATCACAATTCAATAAAATTAAGGCATTAAGAACTTTTTGAGAGCGATGGGACCCTTTCCGGATGATCGTATTTAGTTGGTCGCGTTCGGATTCGGTGAGAGTAACTTTATAGATAGCCATGGCAGTTTCTTTTAAGATACTGCTTTTTTACGACATTACATAGTTGACATGACACTAGTTTATACTTCCTCACCAATCGAGCTTTTCGTCACATTCTTCAATCGGAGTATTCAAACCCTCTTTGATGGATTCTGCCATATCTGGAATCGAGCTCAGATAGAGCGTTTCCTGAATAGAGCGCCAATCCTCTTCACTGATCAGAACAGCATTGGAACGCTTTCCGGTAATCTGAATTGGTTCGTGAGTCTTTGAAGCCTCATCGAGCAGACGGTAAATTTCCTTTCGGAGCTGGGTGGCCGTTAATGTCTTCATATTAAATATTATTTTATGTTTTCTAAATAAAACGTACGCTATTCCGTACATATTGTCAAGAGGGGATTGCAAGCTTGGACTAACGACCTGCGAATAAGGGGATAAGATACGAGCAACGCTTGTCAATTTAGATAAAGCCTGAGCAGAAGCCAGATGTGGATTCATCCCCGAAAGCATTCGGGGTTAGTCCCCTTAATGCGCTTGATATTATTCATGGCCTCCCCCGGAGCCGTACATTACGGTTCTGCTAAACTCATAACAAACACAGGAGCCTGTCCCGAACCCTTTAGGGAAGGAGAACCATGAACGTTTATTATAAGCAACACGCATATTACTGCGGAATCGATCTTCACGCAAGAACGATGTATGTGTGCATCCTGGATGCGGCTGGGCAGATCGTCTATCACAACTCGTCCGGAACGCTTCCTAAAAGCGATCGCCCCGTTTCGCGGGATCTGGTAGTCGGGGTAGAATGTATCTTCTGCTGGTACTGGCTGGCGGACCTGTGCCAGAGGGAAGGCATAGATTTTGTGCTTGGCCACGCCTTGTACATGAGGTCAATTCACGGTCCGCCATCCGGCGGAAAGAACGACCGAATCGATTCGCTGAAGATCGCCCGACTGATTAGGGGCGGTAATTTTCCACTGCCGTATGTATATCCGCCCCGGATGCGAGCCACGCGGGACCTGATGCGCCGTCGTATCCATCCCGACCCCTGTCGGGACGGGCCGAGTTGATCAGCCACCTGTGTCGTCCTGAAATAGGTTGACGAATTAATAAGCAAACCGTCAACGTAAAACAGGATAACAAAATGTCACCTAAAAATGGTATTTATAGTGAAGAGTTTAAATGGAAAGTAGTCCAGG
>Ga0102953_1002471_pt1 | contig 10909 bp, 8 predicted proteins | sample SalPon2A_C_D2_MG_FD_78509 | JGI IMG/M metagenome (GOLD analysis project Ga0102953, IMG submission 78509) | Soil microbial communities from South San Francisco under conditions of wetland restoration - Salt Pond MetaG R2A_C_D2_MG | ecosystem: Environmental > Terrestrial > Soil > Wetlands | place... | reverse complement strand
TCGTCGGCGCGCCGAGCCACATCTCGGCCGACGTCGCCGACGCGCGCGAGCAGGTGCGGTGGTGCCCAGCCATGGTCTCGAACCACGTCATGGATCTGATCGAGCGCTACGGCACCGACGGCAGCTCTGTCCCGAAGGCTCTCACCGACTACGTGCAGGCGCGGAAGTTCTACGACTACAACGAGCACTCGCGCGTCGGCGCGTCGCACGGCGAGTTCGTCACCGACGAGATCTGCGATCGCTTCTGCGTGCTCGGGGACGCCGCGCAGGCGACGGCGAAGCTGAAGGAGCTGGAGGAGATCGGCGTCGACCAGTTCAACATCTACCTCATGACGGACGGCCAGGAGGAGACGCTGCAGGCCTACGGCGACGAGATCATTCCGGCGTTCGCCGGCGCTGCCGCGTAGTACGCGGCCGCATGACTAGGCTGCCGCGGTGGATCTTCGCCACCTGCTCGAGCTGCGCCAGGCCTTCCCGCTCTCGTTCGCGCGGGACGGCAAGACGTTGCTCGTGTCGTCCGACCTGCCCGGGACGCGGCAGCTCTTCTGGGCCACGGCGAGCGGCGGTGAGCTCGACCAGCTCACCGACTCGCCCGAGCCGGTCGACGGGCAGCTCCTCCCCGACGGGCGGATCCTCCTGACGATCGACGAGGGCGGCAACGAGCGGACGCAGCTCTACCTGCTCGCGACCGAGCGGGACGCCATCCCGAAGCCGCTCGTCGTCGACCCCCGGTTCGTCCACGGCACGCCCCGCGCGAGCCGTGACGGGTCGCTGCTCGCGTACACGACGAACCGGCGCAACGGGCGCGACTTCGACGTCGTCGCCCGCAGCCTCGTCAACGGCGACGAGCGGTCGTTCGAGCTCGGCGGGTGGTGCCGCGTCGAGTCGATCTCTCCCGACGGCCACTGGATCGCGGCGGGCCGGATCGGCGCGCGCAGCGGCGACGGCGACCTGTACCTGCTCGGGGTGGAGAGCGGCGAGGTCGTCCACATCACCCAGCACGAGGGCGAGGCGGAGTACGGCACCCCGGCCTGGCTGCCAGACTCGTCCGGCTTCTTCGCTCCGACGAACGCGGGCCGCGAGACGCGCGCGATCGGCCGGTACGATCTCGCGGCCGGAACGTGGGCTGTCGTCCACGAGTCGGCCTGGGACCTCGACTGCGTCCTCGACGACGCCGGGCGGACGCTGCTCGTGATCGCGAACGAGGACGGCTACTCACGGCTCGAGCTCCGCGAGCCGGACTCGCTCGCGCTGCGCGCCGAGGTGCCGCTACCCGGTTCGGGGGTCGCCGAGCACGCGCTCTTCTCCCCGGACGGCTCGCTGCTGGCGTTCGCGTTCTCGACCCCGAAGCAGCCCTTCGACGTGTTCGTGTACGAGCTCGAGACAGGGAGCACCGTGCGGTCGACCGAGGCGGCGCGCGGCGTCGATCCGGAGGCGCTCGTCGAGCCGACGCTCCATCGCTGCGAGAGCTTCGACGGGCTCGAGGTGCCGGTGTTCCTGTTCGAGCCGGAGGGAGAGGGCCCGTTCCCGGTCGTCGTCGCGGTGCACGGCGGGCCGGAGTCGCAGTGGCGGCCGTGGTACTCCCAGAGCTTCGGGCCGCTCACGCAGCACCTCGTCGCGCGCGGCTATGCGGTCGCGGCGCCGAACGTGCGCGGCTCGAGCGGCTACGGGCGCCGCTACGAGCATCTCGATGACGTCGATCTGCGGCTCGACTCGGTGGCGGATCTCGCGGCGCTCCACGGGTGGCTCGCGGCGCGGCCCGAGATCGACGCGTCGCGCGCGGTCGTCTACGGGCGCTCGTACGGCGGCTACATGGTGCTCGCCGCGCTCGCGTTCCAGCCGGAGCTGTGGGCGGCCGGGATCGAGATGGTCGGGATCGCGAACCTCGTCACGTTCCTCGAGGACACGTCGGAGTACCGACGCGCCGCCCGCGAGCGCGAGTACGGCTCGCTCGACCACGACCGGGAGTTCCTCGAGCGCGCCTCGCCGCTGACTCGCGTGGGGGAGATCCGGGCGCCGCTCTTCATCGAGCACGGCCGCAACGACCCGCGCGTCCCGGTGAGCGAGTCGGAGCACATCCACCGCGTCCTCACCGAGCGCGGCATCCGCTGCGAGCTCCTGATCTACGAGGACGAGGGCCACACGATCGAGAAGCTCGAGAATCGGGTGGATGCGTTCACCCGAGCGGTCGCGTTCCTGGACGAGGTCCTCTGAGCGGCCGCTGCGCGGCCGCTCAGTTCCCGTCGCACCGCTTCGCGGCGACCCGCACGCCGCTTCGCGACGCGCGGGTCGCCGCTCTCGCTTTCCTGGTCGGGAACGGCGTCCGGTGCGCTGCGGCTGCCCGGATGCGGTGCGCCTTCGTGCCGCACCCGAGCGCGGTCGGGCGCGGCAATGACCGCGATGTCTCCGCGTGGACGCGGATACCATGGCCCCGCTGGCGCCTTGGCCGAGTGGTTAGGCACAGGTCTGCAAAACCTGGTACACCGGTTCGACTCCGGTAGGCGCCTTCTGCCTGAACGGGCCGGCTTTGCCGGCCCGTTCAGTTCCCTTCGCACCGCTTCGCGGCGAGGCGCTCGCCGCGGGGCGGCGTCGCGGCTCGCCGCTGTGCTTTCCTGCTCGGGAACCTCGAGGTCAAACGTCTGCGAGCCGCGCCCGCGCAGGTCGGTCGCAGCGACCAGGACGAGGGCAGGACATGTCCGCCGTGGACATGGCTCGGGGTCTGACCCCGGGACCTGTCCGTTCCGTCGCAGCACGTACGGAGGCGGCGGCGCTGGAGGGCGAGAGCGGTCGACCTCAGGCGCCGTCGACTTCGTGGCGCGCGTCCCACACGCTGTCGGCCCCCGCTGCGATGCCGGCCAGCCGCCGGTGTTCCTGAACGAGCGTCCTCCCGCGTGATCCGACGGCTTCACGCGGCCGGTAGGCATGTGGATGGTCGAACGCCTGCATCGCCTCGGCCTTCGGGACCGGCGCGCTGAACGCCTCGCCCGTGTGCAGGTCGTAGTACTCGATGCGGATGGCGTTCACGTCCGGCCTCCAGAGCAGCCGGACGAGGGTGTCCCCGTCGCTGCGTTCTGCGAGCTCCTGGCTCATTGCGGCTCCTTCCGCGCGATGCGCGTACAGGGACTCTCGCAAGACGGGCGCCGCAGCGGATCGGGCCGGACGCCGATCCTCAGTCCGTGGCTTCCACCGATTCGCGCGAGAATGTCTTCGTGCAGGTCTTCGTCACCGGAGGCGGGCGCGGGTTCATCGGCGGGCACGTCGTCCGTGCGCTCGGCGAGGCCGGGCACGGCGTCTCGCACGACTTCGTCGACGTTCGCGACCGCGCCGGATTGACCGACGCCATGCGCGGGGCCGAGGCGGTTCTCCACGTCGCCGCGCTCTACGACTTCACCTCGCCGGCAGCCGACTTCGTGGCCGTCAACGTCCAGGGCACCGCGAACGTGATCGCCGCCTGCCGCGCCGCCGGGGTACGGCGGCTCGTCGCGACGAGCTCGTCCGGGACCTGCGGCCCCGTGCCCGGACGCGCCGCGACCGAGGGCGACTCGCCGCCCGACTGGGAGCTCACCGTCCCGTACAAGCGGACGAAGGTCGCGGCCGAGCGGCTCGTGCTCGCCGCCGCCGACGGGCTCGACGCGCTCTGCGTCAACCCGACGACCCCGGTCGGCGAGGGCGACACCACCCCGACACCGACCGGGCGGATGGTGCGCGAGGTCGCCTCCGGCCGCTACCGGGCCACGCTCCGCTCCGGCGGGCTCAACCTCGTCGACGTGCGCGACGTCGCCCGCGGTCACGTGCTCGCGCTCGAGCGCGGCCGCACCGGCGAGCGCTACCTCCTCGGCGGCACCGACGTCACGCTCGCCGAGGCATTCGCCCTCGTTGCCCGCGTCGCCGGGCGGCGGCCGCCGCGGCTCCGGGTCCCGTACGCGGCCGTCCGCGCCGCCGGCCGGCTCGGGCTCGTCAACGAGCACGAGGCCGTCCTCGCCCGGGTGCCCGCCTGGTTCTCCTCGGAGAAGGCCCGCCGGGAGCTCGGCTACGAGCCCGGCCCCGTCGAACTCGCGATCGAGCGTGCCGTCGACGGGAACGCCGTCCGGCAGCCGCTCTAGCCTCGATGCAATGGCCAAGCCGCTCGAGGAGTGGACCGTGGCCGAGCTCCGCGGCGAGCTCGGGCGCATCGGCGACGAGCTCGCCCGCCGGGGCGCCGCCGCGCCCGGCAAGAAGGGCAAGGTCGACGTCGTCCAGGTCTGCGAGAACTGGGTGCGCGGCTACGCCTGGGACGAGACGTTCACCCGCGAGATGGTCGAGGACGAGCTGACCCTGCGCGAACGGCGAAACGGTCAGACGCTCCCGGCCTCCGACCGCGAACGGCTCCTCCAGCTCTGGCTCGCGCTCCGCGACGAGCGCGCCGCCCGCGCCGCCTAGCGCGTACAGCGCAAGCGCACGCGGTCGTCCGCGAGGTGGAAGATCCGTGTGGTGACGCCGAAGCCGGTCACCGGGTCCTGATGGACGGCGACCGAGCGACCGGCCGCGGGCACGGCGGCGGACACCGTGAGGCCGCTCGCCTGGCACGCGAGGACCGATCCCTCGTCCATGCGTCCCGGCGCGAAGGTCTTCTGCTCCCCGCGCGGGAGGATGACGATCGGGCTGCCGAGCGTCGAGCCCTCGATCACGCCGGGGGAGGTCCCCCCGAAGGCGATCCACATCGGCGCCAGCAGGGTCAGGAGCACGATCGCACCGACCGCGATCCAGGAGGACCGACCCTCCGCCGGCGCCCCGTCAAGCGACGAAACCATCAGGAACAGAAATAGCAGCCGCGCGAGCGGCTGGATCCCAGATCGGCGCTTTCCGGGGCTCTCGCGACCGCCTGCGCCCACCCTGGATCCAAGTGCGGAAAATCACTGCGGGCCTTCACCGATGCGACTTTGACGGGCTCCCGCAACGCTTTTCTCATGACCGAACGCCTGGTGGTGGACGGCAACGAGGCGGCCGCTCTCGTTGCCCACAAGACGAGCGAGGTCGTCGCGATCTACCCGATCACGCCCGCCTCGGCGATGGGGGAGCTCGCCGACGAGTGGTCGTCGAAGGGGCTCGTGAACCTCTGGGGCGACGTCCCCGACGTGATCGAGATGCAGTCCGAGGCCGGAGCGGCGGGCGCCGTCCACGGCGCGCTCCAGGCCGGCTCGCTGACGACGACGTTCACGGCCTCGCAGGGGCTGCTCCTGATGCTCCCCGACATGTTCAAGATCGCCGGCGAGCTCACGCCGTTCGTGATGCACGTCGCGGCGCGCGCGATCGCGACGCACGCACTCTCGATCTTCGGTGACCACAGCGACGTGATGGCCGCGCGCGGCACCGGCTTCGCGCTCCTCGCCTCCTCGACGGTGCAGGAGGCGCACGACTTCGCCGCCGTCGCGACCGCGGCGACCCTCCGCACGCGCGTCCCGTTCCTCCACTTCTTCGACGGCTTCCGCACCTCGCACGAGGTGAACGTGATCGAGCCGCTCTCCGACGACGACCTGCGCGCGCTCGTCGACGAGCAGCTCGTGCGCGCCCACCGCGAGCGCGCATTGAGCCCGGACCACCCGGTGATCCGCGGCTCCGCGCAGAACCCCGACGTCTTCTTCCAGTCGCGCGAGGCCGCGAACCCGTATTACGCCGCGGTCTCCGGCGTCGTGGCCGCCGAGCTCGACCGCTTCGCCGAGCTGACCGGCCGCCGCTACCGCCTCTTCGACTACGCGGGCGCACCCGACGCCGAGCGCGTCGTCGTCGTGATGGGCTCCGGTGCCGGCGCCGTCGACGAGGCCGTCGAGACGCTCGTCGCACGCGGCGAGAAGGTCGGCGTCGTCACCGTCCGCCTCTACCGCCCCTTCGACACCGCCGCGTTCGCGGCCGCGCTCCCCGCGACCGTGCAGGCGCTCGCCGTCCTCGACCGCAGCAAGGACCCGGCGGCGATCGGCGAGCCGCTCTACGAGGACGTCCTCTCCGCGCTGAGCGAGCAGGACCGCCTGCCCCGGCGTATCCTCGGCGGCCGCTACGGGCTCGCCTCGAAGGAGTTCACGCCCGCAATGGCCGCCGCCGTCTTCGCCGAGCTCGCCGCCGCGACGCCGCGCCGCCACTTCACCGTCGGGATCGAGGACGACCTCGGCGGGGCGAGCCTCCCGGTCGACCCCTCCTTCGGCACCGAGCCCGACGACGTCGTCCGCTGCGTCTTCTACGGGCTCGGCTCCGACGGCACGGTCGGCGCGAACAAGAACTCCGCGAAGATCATCGGCACCTCGACGCCGCTCTACGCGCAGGCGTACTTCGTCTACGACTCGAAGAAGTCGGGCTCGACCACCGTGTCGCACCTCCGCTTCGGGCCGCGGCCGATCCGCTCCTCGTACCTGATCTCGGATGCGCAGTTCGTCGCGTGCCACCAGTTCGACCTGCTGCACCGCATGGACGTGCTCGGCGTCGCCGCCGACGGCGCCACCGTCCTGCTCGCCGCGCCGTACGGCCCCGACGAGATCTGGGACCGGCTGCCGCGCGGGACGCAGGACCAGATCCTCGCGAAGCACCTGCGCCTCCACGTCATCGACGCGAAGCGCGTCGCGCGCGAGGCGGGCCTGCCCGGGCGCGTCAACACCGTCCTCCAGACGTGCTTCTTCGCGCTCTCGGGCGTCCTGCCCGCGAAGCGCGCGATCGGCGCGATCAAGGAGGCGATCGCGAAGACGTACGCGAAGCGCGGCCAGGAGGTCGTCGACCGCAACTTCCGCGCCGTCGACCTCGCCCTCGACGCCCTGCACGAGGTCGAGATCCCGAGCGCGGCCGGACGCGAGGCCGTTGCGGCGACGAACGGCCATGTCGCGGTCGTGGACGCCCCGCCCGACCTGCTCCGTGCGCTCATGGCCGGCGAGGGCGACCTCGTGCCGGTCAGTGCGCTGCCCGCCGACGGGACCTTCCAGCTCGGAACGGCCCACTTCGAGAAGCGGAACCTCGCGGAGGAGCTTCCCGTCTGGGACGAGACGCTCTGCATCGACTGCGCGAAGTGCGCGCTCGTCTGCCCGCACGCCGCGATCCGGATGAAGGTCGTCGACCACGCCGCGCTCGCGGGCGCGCCGGAGGGCTTCCGCTGGAAGGAGTGGCGCGGCAAGGATCTGCCCGGGATGGCGCTGACGATCCAGGTCTCGCCCGACGACTGCACCGGCTGCCGCATCTGCATCGAGACGTGCCCCGCGCACGACAAGCAGAACCCGGAGCACAAGTCGCTCGACGCGGCGCCCAAGCCGCTCGAGCTCGAGCGTGACCGCGCGAACTGGGAGTTCTTCCTCTCGCTGCCCGAGCTCGACCGGTCGCTCGTCCAGCCCGGCACCGTGAAGGGCTCGCAGCTGCTCCAGCCGCTGTTCGAGTTCTCCGGGGCCTGCGCCGGCTGCGGCGAGACGCCGTACCTCAAGCTCCTGACCCAGCTCTTCGGCGACCGGCTCGTCGTCGCGAACGCGACCGGCTGCTCGTCGATCTACGGCGGCAACCTGCCGACGACGCCGTGGACGAAGAACGCCGACGGCCGCGGGCCCGCCTGGGCGAACTCGCTCTTCGAGGACAACGCCGAGTTCGGCTACGGGATGCGGCTCGCGATCGACCACCAGGGCACGCAGGCGCGACGGCTTCTCACCGAGCTGGAGGGCGTCGTGCCGGACGCGCTGCGCAACGGCCTGCTCGAGGCGGACCAGTCCGGCGAGGCCGGGATCGCCGCTCAGCGCGCCCGCGTCGCCGAGCTGAAAGAGCTCCTCGGCGGTGTCGACGACCCGCGGGCGGCACGCGTGGCAGCGCTCGCCGACGCGCTCGTCGAGAAGTCGGTCTGGATCGTCGGCGGCGACGGCTGGGCCTATGACATCGGCTTCGGCGGTCTCGACCACGTCCTCGCCTCCGGCCGCAACGTCAACGTCCTCGTCCTCGACACCGAGGTCTACTCGAACACCGGCGGGCAGGCGTCGAAGTCGACGCCGCGCGGCGCGGTGGCGAAGTTCGCCGCGGGCGGCAAGCACACGGCGAAGAAGGACCTCGGCATGATCGCGGCCGGCTACGGCAGCGTCTACGTCGCGCAGGTCGCGCTCGGAGCCGACAACCCGCAGACCGTCAAGGCGTTCGCCGAGGCCGAGTCGTACGACGGCCCGTCGTTGATCCTCGCGTACAGCCACTGCATCGCGCACGGAATCGAGATGTCCACGGCGATGGCGCACCAGAAGGAGGCAGCGGACTCCGGCTACTGGCCGCTGTACCGCTACGACCCGAGGCTCGACCGCCCCTTCCAGCTCGACTCGCGGCCGCCGAAGATCCCGGTCGCCGAGTTCACCGCGAAGGAGAACCGGTTCGCGATCCTCGCCCGGGCGAACCCCGGCGAGGCGGCCCACCTCGCGGCGGACGAGCAACATGACGTGGACGAGCGCTGGCGGCTCTACGAGCAGCTCGCATCGGTCGAGCACGAGCCGCACCGGAACGGCGACGGCGAGCTCTGACCTCTACAGGTTGCGGCGCCAGAACAGAAACGCGAGCGGCAGCACGCCGCCGAGCACGAACCAGGGCGCGAGCGCGATCCGCGCATAGGCCGACACGGCGGTCGTCGTCGCTCCCCGGCCGGCTGCGGCGTGGAGCGCGGCGGCGGCCTGACCGATCTGGCTCTCCTCGAAGACGCGACCGTGCGCGAGCCGCGCGAACCGGGCGAGCGACCGGCCGCTCGACGGGTCGGAGACGTAGCCGCGGTCGGGCCGGCCGTGGACGAAGATCCGCTCCTGCCGCGACCAGACGTGCACGAAGATCGGTGAGGAAAGCTGGTCGACCTGGATCGTGTAGGGCACCGTGGAGGAGAGACGGCTCGACTCGCCGTCGGTGAAAACGACGAGCAGCCGCCGCGTCACCCCGTGCGAGTAGAAGTGCGAGGCCACGAGAGGCAGGAGCGCCTCGAAGGTCGTCGCCCGGCCGGTATACGGCTGGCTCGGCGGCGGCCGGTCGATTCCGATCGACTGGGCGAGGGTGCGTCCGAAGAGCGCGGCGTCCGTCGTCGGCATCAGGGCCGGCAGCGTCCGGTCGGTCATCGAGGCGATCCCGACCGGTACGTCGGTGAGCGCCCTGCGCAGGCGCAGCGCGTCGCGCTTCGCCCGGGCGAGGCGGGTCGGGGCGCCCGGCGCGGCGCGTGCCGACATCGACTTCGACGTGTCGAAAACGAAGAACGCCTGCGCGTCGGCGCGCTCGGGCAGAAGCTGCCGGCGGACGACGACGGGCTGCGCCGCGGCCACGCCGACGAGCGCGGGGAGGAGAACGAGCGAGACGACGACCGGCACGAACGTCCGCCGGCGCGGCCCTGCGAGCGAGAGCGCGGCCCGGATGCGCGCGGAGCGGCGCTCGGTCAGCAGGAGCGCGGCGAGCGGCACGGCGGCTGCGAGGCCGAAGAGAGCGTCGAGCGGCGCGAGGAAGGAGACGTCCATCAGTAGCCGCTGCCGATGACGCCGACGCCTCGCCCGCGGCCGAAGCCGTAGCCGCCGCGCGCGTCGGCGCCGAAGCGCGACTTGCCGGGGCGGCGCAGCCGGAGCACGACCTCGAGGTTCAGCTTCGCGTCGTAGTTCGCGGAGTCGAGCCGGATCGCCTGCTGGAAGATCGTCGCCGCGCGCTGCAGCGTCTGCGACTGCGACTTCCGGTCGTTCGGATTGGGCGTCGAGACGACGAGGACGCCGAGGAGGTTCGCCGCCGCCGACCGCTCGTGTCCGGTGCGGCCGTTCTCGATCAGCCGCTGAAGGGTCTCCTCCGCCTGCACCCGCGTCGTCGGCAGGTCGGTGCGGGTCTGCGGGTCGGCGCCGACGCGGCTGTACCAGAAGAGTTGGAGCGCATGCCGGTAGTCGAGCGCGTCGCCCACGCCGAGCAGCGAACCCGCAGGGTCTCCCGGCAGCACGGTGGCGGGACGCCAGAGACCGACGTGCCCGCGGAGTGCGCGGAAGCGGAGATCGTCACGCGCGACCGTCGTCTGCCACGTGCGGACGTCGAGCGCCAGGAGGACGAGGAGCACGGCCAGGCCGGCGCAGAGGAGCGCCGCGAGTGCGCGCCAGTGTCTGCGCGCCGTGGTCATGCGGCCGCCCTCAGGTCGAGGCGCGTGTTGAAGCGCTCGTTGCCCGCGAGCAGGAGCACGAGCACGAGGCCGAGCCCGAGGAGCGCCCACGGGGTCGTCGCCGCGACCGGCTGCGTCTTGCGGCCCGCCCGGGTCGAGAACGCGGACGGGTCGACGAAGGCGCCCTGGCCGAAGATCGCCGCGAAGTAGCGCCGGTTCACCGGGTCGGGGAAGAGCGGCACGATCCGCACCGGAATGTGCGCCTGCCGCAGCCGGAGCGCCTCCGCGATCAGCGCGCTCTCGTCGCCCGAGGCGTCGTCGAGGTCGCTGACGAGCAGGATCGAGCCGTGCGCGACGTGCGCGCGCTGAAGGGCTCGTCGCGCCTCGGCGAGACCGGCCGCGACGCGCGTGCCGCCGCTGAACTGGTCCCACGGACTCTCCCCGAAGATCGGCGCACCGCCGCTGTAGCGCACCGGCACGAAGAAGCGCAGGAACTTCAGCAGCGCACCCGCGGGCGAGTTCGGCGGTAGCAGCTCGTAGGCCGTGTCCGAGAACATGACGAGGCCGACCGCCTGGTTCGCGGCCACGATTCCGCGCAGGGTGGTCGCGACTCGCGTGTAGACGGGCCCGGAGATGCTCGCCGAGAGGTCGAGGGCGATCACCGCGGTGGACGCGCCCTCGGGCAGGACCGCGGCGCGGCCGCTCCCGGCCGAGCGGGCCGAGAGCACGAGTGCCGCGAGCGTCCCGGCGAGTGCGAGCGCGAGCCCCGCCCGGACGAGCGTCGTGCGGCGCGCGGCCCCGCGGAGGCGCGGCAGGTCGCCGAGCGGCACCGGCCTG
>Ga0102953_1002469_pt1 | contig 10914 bp, 6 predicted proteins | sample SalPon2A_C_D2_MG_FD_78509 | JGI IMG/M metagenome (GOLD analysis project Ga0102953, IMG submission 78509) | Soil microbial communities from South San Francisco under conditions of wetland restoration - Salt Pond MetaG R2A_C_D2_MG | ecosystem: Environmental > Terrestrial > Soil > Wetlands | place... | reverse complement strand
CGGTAGAGGAATAGACGGTGGCCAGCCGGCTGGCCTTGGCTTCGGGGAGGTAGAAATAAGTATCGCTCATCCCCAATGGGTCCAGGATATTTTCTTTCAGGAAGACATCCAGGGGCTGCCCGGAAACCACCCCGATCACGGCACCCAGGATATCCAGGCTGTAGCCATACACAAATTGCTCCCCCGGTTGCGCATCGGCCGGAAGGGCCGCCATCCGCTTAACGGTTTCCAAAATGGGTTCGTCCCTATTGGCAAAATACCATCCCTGTATGCCTGCGGCTTCCCACTTATCGGCCGCAACGCCGCTCCCATATCCATAACCGGAGGTATGGGTTAGTAGGTCGCGCAAGGTAATCTCCCTCTTGGCATCAACCACATCATAGCCGGTATCGGTCTTTACCGCCACCGTGGTATGTTTAAATTCAGGGATGTATTTGCTGAGCGGATCTGAGATCAGCAGCTGCCCGCGTTCCTGCAGGATCATGATCCCGGTACTCACGATGGCCTTGGTTTGGGAGGCGATCCGGAAGATGGTGTTCTTTTCCATCGCCTTGCCCGCCTCCACATCACTTTTGCCCAGTGACTCGTAGTATACGATTTTGCCTTTCCGCGCCACCAGGGTAACGGTTCCCGCTAACTGGCCATTATCTATATATTGCTGAAAGGTGTGGGTAAGGCGGGTAAGGCGCTCGGTGGACATCCCCACGGATTCCGGGCTGCCGGCTTCCAGGACCTGGGAGGTTACCAGCTGTAGCCCGCCGAGGATGAGGAACAGGAAGATTTTTACGTAAGTGGTTTTTGATTTCATAAGATTATAATGTTGGTTGATACAAGATTTTAAAGTTATGCAAAATTGTTTGTTCGGACCAGGTGACCTGGGTGTGGTCCTGGCATAATCTATTTGAAGTATTCAAAGTTGCAAATTTATTTGCCTGCATACGTACCCAACATCCAGGTTACCGAAAATGCCCTGGATTGCATATAGCGGCGTACATGGGATAAATAGGTGGATAAAAGGCAATATATAAATGTTTCGGAATGGTGTTTTAACCCGGGATTTGTTGTCGGACCCATGGAGGACAGACCTCAACGGGGCATTCAGGTGGTTGAAAAAGCGTAACTTTAAGGAAACAAAACCCGGACTGGACCGATCATGGCAGCACCAGGCCAGCTAATTCACATGCTGCCCCCTTTCCCGATCATAATACGGGAAAGTCCCAGGCAAACCGGTCAATCGCCACCGAGGCCATAGCCAGGACCGTAAGCCTTCTTTACGATTAACAAATTGCCCATGAGGAAATTCTCTGGAAAGATTAGAAAAGGGCTGCTGAGGGAAAATAAGTTCAGGAATTATCTGCTATACGCTATTGGCGAAATTATTCTGGTGGTAATCGGAATTTTGATAGCATTAAGTATCAATAATTGGAACGAGAATATACAACAATCCAAAAAGGAATATAGGATAATCCGGGAAATCAAAGAGAATATTGAAACCAATATATTGATCTTTAAAGAAACCGTTAAAAAGCAAAAAGGAACTATCCATGACCTTGATCTATTTCTGGATGCAATGAACAGGGAACACCTATTTATGGATTCGGTAAACATTTCATTCTTGCTTATCCCCGAATCGGTTAGTCTGGCTTCAACAGGGTTTGAATCATTAAAAACTACCGGCTTTGACCTGATCTCCTCGGATGAATTACGGACGGAAATTATTCAATTGTTCAACGTAGAATACTCACAACTCAAACAAACAATTGATGATGTAATGCCTGTCCAAAATAGTATCATAATTGCCCCGATGGTCAAAAAACATTTTGAAGCGCTATCTGCTCCTTACGCAAGAATTACGGACCCCGAATTGATTAAAAATGATCCTGAAGTTATCAATGGGTTGGCGCTTCGAAGATTATGGAAGAATCTATTTATACAATTAATTGAGGAGAGGCAGATAAAATCCAACGAATTATTAAATAAAATTAATGCCAAGATCGACGGAATTTAAACCCCATTCCTCCCAGGTAAATCGGCGAAAGGCAGTGAAATGATTTATTTCGTTGAAGGGTTTTATGATCAAGCCGCCGGGATTAGTTTAAAGTAATTTCTATTCTATTTTGTAAATGGTTGGCGAAGGTGCAGGAAGTGGGGAACCCATCAGTACACAAGCAGCCTTTATTGCCAAAAAAATTCAAGTAGGAGCCCATGTCAGGGGCCCGTTTAACAAATTCCCTCCTGCACTCTGCCTGAGGAATCAGGAGGCTGGGGCCTCATATACTACTTCTGGCTTGCAGAACTTCACTTCCCAATTTCAGTCGGAATGAAAATTAATCTAAATTAGTATGGAATCTTACCCGGAATGCAGGGTGCCATATCCCTAATCTTCCAACGGGAGATTCAGGGCTGGTATAAGATTATGCCATTCCTTGTTGAGCAAATTTTTGGAATCGTTTGTATTCCGTTGCAGAGTTATTAAAAATGCCACAAAACAGACAACTCGCCGCCATTATGTTCACCGACATCCAGGGCTATACGGCCCTGATGCAGGTAAGTGAAGAACAGGCTTTGCAAATCAGGTCCAAGCACAGGGATGTCTTTGATACGGCTACAGAAAAGTACCATGGCGAGGTGATCCAATATTTTGGGGATGGCACCCTGAGTATCTTCAAAAGTTCCGTTGAAGCCATACAATGCGCCATCGAAATGCAGGTTGAATTTCAAAGACCCCCTTCAATCCCTGTTCGCATTGGTATTCATACAGGAGATATTATCAGGACGGAAACGGATATCATCGGGGATGCGGTGAACATAGCTTCCAGGCTTGAGACGCTTGCCATCCCGGGAAGTATCCTGATTTCGGACAAGGTGCACGATCAAATAAGGAATCAAAATTCCATAAATGCGAAATACCTCAATGCCTTTGACCTTAAAAACGTAACGGATCCCGTTCCCGTTTTTGCCATAGAAAATGACGGGGTTCGCGTTCCAAAATTGTCTGAATTAGCGGGGAAAGTGAATGCTGGTGCCGGGAAACCTTTAAAAATGCGCAGCAGAAAAAATTGGATCCTGTTTGCCCTTGTTTTTTTTCTAATTGCCGCCGGGGCCTACTTTTTTAATAGAGGTTCAGTCCCCGTCCAGAATGATAAATCCATAGCCGTCCTGGCCTTTGCCGATATGAGTCCGAATAAGGACCAGGAGTATTTCAGCGATGGGATCAGTGAGGAGATCCTGAATCTTTTGGCCAAAGTTCCGGACCTCAAGGTGATTAGCCGTACATCTTCTTTTGCCTATAAGGGGAAGGAAGAAAATATCAAACAAATAGGGGAGGAATTGCATGTGGGGCATTTGCTCGAAGGCAGTATCCGTAAATCGGGAAAGAAAGTCAGAATTACCGCGCAGCTGGTAGATGCAAGCGATGGCACCCACGTATGGAGCGAAACCTTTGACCGGGAGATGAGTGATATTTTTACCATACAGGATGAAATTGCCAGCCGGGTCACCCAGCAGTTGAAAACCACTTTATCGGGAGATATCGTTTCCACCTCAGCAGACCCAAAGGCCTATGACCTCTATCTAAAGGCCCGGGAGATAGACCGGCTGGGGACTGAGGAAGCCAATAAAAATGCTGAAGCACTCCTCCGGCAATCCATGGCCATTGACAGCAGTTATGCCCCGGCCTGGTCTTATTTGGCGGGGATTTATTACGATCGGATTTTTGTGTATGGGAACCTTCCGATGACGCCTGAGAATATCAGGGCCGGGAAGGACGCAGCGAATAAAGCCATTGCCCTGGATCCTAACTATGCCTTTGGCTATACCGCCTTGTCCGGTTTGGAAAGGACGAACTGGGAATTCAAAGAAGCCAACGCACATATTGGCACAGCGCTTGCCCTTGCCCCGGACAACGTACACGTCATTAAGTCTGCAGGGCTTAATGCTTCCTGGCTGGGAAAACATGAAGAGGCCCTGAAGCTCCTGGCAATGGCTTTGGAGCGGGACCCCCTTAATTACTACCTCTATCACAACTTGGGAATGTGTTACTGGGTATTGAATGATTACCGCCAGGCCGAAAAAAACCTGGAGACATTTTTATCGCATTACCCAAAGGCGTCCGGGGCACACGGGTTGATGTCCTCCATATATTCAGCGCATGGTGAATTTGAAAAAGCATTACAGGAAGCAGAAACCGAAGCCCATCCGTTCTGGAGGTTATACAACAAGAGTATGGCTGTTTTTGGTCTGGGAGATCTGGCCGAAGCGGATTCTTTACTACAACAACTTATTGAAGAATGGGGTGACGTGGCATGGCCCAACATCGCTGCGGTTTACGCCTTCAGAGGGGAACAGGACAAAGCCTTTGAATGGCTGGATGTGGCCCTGGAGAACCGGGATGGTTCCCTCATGGAGATCCTGGCCTACCCGGAAATGGCAAACCTTTGGGGGGATCCCCGTTGGAATACTTTTATCGACAGACTGGGCTTACCGGAGGATCATGGATTCCACAGGGATTGACATGGGGGAGTTCCCGTATCTTTCGGACCGGGTGAATGGCTCTGGCCAATTTAGCATCTATGTAGGCGCGTATTGACATAATCCACAACTGAGATAAAATTTGCCGAAACCTCACCGCCTCCGCTTCCGGAATTCCTTACAGGGTAAGCCAATAATTTATTTTAAACACAATCCCGCGGTTCTTGTTGCTCTGCAGGAAGGGCGAACTGAAATAGTTATCGGTATACACCAGGTATATATCGCTCATAGGCAGGAAGCGCCACTGGAGTTTGCTGTTGATGTTTAAATTATCCTGTTGGGTATTGTACTGCAAAAAAGTGGTCCAGAAAAGTTTGTTGGAAAAGTTGATTTCGGTCTGTTGGTTGATCAGGACAAGGTCCATATCCCCTGCCGGATCGGGCAGGCGGAGAAAATTCTGATCGAGGGCAAGGTTAAAGTTCCCCCAGGGTTGCCGGCGATAGGTGATGCCCGCAGAGACACGGTTCAGGCTTCCGTTGTAGAACGCTCCGGTCTCCACTTCAGCCTCATAGGCGAATTCTTTCCGTTCATCCGACCTGTAGCGCACCGTAGCCCTGGGGTAGTGATAATGTCCCGGCTGTAGGGGTTCGTTATCCGTAAAACTGGTTGCAAATAGAAGTTTGGTCTCGTTATCTTCCAGATTGACGTCCAGCCTGCCGGTATCGCGGAAGTTCATCTCATATTCCACTGTACTGCTTCGTTCCTTAAGCGTATACTCCGGTGTAAAATCCATCATATTCTGAAGATTCAGCTGGTGGGAGATTACGGCACTCCCGGCCGGGGGCCTGAACGTATATCCCGCCCGCCCGAAGTAGTGTTCGAACCCCAGGTGTACCGTGGTGTCTTTGGCGGCATCATAGTTCTCCATCCGTGGGATGAATCCAATATCCGCGTAATAATCCGTATCGATCCCGAAGTAGTCGACAAAGAAATTCCAATGGCGGCTATCGTATTCAAACCCAGCATTTCGAAAGGTGCCTAACCCGATATCCGGTTTGGAAGAGGCGTGTAAGGCGGTAAAGACCCTCCAGCGGCCCGATAGGTTCAGGTAGTTGAATTCGAGCCCGGCATTCCGGCCATAGTCCTCATAATCGAAGCCCTCCCCTTTCACAACCGCCTGGCGATTGGTAACGTAAGCCTTGATCACGGATCGTTCCAGCAAACTTTGGTTAAATGTGGCAATGGTATAGTTCTGCCCCGGATTCCCTGCTTCGGGTTTCGTTTGGAGGTTAAGCAAGCCTATCCTGGAGCTTTTGCTCAGGTTTCCGCTGAGGCGCGCTCCATAAATAATGGGGACCGGTTCGGCATTTTCATCCAGTCCCATTCGCCGGGTAAATATAGGCCGGGCCGGAGGCGTCCCAAAATTGGCAAAAAGGTCATAGTTCTCAAGGAAAAAGCCACGCCGTTCCGGAAAATTGAGGTCAAAGCGCGTGAGGTTGGTTTGCTGCACATCCACATCCACCTGGGAAAAATCAGGGTTCACGGTCAGGTCGAGGTTCAAAGAAGATGTCAGGCCCACCTTGGCATCAAACCCGGCGTCCAGGGTATTCGTATCTTTCGGCGGCTCCTGTTCCTTGTCCCTGTAAAGGGAACTGCTTACATACGGGATCAGCGCGATATTGGTGCCGGTCCTGGGCGGGGGGGAATCCCATTCCAGTGTCCCGGTGTAGCCTAAATCGTAGGATCGGAAATTGATAGGTACCGGCGTCCAGGTATCCCTTACATTTTCCCCTTCGTCATTCCGGAAAAAATTGATGCCCCAATGGGTGGTTCCCGCCTTGAACCGCAAGGTCTTAAATGGAATGGCCATTTCCACCACCCAGTGGTCTTTGTAACGGGTCACCTCAGAAAACCACTTCTGATCCCAACTGAAGTTCAGGTGGCCGAAGGAGCTTTGGCTCAGGATATCCTCCGCCTGAACGTTATATGGACTTACCCCAAACAAAAATCCATTCGTCCGCCTGTTTACAGGGTCCAGGACCACAGCAAAAGAATCCCCGTCAAAGAACCGGGCGTCGCGTTTCAGGGTTTGAACCACGTATTCCTCCGAATCATAACAGACCGCGCCCACATAGAGAAAATTGGAGTCGTATGTGAGCCGTACCTCCGTCCGCTGCTGTGCCTCCCTCCCGTCTTGAGGGTATTTTTGACGGAAATGGTCCGCTACCCCGGCCTCTTTCCAATCTTCTTCGTCCAGGCGTCCGTCCAGAACAATGGGGCGGGAAGCCTTCTTTATGCTGACGGTCTTAAAATCCCTGGTATCGCCTGTATCTTCCTGCGCCATCATTCGGCTCGTTAGGGCACATGAGATAATCGCGAGAAATACCAGGCATTTCATGTTAAAGGGGAATTTTTGCATTTTAAGGTAATCGGGGAAGCCGGATACATGTTGAATGGGATTGAACATAATTTAAATAGATTAGCCCCGTCTCCAAAATCCGCAGGACGGATAAAGGATGGACCAGTCCACATTCCAAAATATTGCAAACGAATAGTAAATTGCAGATGGCTTACTACCCCGGAAAAATTGTGAGTCATTCCCGGGTAAAAGTAAAAGATACAAATATAAGCATCCTTTAAAACTTTGCCGGGGCCGGTATCCGTTCGGGAAATTTTATCCCGTCTCCCTGATCCTGACAGGAGGCACACATCCAGGCCCGGGACATACAGGTTGAAAGATCTAAGCATGTGTCGTTAACAGGATACGACTTTAGAATCAAATACATGTTCCGGACCCGCATAATTCCTGCCTCAGATGGCAGGACGTATGCATGGATCCCGGGATCAGTATCACAAGATGTAATTCCCGTAGAGAGGCATCCAATGGGAAAAAAGAAAAATAAAGCCTACATTTAACCCATAAGTGAATCGATCCTAAGTACTTCGTCCGCCCTGATTGGTTTCATCCGGCCACGGGGGTACACTTTTACCGCGCGTCCAAGACGGTTAAATTTATGAATGCCAAATATATTTGCTCAGTATCGCTGGCGATCTGTATCCTTTCATGCAAAAGCAAAATTGCTGCTGATTCCGATTCAGGCAAGGATCCCGGATTTTCACTTCATTCGCCCGACACCACTTTGGTAAATTCGTTCCGGTGGGCCAAAAACCAGGCCCTACAATACGTCGGGGACAACAGTGATACCGTTGGTCCGTGGTACGAAGCCGCTTTACCGGGAAGGCAGGCCTTTTGTATGAGGGATGTCTCCCACCAAAGCATTGGCGGCGAAATCCTGGGGCTGAGTGCCCAGAACTTTAATATGTTCGAAAAGTTCGCCGCGAATATATCGGAATCAAAGGACTGGTGCAGCTACTGGGAAATAGATAAAGACGATCATCCCGCACCTGCCGATTATAAAAACGACCGGGAATTCTGGTACAACCTCCCGGCAAATTTTGATCTGATACGGGCTTGCTGGCGCGAATTCTGCTGGACCGGAAATAAAAGCTATATCGATGACGAAGTGTTCCGGAATTTTTATGAAAAATCATTGAAAGAATATGTTGAACGATGGCAGTTGCAGCCGGAACGTATCATGAGCAGGCCGAAGATCATGAATCTGCCGGCAGATGCCGGTGAATCCGAAGATTACCATCGTTGTTGTCGCGGGATTCCCTCTTACGTGGAAACAGATGAATTCCCTATTGCCGTGGGCGCCGATTTAATTGCTTCTCTGTTTGCGGGATTCCTTGATTATTCAAAAATGCTGGAATTCAGAGGTGATATGGAAAGGGCCCGCGAATATAAAGCAAAGGCCATGGAATACCAGCAATTATTGAATTCAAAGTGGTGGGCGGCCCCTATAAATTCCTATCAAACATTTTGGAATGCCGATAAAGGTGAATTCTATAAAGGGGAAGGTGAACTTTTCCTTCTTTGGTTTGGGGTCCTTCAAAACCCCGATAGGATAAAAGCTACCTTTAGCAATCTGCAGCAGCAAGGATCGAATGTCGAATCGCGTTCATACCTGCCATTACTCTATAGCCAATACGGTTTTTTTGAGAAAGCATACGATCTGATCAATGCCCTGAGCGATCCGGCGGAAGAACGGAGATCGTATCCGGAAGTGTCCTTTGGGGTGATGGAAGGCATTGTATCGGGATTAATGGGCGTCGGGGTCTATGCCCCGGAGAATAAAATTTCTACCTGCCCGAAGCTTTCCGCCACCCCATGGGCAGAACTGAGGAATCTTGAAGTCATGGGTACTACAATAGATATTAAACACATACAGAATACCTCCTCTGTGTTGTTGAACAAGGGCAATAAAGATATTATATGGAAGGCTTTGTTTCCGGGGCATCATAAAACGATTGAGGTGAATGGGGCCCCAAAAAAAGCAAGTTACAAAAATGATAAACTGGGCAATCCCTATAGTTTTGTTGAAATTCCGGTAAAAGGTAATAGCAGGGTGACTGCGGAAATATGACCCTTTTAATGATCGGGAGACAAAAGTTGGGTATCAAATTCCTGAAGCAGCATTTATTTTGCTCTGACTGCTTCGAAAGTGCATAATTGCTCTTCCATAAGCCCTGGAAATACATTGCGATAGCCGCAAAATTGAAATACAAATAATTTAAATAAAAAACCATGAAAAAAAACGGTATTTGGATTTTATTCATCCTGCTCACAATTAATGCTTCTGCACAGAAATTTGACGAACTCGCACAAACGCCCCCTATGGGGTGGAACAGTTGGAACAAATTTGGCTGCGATGTAAGTGAAAAACTTATCATGGAAATTGCAGACTCCATGGTAAGCAGTGGGATGAGGGACGCGGGATATAATTATATTGTGATTGATGACTGTTGGCAGGTGTCCCGTGATGAAAACGGAGAAATTGTGGTCGATGCCGATCGCTTTCCTCATGGCATGAAATACCTGGCCGATTATGTACATTCCAAAGGCCTGAAATTTGGGATTTATTCCGATGCAGGGACCAAAACTTGTCAAAAAAGGCCTGGAAGCCGGGGCTATGAATTTCAGGATGCACGCACTTATGCCCGCTGGGGAGTGGATTACCTTAAATACGACTGGTGCAATTCGTCCACACAAGATTCCAAAGCAAGTTATTCCACTATGCGCGATGCCCTGTATGCAGCCGGCCGACCCATTGTTTTCAGTATCTGTGAATGGGGTTCCACAAAACCCTGGGAATGGGCCGGGGATGTAGGGCACTTATGGAGAACGACCGAGGATATAGTCGATCGCTGGGACTCCATGATCGAAATAGCCGAGGAACAAAAAGAACTTGCCAAATATGCCGGTCCGGGACACTGGAACGACCCGGACATGCTGGAAGTAGGCAACGGTGGAATGACCCCGGAAGAATATAAAACACACTTTTCGCTATGGTGTTTATTGGCAGCTCCGCTGATGGCCGGTAACGACTTAAGGGACATGTCGGCCGAAACCATTGAAATCCTTACGAATAAAGAGTTGATCCGTGTCAACCAGGACGCATTGGGCAAACAGGGCTTCTGTTTCCGGGATTTGGGCGACTATCAAATATGGGCCAGGGAACTCGCAAATGATGAAAAAGCGGTATGCCTCCTGAATAAAAGTGATGAGGAAAAAGAAGTCCGGGTAGATTTCCCCAACCTACTAAAAGCCAGTAATGACTATTGGCATCAGGACAACTACAGCCCGGATGACTACGTCATAAGAGACCTTTGGGAGCATAAAAATCTTAAATGGGAAAAGGAACCGGTTTATCTGAAAATACCGCCCCACTCCGCCAAAGTTTACAGGTTTAGCAAAGGATAGGTCACAGAATAATCCAGGGGGTTCTCGAATGGGCGGCCCCCTTTGGCCAATGCCGGATCGCAAGGGTTCCCGAATCTGGATCGCGCGGATTTTAGAGTATCCTGAAAATTACTTGCTCTCATCAGACAGGAATTATATAGGCTTACAAAATGAGTTCGAGATTGTAAAGCTGTACATGGAATAAGTAGCGCGCGGATTTCCGAATCCGTGCGATCGGATTACATTTGGGAGCGCACTATTTAAACGCTATCAGGGTTTCCCGCAATAATAATTTGATCAGACGTCTACCTGGGGAGGTCTTAAAATAGGATTCCCGTCGTAAAACGTCCTTTTTAGATAGGTAGAATTCGGAATGTATTAAAACCAATGACCTGCGGCCGCAGGTGTTTTTTGTCTCGCCTCTATTATGTTCACCAATCCGTTTTTGAAGGCATGTGGTAAACCCATGATAAAGTTTCAGATCCTTTAAGCTAAAAAGTACATATACGCAATAAGGAAGCATATACAAATCTATATCCCTGGTACGCAACATCATTGCATAAAAAAAGCCTTTTTTAACAAAAGGCTTTATAATTCTATGGCAGGTGGCCTTCCATCTCCGCCTGTAGTGCCTTCTCGAT
>Ga0102953_1002468_pt1 | contig 10915 bp, 9 predicted proteins | sample SalPon2A_C_D2_MG_FD_78509 | JGI IMG/M metagenome (GOLD analysis project Ga0102953, IMG submission 78509) | Soil microbial communities from South San Francisco under conditions of wetland restoration - Salt Pond MetaG R2A_C_D2_MG | ecosystem: Environmental > Terrestrial > Soil > Wetlands | place... | reverse complement strand
CAACTATCTTCATCGCTTTCAAATTAAATGTCTTTTGCAATTTCAATGGCTTTCTTCAGGGCGGCCAGTTTGTTATTCACCTCCTGCAGCTCGTTCTCTTCTTTCGATTCAGCTACAATTCCAGCACCTGCCTGGTAAAACAAGGTTTTCCCCTTGCTCAAAAAAGAACGGATCATGATGGCGTGATTCAACGTGTTGTCAAATCCCATAAAGCCGATAGCTCCACCATAGTAGCTGCGTCGCTGATTTTCGTAGCGGTCAATCAGTTGCATGGCCATGTGTTTGGGGGCACCCGACAAGGTTCCGGCAGGGAACGAATCGCCCAGCACTGCAACCATGTTGGCATCTTCCGGCAAACGACCGGACACTTCAGAAACCAGGTGAATCACATGCGAGAAATATTGCACTTCACGGTAGCTGTCCACCACCACATCATCGGCATTCCGGCTGAGGTCGTTCCGGGCCAGGTCAACCAACATCACATGTTCGGCATTCTCCTTGGGATCCGCACATAGTTCTTCGGCCAACACCCGATCCTGCTCATCATTCCCGGTCCTGCGAAAAGTTCCCGCAATGGGGTTGATAATTGCCCGCCCTTTTTTAATACGGAGTTCAGCTTCCGGGCTGGAACCGAAAATCCGGTAATCGCCATAGTCGAAGAAAAACAAATAAGGCGATGGATTAACTGACCGCAACGCCCGGTACACGTTAAATTCATCGCCTTTATACTTTTGCGAAAACTGGCGCGACAACACAATCTGAAAGACATCGCCGCGATAGCAATGTTCTTTGCCTTTGGTCACCATGTGTTTGTATTCATCGTCGGTGATGTTTGAAGTTTCATCGCCTTCCAGTTCGAAATGCGTTTCTGGAAAATTCAGGTTCTTCAACAACGATTCAATCTGAACCATCTCCGCTGTTTCACCCTCCGGCAGGTTCTCAATCAGTGAGATCATGTCTTTGGAATGGTCGATGGCAATGATGTATTTGTAAAAACAATACTTCACTTCAGGCACCGAATAATTTTCCTTGCGTTCGGCCGTGATATCGATCTTTTCAAAATACTTGATGGAATCGAACGTCAGGTAGCCAAACAAACCGTTCGCCGGCATTTCTGCCACATCTCCTTTCAATTTGAAGGACTTAAAATAATCATCCAGTTCCTTTTCCACGGTTTTGTGATCACCAACCTCTTTCTGCATCACTTGCTTCCCCTGGTGCTCAACGGTAATCAAACCTTGATCGGCTGTGAAGCACGACATTGGTTTGATGCAAATGAATGAATAGGCATTTTCGTTCCCATGGTAATCCGAGCTTTCCAGCAGGATTGAATTGGGAAACAATTCCCGGAATTTCAGATACACGCTCACAGGGGTGAGTGTATCAGCCAGGATCTTTTTAACGTTTACTTGTACTTGAATTGGGTCCATTCTATTTCGTATTATTATCAATTTCGACATAAAAAAAGCGGCTTACCGTGTTCCGATAAGCCGCTCCTTTGATCATTTCCTGACATGAAAGCTACCTCTCTCCACGGTATTGTGAAAAGTTGTTGTGCCACCACCAAGATGTAAACATGATCTGATTCATTTTTATATTTTTTAAAATACCAATATGGCTATTACCTTCTTGTTGAAGAAGACCCCACCACGGAAGCCATATTGTATTTATTTCATTATTCTTTTGAACTTTCGATAGCAAAAAAATGAAATTTTATTTTAAAAGCCAAATTTTAATCCTTAACAGATTCAAAAAACTTCTATTATTTAACTTTCTACTTATCCATATGAACATCCACCTGAGGGAATGGAATGGTGATACCAGCTTTATCCAGAGCTTCTTTCCCGGCTTCATAAACATCAAAATAAACGGTCCAGTAGTCTTCTGGTTTCGTATGTGGACGAACAGCCAGGTTGACCGAGCTGTCGGCCAAAGCACTCACTCCAACAAAAGGTGCAGGATCTTTCAGTACTTTCGGATGACTTTCCAACAGTTTCAATAAAACCTCTTTAGCCTTTTTAATATTTGATTCATAAGAAATTCCAAAAGTCATATCCACTCGAATGATACCTTCGGTCGTGAAATTGGTAATGTCACCGTTTGAAATGGCACCGTTAGGGATAATGATGGTTTTCTTTTCCGGAGACAACATGATGGTCACAAAAATGTGAATCTCTTTTACAACGCCCAGATGCCCCTGTGCCTGAATCAGGTCGCCCACTTTGTACGGTTTAAAAATTAGCACCATTACGCCACCTGCAAAATTGGACAATGTTCCCTGCAAAGCAAAACCGATAGCCAGACCGGCAGCTCCTAAAATGGCGATAAACGAGGTCGTTTGGATACCAATCATTCCGGCAACACTAATTAAAAGCAACACCTTCAATCCAATGTTTGTAAGGCTGGAAACAAACCCAATCAATGAAACATTGACGTTTCGGGTTTCCATCATTTTACGGGCAGTACGGGTGAACCGGTTAATGATCCATAAACCAATGATCAGGACCAGAATAGCCAGTAGAATTTTGGGGCCATAGGTTAAAATAAGCTCATAAGCCTTGTCAATTAAGTTTTGATAGTTTTCCATTTATATCGATTTTAAATTAAAGAAGGAATTGTCAATAAGCAAGTTACGATATTATCATTTTCAAACCAATAGGATATATCTCCCAATGGATATCGAAAAAGTATTGGAACAAAGGGCCCACTGTTGAACATTATTCAACTATAAAAAGAACATATGAAACAATTTGTGGTTATAAAACGTAATTATTAAGCCTTTGCGATCAAGCTTTGTTTTCTTTAAACTTAAGGGGTTGATTGGTTGAAAATGATTGCAAGGATGTAAAGGTAATTTTAGTTGTTTGTTTAAAGAAAGAGCGGTGGGAAATTTCCCACCGCTCTTTCTTTAAACCTGATCATGATATAAAAATGCTGTGAGGTATTTTTAAAATCGAAATCAGCTTAGTGATTCGCAATATCTATATTTACCGGCAAGGGTTTTCCGGTTAACATCGTCAGATTTGTTACGCCATAAAAAAGTCTCAGTTGATCCATATTTTTCACCTCATCGGATGTCCCTTCCAAATCAATAAATACGGTTTTATGGGCTTTCAGAACGACTTCATCAGGGCACGAGAAACCGACTGAAGGCTGTCGTTGTTTCAACTGAAAATCAACGTCACTGGAATTGTGTACCTGTAGTTTTTTGATTTGGTGGTTTTCAAGCCCAATCCCATCATTTTCAATTTGAATAGAGCCAAAGAACAAGGGCCCCAGGTATTGTTTATCCCCCACCAATTGCTCATCAAAATAAGCAACTGTTCGTCGATCTTTCAAAGCCTGTTTGATGGCACCTTTTGATTTTTCAGTTGCAAAAACCAAGGTCATGGGGCGATGCTCTCCATTGGTGTAATCCATGGATTCAGGCGCGTGAAGACCGGAATTACACATAATGGTCAACCTTTTTTCTTCCGCCCATTTCAGGGCTTCCGGGTAAAAATCGTGCCCATTATAAACTTCAATCCCTTTAAGAATTCCTGCATTTAATAAACGCGTATGTTCTTGATACCACTTCACGGTATCTGGCTGTTGATCGTCCCACCCCGGATGATCCCAAAATACAAAAGCGCCCTGATCCCGGGCTTCTACACAGGCTTCCCACCAACTGTCACGCTCCAGCAAATTGGCATTGGTCACAAACAAGGCGTTCAAATGGCCTGGAGGCATTTTGCGGGTAATCTCACTGCCTGCAATCAGAATCATCCCCATCTGGTTGGCCAGGGGTTCTGCAATCTCAAATGCGCGATTGTGATCCGCTTCAATTTCAATATTCTGTGCGTGCGGACGATATTCAATATGATCGGTAATCGCAATAGCATCCAGCCCTTCCTGCCAGGCTTCCTGCACACGGACGGTTGGCCAAACATCACCGTCTGAAAAAACGGTATGCATGTGGAAATCACACTTCAGGGTTTTATAGCCAGGAATATCCGGGAAATTAACCTCCGTGCGGGTTTGTGCAAAAACCGGTAATGAAAAAAGCAATCCAACAAAAAGGAAAAAATAACGAATCATGTTTGGTCATTCGGTTGGTTATCGCTGCAAATTAAGCATTTAAAAATGAAACAATTGAAACCTTCGGGCTTAATTTATTGTGAAATTTGAAGGAAAAATATTCTGGTTCGCGTTCAGGTTTCATTTTATTCACGTGGTGTGTCTTGCTCACTTTTTCTGTTCAAATAAGATTTGATCTCATCAATAAAAAACTGCATCTCTTCATACATGTCATACACAACGTCCTTTTCAAACTCAACAAAAGTGTCATAATCCCTTTTTGTCCTTCTGTTAAATGCTTTGTTGATTATTCTACCGAACTTGGCATCAATCAATCCCGAGTGTATGAAATTCTTATTGAACCAACTAATCAATTATGCGCGATTGGAAGTTTCGAATTGATTTGCCAATCCTAAAGCAAGCAGCGAATCAACCATTCCATAATAAATCCTGTTAATTGCTGATCTCAGCCTGTCACTCTCGATTAGCAATTGAACATCAGAAATGGTTTCTTCCGCTTGTTCCAACCGATATTAATCAAGCTGTTCCTATCGTCTTCTTCAACTGTCATACGTGCATGCCCGATTGAATTGCGTTCATATAAACTGGTTGTCGCCCTCGGATAGAATTTAATTCACGCTGCGAAATGACATGAACATCCTGAAAAATATCATACCGTAAATCAATATCATAGCACAAATCCAAAATTCTATTTTCATCTCTCCCTGAGTAATTGTTCTCCAGTACAATCAAAACATCAAAATCTGAATATTCATCGGAATCAGCCCTCGCCTGAGAGCCAAATAAGATGACTTCCTTGACGGATGAACCATAATTCTTAACCAAATGTTCCTTCAAGTCTTTTAATATGTGAGCTTTGTCGGTCATGAAAATGTTTCTTCTAAAAGTACAAAAATTGATTTAATTCCATCACGCAGGCAGGCGATCAGGCTTTTACGAATTAAAGTGAATTGACTTCGCTTAATTTTTAATCTTCGGTTTCCGCACCGCTTTCACCACAATTTCACCGCGACAGTTTGGACAGATATAAATTTCACAGCCGGTACAGGCAAAGCAATTACTACAGTCGCGCTGAAGGTCCTCTTTGTTGTAGCTGACTCCACACCTATCGCAATGCACTATTTTATTTTCGTCAGGCATGTCTTAATTTGTTTCGCAGATAAATGGCCAGCTTAGTTAGTCCGAAAATCAATACCAGGGTGAAGATGATTGATGCGCCGGATGGAATATCAACATAAAATGAAAAGAGCAGGCCTGACAACGACCCCAAAAAAGCAAAAAGCACCGAGAGCACCATCAATTTTTTGAAATCTTTGGTGAATAGGTTGGCGGTTGTCTGTGGCAACGTCAACAAAGACAAAATGAGGATAATGCCGACTACGCGGATGTTCAGCACGATGGTGATGGCAATGAAACTGATCAGCAAATAGTTGATCAGGTTGACCGGAAGCCCGGTTGTTCTCGCAAATTCTTCATCGAAAGCCACGTACAAAACCAGGCGATAGAAAAGTGCAAAAAAGAGGATCAGCACCAACGATAATACACCCATCAGCCACAACTCAGTCATTGAAACCGTGAGCACGCTGCCAAACAGATAGCTCATCAGGTTGGGCGCGTAGCCAGGACTGAGGTAGACAAAAATGATCCCGATGGCCATGCCCAGCGACCACCAGATGGCGATGGACGAATCTTCGCGAACCTTTCCTTTTTGTGTAAAAAGCTGGATGCCCCAACCGGAAAGAACTGCAAAAATGGCTGCTCCAATCAACGGATTCCATCCCAGGAAATAACCGATACCAATTCCTCCGAATGAGGCATGGGTGATCCCACCACTCACAAAAACAATGCGTCGCGAAACAATGTAAGTTCCTATGATTCCGCAACTTATGGCCGCAAAAAAAGAAGCCCAAAAGGCGTGGGTAAAAAAGTCGTATGAAAATAGCTCAATGATGGTGCCCATGATGATCGTGGTTATCGTGCATTTTTAGAACGGTATGTGGAATATCGCCATGTGTAATAATTTGTAGCGGACAATTGTAAGAAGCCAACTGCTCGGTTGTAATCACATTGCTGGGATGATAATGGACATTGCGATTGACACAAACAATGGATTTCACATAAAAGGAAATGGTGCCCACATCATGTGACACCAGTACAATAGCCATCCGCTCATTCAGCTCCCTCAACTTTTCATACAATTCACTTTCAAAATGGTTGTCCACAAAAGTGTCCGGTTCATCCAGAACCAATAATTCGGGTTGATTCATCAATGAACGACACAGGAAAACGCGTTGCATCTGTCCACCGGAAAGTTCTCCAATAGCTTTGTGACGCAGATCGGCAATCCCCATTTCACTCAACAGTTGTTCTGCAAACTCGGTATCCGGTACATTTTTTTTGAAGAGGGTGAATGGTTTGCTCCCGGTTTTGCCCGACCGGACAACATCCAGCACCGTGATCGGGAACCGCTTGTCCACCTGGTTGATCTGTGGCAGGTAGCCCACCTTTTTGATCGGGATATGAAATTTGATCTGTCCCTGATCCGGCTTCACCAATCCGAGCAAAGCTTTGATCAGTGTCGTTTTCCCGCCTCCGTTCGGCCCAATGACACCGATAAAATCGGAAGGACAAATGTCGAAAGATGCTTCCTCCAACACCACATTCTGATGATCATAGCTCACCGCGACATCCTTTATTTCAACCAATTTCGTATTCATTCAATCAAATTTCAATTTCTGTCCGTTTCGTACGAAACAATATTTAATTGGAGCTACTAAGGTTAAAAATAGAAATAAGGTTGTCCTTTAAAAACCTTATCTTTTAAAAATAACCTTAGTACAGGATTAACAAAGCACAAACAAAACCTTAACTACTTTTGCTAATCACTGAAAAACTGGCTATTGAGGCTGCAATCTGCAACTGTCAGCTATCTTTCGCTGCTGCTACAATTTGATCGGCAATTTCCTGCAATTGCACTTCCCAGTTTTCACTCAGTGGATCAATCTGTACCACATCGCCCTGGATCTCATCCGCCAGCTGCCGGGCATTCTCCTTGTCAAATTCCTTCTGAATAAATATCACCCGAATCCCATCGGTCCTGGCCTGATCCACCAACAGGCTCATGTAACGAGGCGACGGCTCTTTCCCTTCCACCTCAACAGCCACCTGTGTCAAGTTGTATTCGCGAGCCAAATAGGTCAATGACGGATGAAAAATCAGGAATTTTCGATTGTCAATGCGATCAAACTTTTGTTTCATCTGGTGATCCAAACCATCAATTTCATGTTCAAATTCGGCCAGGTTCTTTGCAAAATCATCTTTCTTTTCGGGAACCAATTTCGTTAACGCTTGTGCGGTCAACCGGGCAATTTTTCGAACTTCGTTGGGCGCCATCCAAATATGCGGATCAATGCCCTGATCATGGACATGTTCGTCATGATTGTCATCATCGGAAGCAATCCAATCAGCATCAGCCGATGTGTCAAAAACCTGCAGATTTGGATTGGTGTCTTCTATCTTTTGGTGCCAGGACTGTTCAAAACCAATCTTGCCAATTCGCAACCAGCCCAACGAATGCGACAGCCCTTTCATTTGTGACGGAACCAACGAATATGTGGCCGGACTGGCACCGGGTGGAACCAACACTTGCACATCAAACAAATCACCGGCAATCTTCTCTACAAAATACTTTTGTGGCAAAATGCTGACTGTGACCAACTTCTTGTTTCCTTTTTGCGGAACACCACAAGCCAATAAAAAAATGAAAACCAGCGGCAACAGCTTTTTCATACCCAGAATATTCTTTTTCGCAAAGATATACAAACTTCAAGATAACCTGAGGGGAAAACGGGAAAGTAGACGGCCAGCTATCGGATGCTGACGGATTGATACGAGCTGCGCGGTTAAAACGCTGACAGCCCCGAAGTGTCGGGGTTCGGATGCTGTCAGGTTCCACTCAGCGACTTGCAGCCCGCCAATTGAATAGCGAAAACTGAAACTGAATTCTAAAGACTACGCAAATTTTTCAACCGAAATTTCGCCGATAAATTTAAAAATCGGCCAATTGATTGCCTTTTGACGGTGCGGCGCATGCCACGCCTTTTTTCATTGCACCCATGGCGGATGCGCCTTGATATCCGGATGCCCGTTCAAACCTTACGCGCCTTTGTCGCTGAAATCCGCTATTTATTCACGTTTCTACCCCTTCGCATTAGTCTCTGAATGCTACAACTCTACGACTGCAACTGGGACTGGAAACTACCGCATCTTTTTGACTTTGATTTGGTCTTTGGTAGGAACGGGATCGTAACCATGCGTTCCCCAGGGATGGCACCTGGAAATGCGTTTGGCAGCCAGCCAAAATCCCCTGAACGGTCCGTGAATTTTAATGGCCTCCACAGCGTATTGCGAACAGGTAGGTACGTGGCGGCAAGAGGCAGGGGTGAGTGGTGAAATGGCATACTTGTAAAAATAGACCAGTCCCAGAAGTCCCCAGCCCATTGCTTTCAAGATCCATTTTCCCAGTCGCTTCATAATAACGTTTCCCATTTAACTGGTGCAAAATTAGTAAAAAAAAGCGGGGAGATGGAAGCAGGAAGAAATGTCAATCGTTGTTGCTAATGGACCACCCTATTTTGCACTAGCGTTTAGTAACGAAAATATATAATGTCGCCACTGCCCGTAAATTAATTACGTCAAATTTGTAACTTAGGGGATCAAAAAGAAGATAGCCGAATAAAGCCCCATAACAACAGTAAAAGTTCTATCTACAATACTATTTTATTGGAAATGAGACATTTTGTCACACATATGAAAAAAAATAAAGTGCATAAATGTGTTGTTCCACAAACGTTGAACTAAACCCCGCTTTGGCGGGGCAGCTTTACTACCTGCAAAAAATGGCGTAACTTACTTTCCCATTTTAAATCTTTTAATCATGAAAAAAAAGCATCCATGAGTTGATGGAGCGCGAGATGCGTATCCGCAACTACAGTGAACGAACCATCGACAGTTATATTTGCGCGGTGGGCCAGGTTAGTCGCCATTTTAAATTACCGCCAGGTAAAATAAGGATCTCCCGGTTCAAAAGTTACCTTTATTTTTTAATCAACCACGAACATTGCTCGGTGGCCCGGATCAACCAGAACATCAGCGCCTGGAAGATCCTGCAACAGGATATCCTGGGGCGCAACTGGGAAAGTATCCGCATCAAACGGCCCAGGAAAGAAAAGAAACTACCTGTTGTCCTTTCCCGGGATGAAGCCAGGTCACTGATCCGGTCTCCACGCAGCTACAAACACCGGCTGTTGCTGACCCTGGCCTATGCCACCGGGATGCGCCGGGCAGAGCTGTTGCATATCCGGCTCAGTGACATCGACCGCCGGCGCAGTGTCATTAAGATCACCGGGAAAGGGAATAAGCAACGGGAACTCCCCGTGCCGGACGGGCTTTTCAAATCCCTGGAGAAGTATTACCGGAGATGGCGCCCGTCTGTCTATCTTTTTGAGGGGAACATCCCGGGCAAAGCCTATTCGGCCTCCAGCATGCAGAAGATTGTAAAAGGCAATGCCGTTAAGGCCGGCATCAAAAAGAACATTTCCCCGCATGTGCTGAGGCACTCGTTTGCCACCCACATGCTCGAACATGGAGTCAACCTCAAACGCCTGCAACTGCTGCTGGGGCACAATTCCCTGAAAACAACATCGATTTACCTGCACCTGGCCGATTTGGATAAAGACCAGCTACCTGATTTAACCGCTGAGGATTAAGGCCATGGAACACACAGAAAACAAGCCCCACCGGAACGAGTTGGGAGATATCCTCAGGGAACATGCGGCAGATTTTTTATCAGGCCACACGCTTTGTCCGGTACAGTTGAAAGCCATGCAGGATATCATGGGCTGCCGCACCGCACAGATGAAAGGGCACCTGGTGCAATGTGACCGTTGCGGCTACCGGGAGCAGTCCTACAACTCGTGCCGCAACAGGCACTGCAACAAATGCCAGTATATCCGGCAACAGGTATGGGCAGACTCGCTGAAGGGAAGGCTTTTGCCCGGCAAATACTTTCACCTGGTTTTTACCGTCCCTGACAGTTTGAACCCGCTGTTTTACCTGAACCAGCAGGAGTGTTACGGCCTGCTTTTCAAAGTGGCCTGGTCGGCACTGAAAGACCTGTGCGCCAATCCCCGGTTTTTGGGGGCACAAACAGGGGCGGTGGCCGTGCTGCATACCTGGTCCTCCACACTGGTGTACCACCCGCATGTCCACATGTTGGTCCCGGCCGGGGGCCTGTCAGAGGATGGCATGGAATGGATCAGGTCAAAAGACGGGTTCCTGATCCCGGCCAAAACGCTTTCAAAAATCTACCGGGCCCGGTTTTGCGACCGGCTCCAAAAGCTGATTGACAATAAAACCCTGAAACTGCCCGAAGGCACAAACCCAAAGGTTTTGCGGGAAAGCCTCTTTAAAAAGGATTGGGTGGTCGATGTCAAAAAAACGGGAAAGGCAGTTGACCGCGCCCTGGAATACCTGGCACGATACACCAACCGCGTGGCCATCAGCAACCAGCGTATCGTTAACGTGGCCAACGGGCAGGTGACCTTTCGTTACAAGGACGCCAAAACAGGGTATTACAACCGGGAAATGACCCTGACTGCTGTAGAGTTTATCCGCCGTTTTATGCAACACATCCTGCCCCCGGGTTTTTATAAAATACGCTACTTCGGCATCCTGGCCTCAATAAACAGCCCGGGCAAAAAAGAACAGTGCCTGGCTTTGACCGACAAGCAGCAGTATGTCTCACAACTGGAAGGGCTGAACGCGTATGAAGCCTGGT
>Ga0102953_1002467_pt1 | contig 10916 bp, 5 predicted proteins | sample SalPon2A_C_D2_MG_FD_78509 | JGI IMG/M metagenome (GOLD analysis project Ga0102953, IMG submission 78509) | Soil microbial communities from South San Francisco under conditions of wetland restoration - Salt Pond MetaG R2A_C_D2_MG | ecosystem: Environmental > Terrestrial > Soil > Wetlands | place... | reverse complement strand
CTACGCGGAGCACGCCGAGAGTTTTCTTGCACCGGACGAGGTGGAAACCGACGCGCGGCATAGCTTCGTCTCCTACCGGCCTCTGGGGCTGGTATTGGCAGTCATGCCCTGGAACTACCCCTTATGGCAGGTGTTTCGCTGCGCGGCTCCGGCATTGATGGCGGGCAACGGAATCCTCCTGAAGCATGCTCCCAACGTATTCGGCTGTTCGCTCGCGATCGAGAAGTTGCTGCGGGAAGCGGGGATGCCCGAGCATCTCTTCCGCTCGCTCATTCTGGACCTTCCCCTGACCACCGCTCTCATCCATGATCCCCAGATTGCCGCGATCAGCGTCACCGCTAGCGTGAGAGCTGGCCGAGCCATCGCGGCGGAGGCGGGAAGGGCCCTGAAGAAATGCGTGCTCGAGCTGGGGGGGTCCGATCCCTTCATCGTGCTCCACGATGCGGACATCGACCGCGCGGTCGAGCTGGCAATTGCGAGCCGCTTTCAGAACAGCGCGCAGAGTTGCATTGCGGCCAAGCGTTTCATCATCGTCAAGGAAGTGTACGAGGAATTTGCCAAAAAATTCGTAGAGGCAGCGCGGTCCCTGAAAGTGGGCGATCCCGAGCTGGAAGACGTCTCAGTTGGACCCATGGCGCGGCTGGATCTGCGCGATGCGCTCCATGACCAGGTCGAGCGTAGCGTCGAGGCGGGAGCGCATCTGATTTTGGGCGGGGAAATCCCGGAAGGGCCCGGCGCCTTCTATCCGGTGACGGTTTTGGACGGAGTACGCCCGGAGATGCCGGCCTGGCGCGAGGAGATCTTCGGCCCGGTGGCCGTGCTGATCCGCGCCGAGAGCGAACAGGAGGCGATCGAGTTCGCTAACGATAGCGAGTTCGGCCTGAGCGCCTCGGTATGGACCAGGGATCTGAGCCGAGGGGAACGCATCGCGAACGAGGAACTGCGCACCGGAGCTGCCTTCGTGAACGAGATGTCCAAGTCGGATCCCCGCATGCCCTTCGGCGGCGTGCGCGACTCAGGTTACGGACGCGAACTCTCGATCCACGGCATTCGCGAGTTCGTGAACGTGCATTCGGTTTGGGTAAACGACACCAGATAACGGCATTTCACTGGACAGAGCTGCGCGAGGGAGGCGGCAGAAGTGGCGATTCACTCGAAAGAAGGACCCATCGCTCTTTGGACTGGCGCCGTTCTTTTGCTCCTGGCGTTCGGCTTGTGCTCCTGCGCGAAATCTCCACAGCGACCTGACTACGCCCTGGTTCTCCACGGTGGCGCGGGCACGATCCTCAAGAAGAACATGGACGCCGCCACCGAAACGGCCTACCGCGACAAACTCACGGAGGCCCTGAAGACGGGTGAAGGCATCCTGAAGAACGGGGGGGACAGCCTGGACGCGGTGCAGGCGGTGATCGAGGTGCTGGAGGATTCTCCCCTCTTCAACGCGGGGCGGGGCGCCGTATTCACCGCGGAGGGGAAGAACGAGATGGACGCCTCGATCATGGACGGCAGAACTCTCAATGCAGGTGCCGTGGCTGGCGTGACCACGATCAAGCATCCCATCGCGGCCGCGCGCGCGGTGATGACGCAGTCCAAACACGTCCTTCTTTCGGGCAAAGGGGCAGAGAGCTTCGCGGCTGAACACGGCCTCGGCATGGAGCCGCCCGAATACTTTTGGACACAGAGGCGCTGGGATGCCCTGCAGAAGATGAAGGCAAAGAGTGATTCCGAATCGCCCAAGGAAGCCAAGGAGCACGGCACGGTGGGCTGTGTTGCGCTGGACAAAAAGGGCAACATTGCGGCGGGAACCTCCACGGGAGGCTTGACGGGCAAGCTCTGGGGGCGCATCGGAGATTCACCGATCATCGGCGCGGGCACCTACGCGAGCAATGAAAGCTGTGGAGTGTCCTGCACCGGGCAGGGAGAGTATTTCATTCGGAACGTGGTGGCCTACGACCTCGCAGCTCGCATGAAATACCGCGGAATGAGCTTGAAGGATGCGGCCGAGAGCATCATCGACAAGGAGCTCGTGGAACAGCACGCCGAAGGCGGGTTGGTTGCCCTGGACAAAGATGGAAACATCGCCATGGTTTTCAATACGCCCGGGATGTACCGCGGGTTCGTGAAGTCCAGTGGTGAGTTGGTCGTGAAATTTTACGGTGATGAGGGAGAGGGCGCTCAACAGTAATGAGCGGCTGCGGCCGCATCGTGGCTTTTCTCTCGCCCATCCCTACTTATAGTTCCACGCCCTGAAGCGTCCCTCGTGCATCGTGGCCGCCGTATCGGGTGGGATCCCAAGTTCCGCGAGCACGCCGGAAAGGCGCGCTGCGCTTCTCGGGGTCTCGAAGTAGACGAGCGTGCCCGTCGCACCCGGGATCTCCACCTGAGCCAGAGGAACTTTCGACGAGTCGGGGCGGCGCAGATAGTTGGAAAAATCGCTGCCCGCGAAGAACCACGGATATACTCCACAAACCACCAGCTCCCGGTGCGACAAGTTGCGGTTCAAGCTCCTCCAAGCCGCAAGCTCCGCGGCCGTGCATCCGGTGAGTTCTTGGAGCCTCTCCGCGCGGGCGCGTTCCCGGGCCCCCTGCAGCGCGGGGCTGAGTGCGGCCAGAACGCATGCCACGGCGAGAAAGCTCCCCGCCAAAAGCGCCGGGATCGCGCCCGAGCGGCGGTCAGCCGCATGCTCGACCGTGGGCGCGACGGCGGTAAATCGCCGCACGATCCGTTCGAAACTGAAGGCCACGAACACCACCAGTAAACTGTAGGGCGCGAGGCCGAAGCGGGCCAGCGAGTAGCCTTCGCGCAGCCAGTCAGGCGTCTCTCCGAGGGGATCTTTCAGAAAGGCGGGAATGGTGAAGAGAACGGCCACCATGAGCACTACACTCGCCACGAGAGCGAGGGATGCTCTTCTCCTCGGGCGCGCCAACAGTGCCAGCGGAGCGAGGACGAGCCCGAGCAGCGGGAAGATCCCCAGGTGATCCTTCAGGGCGTGGAGGTACAGAGCCCATCCCTGCGTCGAGTCGCGCAGATAGGGCCACACCGAAGTGAAATCATCGATCCCGTAAACGCTACTGTGACTCGAGGCGGGGAAGATCGTGAGGCCGAAGAGAGCTACTCTGCCGGGATAGAACGGATTCTGCGTGAGAATCCAGTTGCGAACGAAGGGGATCGCCCCCAGGACCAATGCGATGCCGGCGACCGGCAGCAGACGTCCGAGGGACGAAGGTTCTTTTTGCTTGGTGACTCGCAGCAGAAGGCTACAGATCAGTACGATGGCGACGAAGACGGGACCGAGCATCTTGCATCCCATGGCCAGACCCAGGCTGAGTCCTGCCATGAGTCGATCGCGGCGGCTGTCGAGCGGCCCGAGGCACCACGCGAAGCCCGCCAGCAGAAGCGCCGCCAGCCAAAGATCGCTCTCCTGAGTCGTGGCCTGGCGCTGAATCGCGCGTGCACTCGCGAAATACACTCCCACGCTGAGCCAGGCCACTCCCCGGCGTACCGCGAGAGTTTCGCAAAGCCGGACCAACGCGAAGGCCAGAAGCAAGTAGGCCAAAGGATTCTGAAGGGCCATCAGCGCGTCGTGCCACTTCGCGCTCCACCACCAACCGCCCGCAAGTTCGGCATAGGGTGGACTGTGCCCAAAGGGCGAGGCCAGGTCGAAGGTGTGCCCCTTGATATAGCTGTCCAGCAGCAAGGGGAGGTGATAGAGGAGGCTGTCTCCATCCCAGGGCGCCCGCGCCAGTGATTTGATCAGTTCCTGGGCCAGGGGAAAGCCGATGAGGATCGCCCCCGCAATCACGAGACCGCTCTCCAGAGAAAGATGTCTCCGCAGGCGCGTCTCTTCAGCCGCGGCACTTTTCTCAGAACGCGCCAGCCTCCAGAAAATGCCGGCGGCCACCAAGGCCACCAGCCCGTGCACTGCAACAGGGCGCAAGGCGCCGAGCAAGGAGAGCAGCAGCTGGACGAAAACGACCAGGCCTACCCACCCCACGATGCCCGCGCTAAGAGCCGTTGCGAAGCCGCGCGCGAGATGGCGCCGTGCCCACAGAATCGAAGCCGCAACTGAGATTGCCGTGCCGAGAAGAAATAGCACCGGATCCAGAAAGGTCATGGGCGCCCTCTAGGGGTTCAGTCCAAATGGAGGATGGTCTCCACCGTTACACCGTGACGTAAGGTCTGCAGATTCACGTAGCTTCTCTCGGCCGCCATCAAAAGGCGCTTCACGAGTTGCGGGTCGGTGCCCTCTGCTGCCGATAATTCGACCTCGCAATGCATGGATTGCATACCGACCGGGACCTCGCGGTCGACAGCCAAAGTACCATGCACGTCGATCTCTCCTTTTACATCGACTTCCAGCGAAGTCAAGCGTACTCCCAGGCGATCCGCAATGATTCGTAGAGTCGAGTCGAGACAACTCGCCAATGCTGCACACAGGAGGTCTCCCGGATTGGGTCCGTCGTGAAATCCTCCGACGGCCGAGTGGATCCCGAAGGGCCAGCTAATTCCGTAATCCTGACCTCCCGGGACTACGATTCCGTGGAAGGGATCGGTTTGCGCCCCCGAGATCGCGCGAGCGCGGTCGGGGCGCAAGTGCTCCATGCTTCGCTCTCCTTCTTCGTGGTTGCTCGTAGAGCCACCTGTTTCAGATCACAGCGACCAGTCCAAGCTAAGGAAAGGTATGGAGTCCTCCATGCCGACGGAGCGGTGCATTCATCGTTCGGCCGGTCTCTTCGTTTCCAGCTGTCCGTGATCTTCTTCGGATCGGGCAAATCAAGGCACGCTTTGCAACTCGCTTGCATGAATCAGAAGCACGACTCGCATCGACGGGCAACGCACACTCGCAACCAGATCGAGTGAGTTCGATTCACGCGGAACGAAACAGGATCGAGTGTCATCTGACGAATCGCTCTTTCATCAGCCTCTTTCAGAATCAACGCGCCATCGGGAATCCACTCTTCTTCACGCTCTGGGGAATGGCACGCAATCTTCTACTCACCGGACGATCCAGAATCCCTCCGGCCAGCTCACAGTACCTTCTTCTGTCTGGCCGTTCCCAGCTCGGGATGATCATCCAGAGCGCAGAGCAGAGGCGATTGACGTGTCGAATTTTCCCAAAAGATGGTTCCTCCTGGCGATCTTGCTGATCGTGGCAGGAATTTCCCTAGGACCTTGGAGCGCTTCTTCTGCTTTGGCGCAGAGCTACACGCAGCTCCAGGTTCTTCTTCCCGGGGAGACGCCCGCACCAGGAACGGTGAATGGAAAATCCGGTCAACCCGATACGCAGACGGTGGGTGTTCCTTTCAACATTCTGGTGAGGGCATGTGATTCCTCATGGAACACTCAATCATCCATTACGAGCCAAATCGAGATCACGAGTAGTGACGAGACGGCCACCTTGCCTTCGAGCGCAGTGATGAGTGGCGGAGAAGTGCAATTCACCGTCACGCTCAACGCCGATGGACAATTCGACTTCCAGGCGAGCGATTTGACCGACACCACGATTCCCGACGCCAGTTCGAGCCAGGTGGGCGCGGTACTGTTGCAGGGGTTCGAGTTCGCGCGGATCAACCAGAAGAACCAGTACGCCGGTCAAGCGATGTCCATTTCGCTGTGGGCGGTGGACACCAACGGGCAGCAGCTGAACAACTACGACGGCCCGGTGCGCTTGCGCGAGCTGACGAGTTATGGAGAGGGCCGCATCGAGCCCTCGACCGTAGACCTCGTGAACGGCCAATGGTCCGGGCAGGTCACGATGTATCGCGCCGATGAGACGGCCATCAACCGCGGAAATGTGAACATCTACGCTCTGCTGGACAGTGATCCTTCCCGCAACGGTACGAGCGATCCGTTTTCGGTTCACCCGGGCACTTTCTCGCGTCTTCAAATCGTGGTGCCCGGCCAGACCGCGGTGCCGGGAAGCGTGAGCGGGCTCAGCGGCGAGGCCGCGACCCAGGGCGCGGGGCAGGACTTCACCGTCGAGGTCTATGCCACGGACGACTACTGGAATCCCCTGCCAAGCGGAGACACCGTGCGGATCATCTCGGGCGACCAACTGGCAAGCACGCCGGTGAGCGGCGCCCTGAGCAACGGCTTTCGTCAGTTCACTCTCTCCCTGGGAACCGTCGGTTCTCAGAATCTCACAGTCTCGGATCAGAGCAACGGCAGCATTGTGGGAATGACCACGGTGGGAATCCCGGTGATCCCCAACGCGATCTTCGGGTTCGCGGTCGATTCCTTCGCCACGCCAGTGCAGGCGGGTGACTCGGTTACCGTAAACATCCGCGCCGTGGATGGCACCGGCAACACCGTGCCGGGTTATTACGGCCAGGCCAATTTGGCCGCGAATACCGGTCCGGGAAGCATCTCGCCGGATCGCATCACCTTCGCCGCGGGTGTGTGGACCGGGAAGATGGTCTTCCGGGGAGCCGGTGGCGCGGTCTCGTTTACCTGCTCCGACTATGCCGCACCGCCCCACACCGGAACGAGCGCGAACTTCGTAGTTCTCCCGGGTCCCTTCGAAAAGCTCCAGGTCCGGCTGCCCGGCGAAATCGCACAGGGCGGAACCGAAACCGGTGTGAGTGGCTCACCGCAGGATCAAAACGCGGGAAGCAGCTTCAATCTCACGGTGCGCGCCGTCGACGCCTACTGGAACCGGGTTCCGGGGATCAGCGATACGGTGACTCTGAGTTCGAGTGACCCGTTCGCCAGCTTCCCGGCTAGCGTTGCGCTGCTCAATGGAGAAGCCACCGTGCCCGCGACGCTCTTCAAGGCGGGCTATCAGACGGTGAGCGCGAGCGACGCCGATTCCTCCCAGATTGCCGCGCACACCTCCACTCAGGTTCGTGTGCTGCCCGGAACATACTCCCGAGTACTCATCCTGGCGCCCGGCGAATTTCCCGCCCCGGGTACGGAAAACGGCCGCACCGGCTTGGCGACGGATCAGTCCATCAACTACGCCTTCACCCTTACCGTGTACGCGACGGACCAGTGGTGGAATCCGGTTCAAGGCGTGAGCGATGTGGTTCGTCTCAGTTCATCGGACGCCATGGCCGAACTTCCAGGCGACACCGCAATGCAGGACGGCGTCGCGGAATTGTCCATGCGCCTCTCCACGGGGGGTTATCAGCAGATCACCGTCACGAACGTGACGCAACCAAGCATGCCCACGAGCACCACTCAGGTGCGAGCCATCTCGAGTGGTTTCCATCTGGAGGCCGAGGTCGACAGTACACACGTGATGGCGGGCGGGACCTTCCATTTGACGGTTAAGGTCACCAACGACGCGGGAAGCGTCATCCAGGAGATCAATACCGGAGTGAACCTCAGCGTGCGAAATGCCTCTTCCGGGGACCCCGGAGCGGGTGAGCTCCGTACCACGCAGTTCCAGATCCTCCAGGGTTCGACAACGGTGGATATGTATTACACCTTCGCGGAGGACATCCAGATCACCGCTACCGACGATCTGGGCCATGCCCCCGCGACGACCGACGTGATCAGCGTGGTGCCGGGCATCCCCGATCACATCGATCTACGTTCCGATCCCACATGGTTGAAGGGGAACAAACACTCAACCGTGTACGCTCGGGTCCTCGACCAATACGAGAACGGCGTTCCCATGCAAGGTGTGAGCTTCACCCTCACGCAGGGAATGGGAACGCTTACACCCCTGGACACGGAAACCGATGACGCTGGCATCGCGCGGGCCGACTTCCTGAGTCCGCGCGAACCCGAGATGGACACCATCCAAGCCAGTTCCGGTTCCTTGAGCCAGGAGCTGCAGCTCGAGACGGCGCTCGTCGATCCCGACGCGCCCGGTGGCACCATCGCCAACTATCCCAATCCCTTCCACCCCAATGAGAGCCCGACCACGATCGCCTACAAACTGGCCGACAACGCCTCAGTGCGCATGCGGATCTACACCCTGAGTGGAAATCTCGTGCTCGAGAAGAACTTCCTTCCCGGTGGTGAGGGAGGAACGGTCGGTCTGAACGAGGTCGTGTGGGACGGTCACAATGGGGACGGCGAGATCGTGGCCAGTGGCGGATACATCGTCGAAGTACGGGCGGAAGGCAATGGTCAAACTCTCCACGTGATGCGCCGCAAAGTCGGCGTGGTCCGATAGGGGAGGAAACAGGATGAAATTCATGAAACCAACGACCGCCATTATCTGCATCAGTGTCCTGTTGATCGTCCTGGGTGGAGTGTCAACCGCCTCGGCCCAGGATCCGGTCTACGGACAACCCGGAGACTGGCTCACGAGCTACCAGACCGCGCGGACTGCGGGCATGGGTGGGTCCTTCGTGGCCAATGCCGACGGCGCCCTGGGCAGCTTGTGGAATCCCGCGGGACTGAGCCACTTGCTGCAAAACCAGACGCAATTCGAAACGGTTTCTCTCTTCGGCGAGTCGCGCATGAATGCGTTCAGCTTCGCCCTACCGGGTCAGACCTTTCCGAGCGTCGGCATCAGCTTCGTGACTCTCAATTCTGGCGACTTCGAACGCACCAACGAACTGAACGACCACCTCGGGACCTTCAGCGCGGGAAATCTCGGAGTCTATTTGACCGCCGCCAAGAGAGTCTCGGAGAAGGTCTCCATGGGTGCGAACTTCAAGATGGTCCGCGAGTCGCTGGAAGATTTCAACGGTGGCGGTGTGGGGCTGGACTTGGGACTCATGGCCGACATCACCCGCGAGTGGAAGGCCGGCGCCAGCATTCTCAACATCGGCGGACCGAAGGTAACTTACAGAGAAGCCGATGAAAGCTATCCCGTGAATTTTCGGGGTGGTCTGGCGTGGAACGGAATGAAGGGACGCGCGTTGGTCACGGCGCAAGTTGACGCGCAAAAGGGACCGGGGGCAATTTTTTCCACGGGCGCCGAATTCTGGGTGCACCGCGTGCTCGCGCTGAGAGCCGGTTACCGCGATCATCGCGTTGCAGGCGGGCTCAGCGTGCGCGTGTCCCACAACATGCGCCTGGATTACAGCGCGCAGGACAACGAGCTGGATGTCCTGCACCGGGTGGGTATCGTCTACGACTTCGGTGGTTTCCACGCCACCTCGCAAGCCACTCCGGAGATCTTCTCGCCCAGCGGCGAGAATTCGGTCACCACTTTCCATCTGAAGACCCGCACCCGGGGCGAGGCCGTCGAGTGGTCGCTCGACATCATCGACAAGGATGATCAACTGGTTCGCCGCTTCGGGGGAAAGGGTAATCCTCCAGCTCTGGTGCTGTGGGATGGAACCGACGAGTCCGGTATGCCGCTGCCCGACGGCAGCTACCGCTATCGCTTCTCGGTCACCGACGACGAGGGCGTAGAGATTTCCGCCAAGGAACAATCAGTGGAGATCTCCACATCCGGTCCTTCGGGCAAGATCCCGGTGGAAGTCAATTGACGCGACTCAGGAGTAGAATTCGCATGAAGATCAGAGCGCGAAGGCGCATATCGGAGTTGCTCGTAGCCGTCCTTCTGGTGTTTCTCCTTCCGGGAACATCGAGAGCGGAGGACGATCCCAACGATTCCAGCCAAAGCAAGGATGCGAGTGCGCAAACTCCGAAGACGCTCACCGAGCTCGGTATTCAGTTCGAGTTTGCGAGCGCCTTGACCGGCGCTGCCCGCAAAGGAGCGATCAACTCGCTGGAGCAGCCGCTACAGAGCGTTCTCCAATCCGATCTGGATGACGCTGAAAAGGCGGCCGCCACTTTCCTCTTCGCGGAGATGGAGGGGGAGTTGAACCGCCCCTCCAAGGCGCGAGAGCTTTTCGAGAAAGCCGCGAAGGAGGACAAGAGGGGTCCTTTCGTGGATGACGCTGAGTTCGCCGCCATCCGCGCGCTCGAGGCCGAGGGCCAAAACGAAGAGGCCTTGAAGCAGTGGAAGAAGTGGGAAGAGGGTCATCCTCACAGTCCGCTCCTCGCGCAAGCCTGGATCGCTCGAGCGTGGAATGAGCTGCGGCAATCCAAGTGGGACCAGGCCAAGAAAACGCTGGACCAGCTGAAGTCGATCGCGCCCTGGACCAGCGGGATGCAGAGGGTGGTCGTGGCTCGCGCGACTCTTCTGTACGCGCAGGGCGATCCCGCGGCGTGCTTGAGCGAATTGGCAAAGGCCCCCGCCCACTCGGCGGCGGTGAGTTACTTGAAAGCTCTCTGTTATGATGAGCAGGCGGAAGTGTTGCACGCCGCGGCGGCCTATCAGGAAGTCTACGAGCGCTATCCTGATTCTCCCTTGCGCTACCTGGGCCTATATGCCAAGGCGAACTCCTTCTTGAACGGGAAGGCGTATCGCAGTGCAGCCGAGGGCTTCTCCACGGTCGCCAAGGAGAGCAAGAACCCCGAGCTGCAGGCGGAAGCTCTTCTGAGGCAGGGAGCCGCGCTCTTTGCCGAGGGTAGTCTTCAGGAGGCGGCTCCGGTTCTTAAAGGTCTCGTCAGTCGCTTCCCCGAGGCGGACGCCGCCGCGCGCGGTCAATTCCTCCTGGGCGAGATCAGCGTCGCGCAAGACGATCCCCAGGGTGCGATCGTCCAGTACAACCTGGTCCTGCGCAATTATTTCGAACACCAAGTCGCGGCCAGCGCGCAGTACCGCATCGGCCGTTGTTACGAGACTCTGGGGCGCCGGGACGAAGCGGTGGGGGCCTACGAGACCGTGGTGCGCGGCTATCCGCTGGAGGCCGAAGCTCCGCCCGCGGCGTACCTGGCCGGCGTGGGACTCTTGGAGATGAATCGCCCGCTCGCGGCCGCGCCTTACTTCCAATTGGTGCTGGACCGCTATGCGGGACAAAAGGGAAGCGGTGGTTTTCTCGTCTTCAAGGACGACAAGCAGAAAGAAGTAGTCGAGGCCGCGCTGTGTCTGCTGCTGCTCTCCTACCATCAAGCCGGCGATCTGGGACAGCTCAGTGGCGCGCCGCACTTGATGCTGCAGG
>Ga0102953_1002466_pt1 | contig 10918 bp, 8 predicted proteins | sample SalPon2A_C_D2_MG_FD_78509 | JGI IMG/M metagenome (GOLD analysis project Ga0102953, IMG submission 78509) | Soil microbial communities from South San Francisco under conditions of wetland restoration - Salt Pond MetaG R2A_C_D2_MG | ecosystem: Environmental > Terrestrial > Soil > Wetlands | place... | reverse complement strand
CCGGCCCCGTCTAATCCAATGCCTCTCCAATGCCCTTCGATGGTGCTTGCGACTTCTTGCGCTGCTTGAGCGCCATTGGTCGCGCTCTCAGCATCGGCCTGGGTCTCAGCGCGCGACGGGGCTTCTTCAAGCGGAGAAGCCGCGGCCGGTTCTGATGCTGTAGACGCTCCGCCCTCGTGTGCCTGTGCCTCGGGTGGCTCCGTCGACTTTTCCGCCGCCATGATTGGTGCTTCCGTCGGAAGAGGCGGAACCGGCCGTCGTTGATTCGACGCCGGTGGAGACGAACGCAGCCTATCGGCCCGAACGGAAAGTCCTCGGGTTCCGCCGGATTTCGGCGTCGCCGGTTTCCGTTTCTGCAGCAGTTGCTCGGTGTCAGATTCTTGATTCGCCCCGACAATGGCCACGGATTGCAGTGTGCGCTCGATGTTCGATATTTCTTCGGAGATCCGCGCTTCCAGGGAATCCAGGGTCGAGAGGAGGCCCTCGACTCTGGAGACCTCTTCCTGAAGGCGCTTCTCTGCAGCGGGGTCGTTCGCGACGCCGCGCTGGGCCTTCAGAAGGCGGTCACGGAGGCCCAACGCTTGCCTGCGTTTACCGGCGACAAACCTTTGCGCCTCCTGAAGCGTGGCCAGGAGGTTGTTCATGCGGTCGTGCGCGCTGGGAACTCGAGCGTCGGTCTCGTCACGCCCTGCCACCTCCCCCGCGGCTTGTTGCTCTGTCAATGCCATTGCCTCTGCGTCGGTCGCGACAACGAGTTGTACTTCGACCGGGGGTTCGGCCTCTTGATTTGGACGTCCGGCCTCCCGCCACAAATCCGTCGGGAATTGTCGGAATTCCGGGCCCTGGCCCATACCCGTCAGGGGTTCACGCGCGGTCAGCCGTGCTTCTGTGGGATTCAGACCGACACCGCTGGAGCGTAATTCTTGCAGCGCGGCGAGCAGTGTGTCGGCGCGCTCTCGTCCCGCAGCCGCGCGATATTCCGAGGACTCCAAGAGCTTCAGCAGACGCCCCAACTCCGCGGCGTGCCGACGGGAAAGGTGTTTCTGGTCCGCAGCCGCATTTTGCGCTTCTTGCAGAAGTGCCAGGAGAGCGGCCACCCGCCGGCCATTGACCGCCGCCTGGTCCGACGCCCGCTGCAACTGCCCGATCAAGCGCGCGATCTGGTCCTGCGCCTCGTCGACGCTCCGCTGCGTTTCGACAATCAACTTTTCGGCCGCCGCCTCGGCGTGTCGCTTCTCGGTCTGCACGCGAAGGCCCCAGGTCGTGGCGCCGAGGAGAGCTACGAGGAAAGCAGCGGCTGCCAAACGCCATTGACGCCCTGGCCTGGGTCGGCGGCGCTTCGCGGAGACGACCTGGCCGATAGCCTGCGGGTCCGTTCTAAGGCGATAGATTCGGACGGGACGGCTTATGTTCTTGAGGGTCTGCCTCCCGAAGGAGTCGAACCCGCACTCGAGCTTTCCCCTCGTCAGTTCGAACACCGATTCGGAAACGCACACCTCACCGGCCTCGGCGAAGCCTTCGAGACGCGCTGCAATGTTGACGTCATCACCGTAGACATCGTCGCCGTCAGGAATGACCGGCCCGAAGTTGACGCCCACCCGGATCGGCATACGGCTTTCCTTGGGAAGGACAGCGTTCCGCGTGCCTATGGTGTCCTGGAGGCGCAAAGCACACCGCACCGCCTCGCAGGCGTCGTCGAACACGGCCATCTCACTGTCGCCGGCAACGCCGAAAACGGTGCCGCCATGGCCGGTTACGGTCTCGGTGAACAATCCGCGATATTCGTGCAGGCGCCGGAGCGTGGCCTCTTCGTCCTGCCCCATGAGGCGGCTGTAGCCGACGGCGTCGGCGGCCAGGATCGCCTTGCCAGCGCGGGCCGCCTCCTGGCGAGGTGGCGCGGCCTGAAATATCGGCGAAGAGCGAGGTCCAAATTTCATCTTTGGAGTCCGCTCTTGGGAATATATGAACAAAACAATGACTGCCGCATGGCAGTGCGATCCAAAGGGCGACCCAAATCGGCCGCCGAACTGTGGAATATATGACACCCCATCGGCAACATATACACAAATCTATGGCCGCTCTTCTGTGAAGCGGTTCACAGACGCCGGGAAGCTTTACCCGGCCCCCGGGCCACGCCGAGGGCGACCCCTTCGGCGCACGACCCCGGAATCAGTCAACGGTCTCCGCTAGCGCCTTCAGGCATTTGATGTCACCGATCGTGACGTGGCCCCGCCTGACAGAGATCCAGCCTAAATCCGTCCATGCCTTGAGGTGCTTGTTCACGCTCTCCCGGCTAACGCCGATCATGTTGGCGAGATCCTGCTGCGGCAGTTTCAGCTGGATATCGATGCCGCCGTCTTCGGACGGAATGCCATGCACGTTGCTGAGGGTGACCAGCTTGCGCGCCAGACGCCGAGGCACGTCGGAACCTAGGGCGTCCTCGAGGTTCTGGCTGATCCACCGGACGCGTTTGCAGAGCATCGAGATCACGCGGGCCGTCGTTTCCGGGTGGCGTTCCAGGAACGGAATGACGTCCGACCGCTCGACGACCAAAAGCTCACAGTCCGACATGGCGGTGGCGTCGGCCGTCCTGAGGCCGCCGTCGAGAAGGGCGATTTCTCCGAAGACCTCGCCGCGCCCGAGGACATTGAAAACCAAGTGCTTCCCCTCCTCCGTGACCACGCCGATCGAGACCAGGCCGGAGGCAATTATGAACAACTTGTCGCCGGGATCGCCCTTTTGAAACAGCAGGCGCCCACCAGGAGATCGCTTCACGCGTGCCTGGCTGAGAAGATCGGCACGCTCCTCGGGCGTCAACAGTCCCAGGAACTCGTGGTCGGCCAGCCCCAGCCGATCCTCGTTCCCGGTCGACCATTGCCCAGCCATAGCGCATCGCCCGGTTCGCTTCCCAACGCCATAGGTTATTGAGAGGCCGGAATCCGGTCAAGATCGGGCCGAGTCCCCGCCCCTGGAAACGCCGGCGCCCGTAACCGCACGGGCACGGCGGTGTGGGCATGCCAGCCTGGGACAGCCGGGCGCGCTCGGTGCCGGACGTCGTCCTCGCCAGGCGTTCGGAAGCCGCTGCCGCGGCGGATCGCGAGCGGAATGCGCCGCCCAAGTGTGAACCACTTAACAGATCGATTCCGGCAAATCGTGCACCCTGCCTTCGAGTGCCGAACGGTCGGCATGAGGAGAGCCGGCAAAAGCCGCGCCTCTCCGGACTCTCATAGGAGAAGTCGATCATGACGAAGGGGGCAGGCAACGGTGAAACGCTTACGGTTCAAGGGCTCGCGGTACGTCATAGGGCGATCTGCTTCCTACTGGCGGTCCTGCTCGCGAGTATGGGCTTGCCCCAGGCCACCGGAGCGGCGGGCGGCAACGGCAAGAAACCGCCGCCACCGCCGGAACCGACGTGTTCTCTCGACCCGGCCGTCGTCTACCATAGATCGAACAGTTGGACCGACTCGGACCTCATGGCGGCGAACGACGACGGCTCCTGCCAGACCGTAATTCTCGACGGCGACGAAGTGGAATTTAGGGAGCCGAACTGGCTACCCGACGGGTCCGGAATCGTCTTCTTTGCCAGCGCCCCCTATCCGAACGCACCCGACTTCGGCATCTATTACCTGTCCTACGCCGACATCTTCGATGCCGCCATGACTCAGCCGACGCCGCAGCTGATCGTCGGGGTGCAAAGCGCCTTCGGTGGGTTAGTCCGTCCCAATCCGGGTCCATTGGTTTTGGCAGCCGATGACGGCAGTTCGGTATTTGAGGTCGTTTACGGTGATGGCGATACGGCCGCCGGAGCCTATGACGACATCTTCCTGGTTAAGTTTTCCGTATCGAGCTCCGGGGTCGTGACCGCAATTTGGCCGGCCAGTCAGCTCAAAAACACGCCCGAGCGCGAGGAAGTCACGACGAACTGGCTGGGCGAAAATACGCTCGTCACGGAAACCTGCACGCAGATCAGCCCGGATTTGCCCGGTTCCTGCGCCGGCACCGATTACAGGATTCTCGGCCTCAATGATGAGAGAAACGGGATCGCCAGCGACGAGAGTCTATTCGGGCACGACTGCAGTGGAGAAGACGTCATCGGCGATTTCTCTCTGGCTTCACTCACTATGATGCCCTCGCACGACGGCAACTATCTGGCTTTGAGCATACGCGACGTTCTGATCATCGATGTCGATCGCCCCTGTGATGAACCGACGAACGTCACGAACAATGCCGAGTGGAGTCAGAATCTGCCAACCTGGACCGCGGACGACGGTTCGGTAACGTATCGCCATGAGGGCCTCTCTCGGTTCTGCGGCGAACGCGGAAGGCTCCCAACACCTTCGATCGTCGTGCGGCCGGTCGACGAATCCGACCCGTGCTTCAACGATAAGCTCATCGAGTTTCCGGCTGGCACGACAAATCATTTGCAGTGGCGGCCCTGGCCTTGAGGTCGGGCGCCAATATCCGCTTGGTTCCCCTTGGGCCCCGCGCCTTAGCGCGCGGGGCCCATTCCTTTTGGGACCGGATAGTCAGGGGCGGCTATCGATTGGCCTCCTCGAGAAAGGCTTTGCCCTCCGGTAAGGTCTTTGCGCTAGGCTGGCCACCGTCATGAGCGAGCTCGATCCCCGGCTGCACGCCTTCCGACCCGACCTGGCCGACGCGGCGCTCGACGGCCGCGTCGCGGCGGCGCGCTTCGTCGCAGGCCGGCCCGCCCAGGTGGCCTGCGGCGTCGCGGCGCTGCGCCGGCGCCCGCAAGCGACCGCGCCGCAGGACACGCAGCTCCTGTCCGGCGAGACCGTCTGCGTGTTCGACCGAGCCGACGGCTGGGCCTGGGTGCAGAACGACGCCGACGGCTACGTCGGCTATATCGTGGCGGCAACGCTGAGCGACACCGTGGCGCCGGCGACGCACGTCGTCGCGGCCCTGCGCAGCTTCCTGTTTCCCGCCCCGGACCTGAAGGTCCCGCCGCGCGATACGCTGACCCTGGGCGGCGCCGTGACGGTCGCCGGCGCGGCGGAAAAGGGCTTCCTCCCGGTGCGGATCGGCGCGCGCGAGGGCTGGGTCTACGGCCGCCACCTGGCCCCGATGTCGGATACGGCCCCCGACTACGTCGCGACCGCCCTGCGTTTCCTCGGCGCACCCTATCTTTGGGGCGGCAAGGACAGCCTGGGGCTCGACTGCTCGGGCCTGATCCAGGTGGTCATGGCGCGCGCCGGCGTCCCCTGCCCGCGCGACACCGACATGCAGGCGGCCGGGCTCGGCCGGGTGGTCGCCGAGGGCCCGCTCGCCGCGCCGCCGGCGCGCGGCGACGTGATCTTCTTCCCCAGCCACGTCGCCATCGCGCTCGACGGGACCCAGGTGGTGCACGCCAACGCCTGGCAGATGATGGTCGGCGTCGAGCCGCTGGCCGACCTCGAGCGGCGGGTCAAGGCGGAGAGCGGCGGCACCGGCGTCACCGTGGTGCGCCGCCCCTGACCGGGCCGGAAGGCCCCACGCCCTTGCGGACTATTGCGGCGGCGGCGGGCCCGATCCCCGGCCGAACCGGTCCTGACAGAGCGCCTGGGCGCGCGACTTGAACAGCCGCGCCTGCGCGGCGCCGATCGTGCCTTCCGTTTGCATACGGTCGATATCGGCGGCGCGCTCCGCGAAGCAGAGCGCCACCGGGTCGCCGGCGGCGGCCGCCGTCGGCCCCGGCGGGAAGAGGTCGTCGCGGTGGATCCAGGCGAGCAGCGCGGCGGCCCCCAGGAAGACCGCGAAGGCCACGACGCGCGCGATTGGGCGATCGAGCACGGATTCCGGCCGGCCGGCCAGGGATCCGCGCGGCGATTCGGGCGTTTGCGCCATAGGGCGCAGGCTAGAGCGGCGCCCGGGGCCTGCCAAGCCGCCCTTGAAGGCCGCGACGCCGCGCACAAGGTTAGGGGTGCAAAGCCTTTTGCGGATCGCTATGATGTCGGCCTCGGATGCGTAAAAACGACCAAGAAAACCGGGACTTCCGGGAGGACTCCATGGCCGAGATGATCGATCCCTTCGGCAGGGCGATCAGCTATCTGCGCGTTTCGGTCACCGACCGCTGCGATTTCCGCTGTGTCTACTGCATGGCGGAGAACATGACCTTCCTGCCGAAGAAAGACGTCCTCAGCCTGGAAGAGCTCGACCGGCTGTGCAGCGCCTTCGTCCGCCTCGGCGTGCGCAAGCTGCGCCTGACCGGCGGCGAGCCCCTGGTCCGGCGCAACATCATGAGCCTGTTCCGCAACCTGTCGCGCCACCTGGGCAGCGGCGCGCTCGACGAGATGACCCTGACCACCAACGGCAGCCAGCTGTCGCGCTATGCGCAGGAGCTGGCCGATACCGGCGTGCGCCGGATCAACGTGTCGCTGGATACGCTCGACCCGCACAAGTTCCAGGCCATCACGCGCTGGGGCAAGCTCGACAAGGTCATGGAGGGGCTCGGTGCGGCCAAGGCGGCCGGCCTGCGGATCAAGATCAACACCGTTGCGCTCAAGGGCGTCAACGACGACGAGTTCGACCGCCTGATCGCCTGGTGCGGCGAGGAGGGCTACGACCTGACTTTCATCGAGGTCATGCCGATGGGCGACATCGGCGGCGAGGAGCGGCTCGACCAGTACCTGCCGCTGTCGCTGCTGCGCGGCCGGCTCAAGCGCAGCTGGACGCTGGAGGAGAGCGACTACCGCACCGGCGGCCCGGCGCGCTACCTGCAGGTCAAGGAGACCGGCGGGCGGCTCGGCTTCATCACGCCGATGACCCATAACTTCTGCGAAAGCTGCAACCGCGTGCGCGTGACCTGCACCGGCACGCTCTACATGTGCCTGGGCCAGGACGACGACGCGGACCTGCGCGCGCCGCTCCGCGCCAGCGAAGACGACGCCTTGCTCGAGGCGGCGATCCGCGAGGCGATCTCGCGCAAGCCCAAGGGGCACGACTTCGTCATCGACCGGCACCACGACCGCCCCGCCGTGGCCCGTCACATGAGCGTCACCGGCGGCTGACGGGCGGCCCCGGCCCCTCCCCCTACTGCATCAGCACCTGATGGGCGAAGTTGCGCCCGTCCGAGATGGTGAGCTGCTTGAAGCCGAGCAGCTTGACCAGATCGAAGAAGTTGAACTCGTCGCGGATGCCCATGTCCTGCACGCCGGGCAGGAGGCGGGCCATCGCGGTCATGTTGGCGAGCTGCGCCCGCGCCCGATAGATCGTGTCCATGCGGCCGTCGACCAGCGCGACGATGATCAGCTTCTCGGCCTCCGTTCCCTTGGCGAAGATGGCCGCCTGCGGCGGATAGGGATTATGGAAAATCTGGTTGCTCAGCCCGGTGACGAAACCGATGCGCATGGCCCGGCTGGCCTGAGGCATGGTCTGGATCTCGGTATGGTAGACCTCGACCTCGTCCGGGGTCGGGTAGTAGTACCCGGCGTGCCGGTCCGCCGCGCCTGCCGGGCCCGCCATGGCCGCGAACGCGACGAAGAACGAGAAGACGGCACCGGCCGCGGTCGCAACGCGGCGGGCTCGCTCCCGCCGTCGCAATGTACGAAATGCACTCGTCATGCTCTCCCCTTTCCCAAAGCTGGTCTCCTTGCCCGCCCAACGGCAGCCGGCGCCGTTCAGCGGGCCTCGATGCGCCGAATGAAATCCTTTAGCACGATCCGATAGAGCTCGTCCTTGAGGGCGGCGTCCTCCACGCCGCGATCGAGGTTCGGATTGTCGTTGATCTCGATGACGTAGACGCCCTCGGCGGTCTCCTTGATGTCGATCCCGTAGAATCCGTCGCCGATCAGGCCGGCGGCACGGAGGCCGAGCTCGACCACGTGCGGCGGCGCCTCCTCGACCAGCAGGGTCTTGTAGCCGCCCTCGACGAAGCGGCCGCCCTCGCCGTGCTTCACGATCTGCCAGTGGTTGCGCGACATGAAGTACTGCGAGACGAACAGCGGCTGGCGGTTGAGCACGCCGACGCGCCAATCGAACTCGGTGTACATGAACTGCTGCGCCAGGATGACGTCGGAGCGCTGAAACAGCTTGCGCGACAGATCGACCAGCTCCTCGCGCTTCTCGCATTTTACGACGCCGCGCGAGAACGATCCGTCGGGAATCTTCAACACCATGGGATAGCCGAGCTGCTCCTCGGCCTGCAGCAGGTTCTGCCGGTCGACGATCAAGGTCTTCGGCGCCGGCAGCCCGTTGGCCTGGAGCAGCTCCGCCAGGTAGACCTTGTTGGTGCAGCGCAGGATCGAGGTCGGATCGTCGATCACGGCCATGCCCTCGTGCCAGGCGCGGCGCGCGAAGCGGTAGGTGTGGTTGTCGAGCGCCGTGGTCTCGCGGATGAACAGGGCGTCGTACTCGGCGAGGCGCAGGAAGTCCTTCGCCTGGATGAGCTCGACCCCGATGCCGAGTGCCGGGCCCAGGGATTCCAGCTTCTTGAGCGCTTCCTTGTTGGAAGGCGGCAGGGCCTCGCGCGGATTGTGCAGCACGGCGAGGCTGTAGCGCGGCGGGGTTTTGAGTTTCGGCGTACGCCAGTGCGCCCGCGTGTAGCCCTCGAGCGCGCCCAGGAAGAAATCGAACTCGTGGGGGCTGAGGTCGGCCGGCGTGATCGGCTCGATCGCCTTGATCGCCCAGCGCTCCTCTAGCGCCACCTGGACGTGCAGCAGAGGACAGCGGAAGCGGTCGAACAGGCTTCGCGTGAAGTGGCTGAAGCGCGCGTCGTGCGCCTGGCCGAAACAGGCGGTCAGCAAGAAGCCCGTGTGGGGCGCGTGCGCCAGCCGCTCGACGTCCTTGCGCAACGCGGCGTTGAGCTCGGGCAGCGCCACCTGATAAAGCGCCTTGCGCGACAAGTCGATGATCGTCTCGACCGTCGGGATGACCTTGTGTCCGCGCGCCTCGGCCAGAAGCGAGCAGTAGTATCCGTGATCGAGGTACTCGAAATCGTCGCTCAGGTTGATCACGCGGACGTTTTTGCCGGTGAACTTCTCCGGCGCGGTGATGTACTCGCGCGCGGTGACCGCGAGGCCGACCTGCGCCGCCCACTCCCGATCGGCCGGCTTCTGGACGACGACGACACGCAGGGTCATGCCGCACCCTGCGGCTTGCTCAGCACGATGGCCGCTCTCAGCCGGGCGCTGCCCCAGCGCGCCATCTTGCCGAAATCGGCGCGCGCCACCGGGATGTTCATGCAGTCGGCCGGCCGCCGAAAGCGCTTCTCGCTGGTGAAGGGATCGTTGAAGTAGACGAACCGCCGGTCGTAGCCGGTCATCACCACCCAGTGCGGCACCTTCTCCCCGGTCAGGCGATAGCACGAGATCAGCACGACCGGCACGGCGCCCCGCTTGAGGTGGCGCACCAGGGCGTCGACCGACAATCCGCGCTTGGTGACGTGGATGCCGACGCGCTTCGCCTCGTCGCGGTAATCGTCGCGCACCAGCCGGATGACCGCCTTCTTCTCGGCGCTGCGAACCGAGTCGACGAACAGCGCATCGTCGTCGTCGACGTGGACTTCTGCGTCGAATCCGCGGCGCTGCGCCGCCAGGGCCAGGCCGTAGGGGCCGCAGCCGCCGTGCCCGGCCGACATGAAGATGGTGGTCGCCTCGCGCCACAGGCGCAGCTCCAGCCGCCGGTCGAGCCGCAGCCCGCCGTCGAGCGCCTTCATGGCCATCATCAGGCAGGCGGGGCCGCAGGTGAAGTCCAGCGTCTGGGGATAGAACGGAATCTGCCGCAGGCTCGGCGCCTCGCCAAGCGTAAGCGGCTTCTCCATGCGCAGCGCCTCGCTGTGGTCGGCATAGTAGTCGGACAGCAGGCCGAACTCGCGGTACCCGGCGTCGCGGTAGCGCGCGATCGCCGCCGCGTTGTCGGGCCGCACCTCGAGGCGCATGAAGGCCCGCCCCTCGGCCGCCGCCCGCCGTTCGCTTTCCGCGAGCAGCTTGGCGCCCAAGCCCCGGCCGCGCAGGTCCGGATCGACGGCGATCGAGTACAGCCGGGCGAGCGAGGTCCCCTTGTGCAGCAGCACGATGGCGTAGCCGGCGACCCGCCCCGCGCTCTCGACCACCAGGTTGACCGCGTGACCCCGGGTCAGCAGGTGCTGGAAGCTGCGCCGAGACAGGCGGTCGTCGTCGAAGCTGCGCGCCTCGATCTCGGTCAGCACCGGGACGTCCGCCAGCCGGGCGTTGCGGATCAGGGGCGCCGGCGGCGGCGCTGCGAGCTTTGCGGTCTGGGGCACGCGTCACGAATCCCTGTGGGTTGCGGCCGGACGGGGCCTCCCCGCCGCGCCGCGACTAGCTATGCCGATCCGCCGGCGCCTGTAAAGTGGCTGCGGCGACCGCGCCCGCGGCGGCTGGCGCATCCGCGCCGCGCCGCTATACTGCGGCGGGGCCGCCCGGGGGGACGTGGCCAGGCCAGCGAGGGGACGCCCGCTTCATGACCCACCCAAGCTTCGCCTTCGTCGCCAGCGACGTCGATGAGGCCCGTGACGCGCTCGCCCGCCTCGAGGCGCGCTATCCCACCGCGCCGCACGACCAGGCCGAGGTGATCGTCGCGCTCGGCGGCGACGGCTTCATGCTCGAGACCCTGCACCGCTACATGGAGCGCGCGGTGCCGATCTACGGCATGAACTGCGGGACCATCGGGTTTTTGATGAATCAGTACGACGAGGAGGACCTGCCGGCCCGCCTGGCCAAGGCCGTCAGGGTCACGCTGCATCCGCTGGCGATGACCGCCACCACGGTCGACGGAGAGCACGTGACGGCGCGCGCCATCAACGAGGTGTCCCTCCTGCGCGAAAGCCGCCAGGCGGCCAAGCTGCGCATCTCGATCGACGGCGTGGTGCGCATGGAGGAGATGATCTGCGACGGCGTGCTGGTCTCGACGCCGGCCGGCAGCACCGCCTACAACCTCTCGGCCTACGGTCCGATCGTGCCGATGG
>Ga0102953_1002465_pt1 | contig 10928 bp, 7 predicted proteins | sample SalPon2A_C_D2_MG_FD_78509 | JGI IMG/M metagenome (GOLD analysis project Ga0102953, IMG submission 78509) | Soil microbial communities from South San Francisco under conditions of wetland restoration - Salt Pond MetaG R2A_C_D2_MG | ecosystem: Environmental > Terrestrial > Soil > Wetlands | place... | reverse complement strand
TCATGAATATAAAGGAGCGTTTATGATTACCCGGGAAAAACTACTCGAGCTTATTCATAATCAAAACAACATGAATATCTCTTTGTTTCTTCCAATGGAAATTAAAGGGGATTTAGTTAAACATAATAGCCTGAGATTTAAGAATTATGTCGGTAAAATAACGCAGAATCTTAAAAATTATGGCACTGATGACCGCCTTATCGAAAGCCTCATCCGGCCTCTGAAGGATATGATATCCAACGATGATTTCTGGCAGCACCAAAAAGACGGGCTTGCCGTTTATCGTAACGCCAATATTCTTGAAATCTTCCGGTGTCCGGTGCGATTCGGCGAACAGATCTATATCGGGCCATATTTTCAAATTACCCCATTGATTTCGCTCGCGCAGGAAAATCAATCATTTTATCTTTTGACCTTGAACAAAAACAATATTCAGCTTTTCAAAGGCGACCACGATGGATTACATCCAAAACTTCTGGAAAACACCCCGGTAAGTTTGGAAGACTATCTGAAATACGATGTCCATGAGAAACATCAGCAAACGCGTTCTATTTCGGGTGGTGCCATTTTCCACGGACAATCCGTTACAGATGAGGAAAAGAGGAAACTCATCAATTTTCTTGCAAAGGTTGAATCGGGCGTTCTCAATGTTATTCAGAAAGAACCCCATCCATTGATGCTGGCCGGTTCGGAAGCCATCATATCTCACTACCGTCTGGTAAACCATTATAATGATCTGATAGAAACGCCGATCTCTGTAAATCCGGCAAGTCTGGATCGAAACGAGCTATGGGATGAAGCGCTTGACATTCTCAGGCCTCTGATCACTGCCTCTCTTCAAAATGCCGTATCACAGTTTGGAGATTTTCAACGCAGGAATCAGGCCTCTTACGACCTGGATAAGGTTGTCAAAGCGGCTCATTATGCAAAGGTCGATCGTTTATTTATCGCACAGGACAGCCGGCAATGGGGCAAATTCGATCCTGATCAGGATTCGGTATGGGTTCACACCAACGAGAACGACCATGCCTACGACCTGTTGAACGCGGCAGCATGCAAGGCTATGAGTAACGGCAGTGCCGTGTTTATCCTTCCGGGTGAAATGATGCCCGGCCATAACCCGATTGCGGCCACCTTCCGATATCAATAACAAATAGCTTACTGTTTGAATTAGTGCACTTTATGACACAAAATGGGATGATGGAATAGTGGAATGAGGGGGAGATTGTATCTACTTTATCTCGAGTGTTGAATCTTTATCGAAAGAGCACGAATTACTTACAAAAAGGCACCATGAGTATCACGTTGTTCATTCTGGTTCCTGCGCATTAGCATTTACTATACATCAGTAAACCAATGCGGCTGTTGAAAATTGAAGTTGATCGATCTCAACAGCCGGACATTCCTAATATTCAATATTAAGCAGAGTCATGATAAAAATACTGATCGCTGATAAGCTATCCCCTGTCGCTGTTGAAAAACTGGAAAAACTGGGGGCTGAAATAGAGTTCAATCCTGATTTAAAGGCAGATGATTTACCGGGTGCCATCGCAGACAGGGAGGTTCTTGTAGTACGCTCCACGAAGGTGACATCTGAAACGATTGATGCCGCTCTTAACCTGTCATTGATCATCAGGGCAGGTGCCGGTGTGAACACAATAGATCTCCAGGCGGCCAGCACCCATGGCGTACACGTCGCCAACTGTCCTGGTTTGAACACGGCGGCCGTCGCCGAACTGGCCCTGGGTCTAATCATCGCTTGCGACCGCCGAATCCCAAATGCAACGATTGACATGCGCGACGGAAAATGGCGGAAGAAAGAATATGGCAAGGCCGCCGGGCTGAAGGATCGTACCCTTGGCATTGTGGGTCTTGGATCGATAGGAAAGGCATTGGCAAGGGCGGCACAGGGACTCGGCATCAATGTCATCGGCTGGTCACGCAGCCTGTCCCCCGATATGGCTGAACAACTGGAGGTAGGATATTGCCAGACGCCGCAGGAACTTGCCGGGAAATCTGATATTGTAAGCGTTCATCTCGCTGCCACTCCGGAAACCCGGTACTTTATCAATTCCGACTTTCTGGAACGGATGAAAGACGGGGCTGTTTTTGTAAATACCTCGCGCGGGGAAATCATCGATACAGCGGCCCTGAAAAAGGCAATCGCTGCAAAGGGGTTGAAGGTTGGTCTGGATGTTTATGAAAACGAACCCGGCAGCAGTGACCCTGAATTTCACGATACGGAACTTGCGGCTGCTGTCATGTGCACGCCGCATATTGGGGCATCCACAGAACAGGCCTCCGAGGCCATTGCCCAAGGGGTGGTTGACAACATTGAGTATTACCTGAATACGGGGAGGCCCTTACATTCGGTTAACCTGAGGGGCAAGCGCTCTCACATCAATCTTGTGGTTCGCCACTTCAACCGTGTGGGGGTCCTGGCCGGTGTGCTGGATGTGCTGAAAAATGTCGGAATCAATGTCGAGGAGATGGAAAACACAATCTTTGACGGCGGACATGCGGCCTCCTGCAATCTTGTGCTGGATAAGACACCGGATGGCAGCAGCCTGAAACGTATTGGCGACATGGACAATATCATACAGGTGATGCTCAAATAGTAAAAATATCTGATTATATGCTTTCTTTTAGGGGATCGTGCTGGCAATCCATTCATTCCGGGTACGGGTGTTGCAGGAACGCTAATCATGGCAACGAGTTCAAATAAAAGAAGGCTTTGCCTTCTAAAAAAGGAATATTATGTCTCAATCAATTCATCTGAAAATTAAAATGGACCCTCAACCAATGGAAAAATGGGGTACAAAACCCGACCTTAACAATTGGGAAGGGGAAGGCGGGGCAATTTATCCGAAAACATTCAATACATTGCCTGACGATAGCCCGGTACAGCAGGGAGATATTCTGAAAGTCACAGACGGTCGTCTCGTGATAGAGAATGAAGAATATTTTTATGAAATAATTGTAGAAAAACAGATGGATAACTAACCACTTTCAATACGTTTATATATTTTGCTTTATGAATAATGATGGAGAACAGAAAAAACTGGCAATTCTCATTGATGCAGACAATGCCACGCCTACAATAATCGATGGATTAATGGCAGAAGTTGCCAAGTATGGGATAGCCAGTGTAAAACGGATTTATGGGGACTGGACCAACCCTCATCTTAACGGATGGAAAGAGATTTTGCTTGAGTATGCGGTACAGCCTATTCAGCAGTTCGGTTATACAACCGGTAAGAATGCGACCGACAGCGCGATGATCATAGATGCTATGGATCTTCTCTACACAGAAAAACTGGATGGGTTCTGTCTTGTATCCAGTGACAGCGACTTTACGCGCCTGGCAGCCCGTTTGAGAGAGGCTGGTTATACCGTTTATGGATTTGGCGAGAAAAAAACACCAAAGGCGTTTGTTGGGGCATGCGATAAGTTTATATATACTGAGATACTGCGTAAGGATGAAGTCAGTGAATCACCTAAACGCAAATCTGCCAATCAGTTAAAGCAGGACACCCGGCTCATCAACCTGCTTCGGGATGCAATAGAAGACTCCGCAGATGAGAGCGGATGGGCATACCTGGGGAACGTCGGACAGAATATCGCCAATAAATCATCCGAATTTGATCCCAGGAACTATGGCTATAAAAAACTTGCGGAGCTTATTGAAGCCATACAATTATTTGATATTGATGAACGAAGTAACGAAAATGCTCCCGGGAAGTCTATTTATATCAGAGACAAACGTCGTAAAGGGAAATAGGTTTTGAGTAACATCTGTCATTACATGGGGTGTGTTGTGACCCGAAGGTTAAACAGGCGGGCAGGAAACGTGTCTCTGTCGGCTTGTGTTATCGATGTAAATTGCCAGTCATCAATCTGCTAAGGAGATCTGCACCATGACCACGAGAAAGTTGTCACAAAGATTAAAAAGCCTCCGCATACTGCTTCTTTGTCTGCTCTCCGGCTTCATACTGTGGTCGTGTAGTAACGAACGAAATCCAAATATCGAAATGGGTTCGGGTTATCTTTTCAAAGAAGGCTATCCCGAAGTCCGTGTTGCAGCAATAGGATTATTCGACGAGCATGGGAATCCGGGCATCGATGTAACAACAGACGTGGTATATAAAAGTCTGGTGTGGAAAAAACTCACTGCTGATTACACTGCCGGTTTTAGCCTGGACATAAGCATCACTCCTGAAAAAGGTGATACCAACAGCAGTGCCTTAACGCATACCTACACCTTCTCGATCGCACGTAAAAATAAAAACATTATCCACAGTGGGGACACCTACACCGTTGAGAGACGATTCGGAGTAAAACCCGGGAATTACAAGGTACAGGTGACGGTCATGGATAACAGTTCCCAGAAGCAGACAGTGCGTGTTGCCGAGGCTGAGCTTCCTGCTCCCAACTCCACTACGACAACGATGACAAACGTGCTCATGCTCGGACGTAATAATCAGAGTGAAACCAAAAACAGGTTTCTGCCGGTCACTACGTACGACGTCCCTTCGAAGCTCGACACCCTTCGCTTCGAATTTCAGCTGAACAAACCTACGGGCAAGAATCGTGTGGAAGTAAGAATGCAGCTTATTAAGTTTGCCTCCGACACGATGCCGCCACGAATGATGTCCGCTCCGATGCCAAGTCCATCTAACATTCAATACAAGGGTATAGACTACGACAGCAGGACGGTAATACAGGAACAGCGGCGTATACTGACTACAGAAACCGGAAATATCCTTATTCAGTATCCGATTACAAGACCACCACGAGGCAACTATCGCTTCCAGGTTAATATCTCAGGCAAGAGTGTATCAAAAACGGACTTCAAAGCCCGCGACTTCGGCGTTAAAAGCACCAATTATCCCTATGTAGAAACGGTCAGGGAATTGGCGGCCCCGCTGTACTATCTCATGGATCGCAAGCAGTACAAAAAGCTAATGAGCTACCGCGATCCCGATTCCATGAAAAATTATATGGATGAATTCTGGCTGAGTCATATCAAGAATCAGAGGATCGCCAAGCAGGTCATTGAGCTCTATTATAAGCACGTCGAAGAGGCCAACATGCAATTCGGCAATTACAAGGCCGGCTGGAAAACGGATCCGGGCATGATCTATATCCTATTCGGTCCACCCTACTATGTTTACCGGTCACTCAATCAGATGCAGTGGACCTACGGATACGACCGATCCGATCCCGACCGCAACTTTTACTTCGTTGAACCTAAAATACCGAGCAAGTTCTTTCCATTCGACAATTACATTCTGCAACGCCAGAACAATTATTTTACCGTAAGATACCAGCGTGTGCAGGACTGGTTGTCGGGTTTTATACTCAAGGCCCGTTTTTAGATGATCTTCACTTAACAACGAAGTTGATGATTTTCCTGGGCACGAAAATCTCTTTTACCACATTTCCTTCATCGAGATATTTGGCTACCGTTTTCTGTTGTCGGGCCTGATCGAGCACATACGCTTTATCCGTAGCTTTTTCACTGGGTACTTCGATTTGCCCCCGTACTTTACCATTCACCTGTATGGCATAGACATGCGTTTCGCTCTTCAGATACTCCTCTTTCCACACCGGCCATGGTTCATAAGCCAGTGTGTTTTCATTACCAAGACGGTTCCACAGCTCTTCGGATACATGTGGGGCAAATGGTGAGAGCAGCCTCATATAAACCTGCATGATCTCACGCGGCTTTTTCTCCCATTTCTGAGCCTCATTATTAAAGATCATCAATGCAGATATGGCGGTATTGAACTTGATCGCTTCGATGTCCTCGGTGACTTTGCGGATGGTCTCATGCAAAACTTTCATCTGTTCGCGCCCGGGTTCAATATCAACGACATCGTTGTTCAACTCGCCCGTCTCTTCATTAATGATAAGACGCCAGACACGGTTCAGATAGCGAAATACGCCTTCCACGCCCTGTGTGCTCCACGGCTTCACCTGTTCAAGTGGTCCCATGAACATCTCATACAGCCGGAGGGCATCCGCTCCGTATTGCTTGACCACGTCGTCCGGATTGATCACGTTGCCACGCGACTTGGACATCTTGAAAGAGCGGGCATCGACAACATTGTTTGTACCTTTGATGACAAAAGCATCGCCTTTTTTTTCGACCTGCGAATCATCGAGCTTGACCGGAGTCCATCCTTCCTTTGGGCCGCTCTCATCAAGAGATGCATACCCTCCGTTTTCATCCTGATAGGCGGTGTACTCCATCTCACCCAGTATCATCCCCTGGTTCACAAGCCGCTGGAAGGGCTCTTTAGTAGAAACAACTCCAATATCATACAACACTTTATGCCAGAAACGAGCATATAACAGGTGCAATACGGCATGTTCGGCGCCACCGATATACAAATCGACGGGCATCCAGTATTTCTCCTTCTCCTTACTCACCGGTCCCTGTTCATAATTGGGATCGATGTATCTCAAAAAGTACCAGCACGAGCCGGCCCATTGCGGCATGGTGTTGGTCTCGCGTTTGGCTGGCCTTCCTGTCGCAGGATCTGCGGTATTTACCCATTCAACGATTGCTGCCAACGGCGACTCACCTGTGCCGGTTGGCTGATAGCTGTCGACTTCGGGCAAGGTTACAGGCAGTTCACTTTCAGGCAAAGCACGGGGCTTTCCATCTACATGAATAATGGGGAATGGTTCGCCCCAATAACGCTGGCGAGAGAACAGCCAGTCGCGCAACTTGTAGTTTACACTCTTTTCTCCAAACCCCTTCTTTTGAAGCCAGTCGGCAATCTGTTCCTTGGCTTTGGGTACACACAATCCATTTAGTGATACTTCATTATTCGTTGAATTCACAATGGTGCCCTCTTCGGTATCTGTAAAAGCTGCCTTCGTCACGTCTCCGCCGGCAACAACTTCAACTATCGGGAGATCAAATTTTTGCGCGAACTCCCAGTCGCGCTCGTCATGCCCCGGTACTGCCATGATAGCACCCGTACCGTAGCTCATAAGTACATAATCGGCAATCCATACGGGTATCTTCCCTCCTGTTGCCGGATTGATGGCATAGCCACCGGTAAACACCCCGGTCTTTTCCTTGTTCAGTTCACCCCGATCCAGATCCGACTTGCGGGCGGCCTGGTCACGATAAGACGCAACAGCCTCTTTCCGAGGATCGGTCGTCATTTCGTCAACCAGGGGATGCTCCGGGGCCAGCACCATGTACGTTGCACCGAACAGCGTATCAGGCCTCGTTGTAAAAACACGAATTTTTTCACCGGATCCGGCAACAGGGAAGTCGATATCCGCACCGATCGATTTACCAATCCAGTTGCGTTGCATTTCCTTGATCGACTCCGGCCAGTCGAGATCATCCAGATCCTGCAGCAGACGCTCTGCATATGCCGTTATTTTAAGAACCCATTGCCGCATCGGCTTGCGAATTACGGGAAAACCACCCACTTCGCTTTTCCCGTCGATCACCTCTTCATTGGCAAGTACAGTACCAAGATCCGGGCACCAGTTGACCGGGGCATAATCTTCGTAGGCAAGTCCTTTTTTGAACAACTGAAGAAATATCCACTGCGTCCATTTATAGTATTTGGGATCGGTTGTATTGACCTCGCGGTCCCAGTCGTAACTAAATCCAAGCGATTGCAACTGCTTACGGAAACGTTCGACATTCTGTTCCGTGGTTACCCTCGGATGCGTCCCTGTCTTAATAGCATACTGTTCCGCAGGCAAACCAAAGGCATCCCATCCAATTGGATGCAACACATTGAAACCTTTCATCCGTTTGTAACGGGCAGTAATGTCGGTGGCGGTATAACCTTCCGGATGACCTACATGCAGACCGGAACTGCTTGGATACGGAAACATATCCAATACATAAAATTTCGGCTTTTTACGGTCGGAATCATCTGTTTTAAATGTTTTATTCTTTAACCAATACTCTTGCCATTTCGGCTCAATCTCAGAAGGTTTATACGTTGACATACGGTTTTCTTCGCTTCTTCTCTGTTATTACTATTCTTACGCTAACGATTTATATCGCCGATCAGTTTAGAGCAAATATCCTCATTATATCTAACTGACCGCTATGAGTCGGGAAGATACAGTTTTTTGAAACTTTTTGTCCGTTTCGATAATTCTACTTTCATACTTCTATTGGTCGCCGGCAGATAATCACGGAGACGCACAGATTTTTTGTGTAAATCTGCGTATCCATCTGCGCGAAATACATCTTAACACATCTATGAGGTCAAAATCAGATCCCAAAATTACGAGTGGGAAAGTTGAGAACTGAATTATTGTCCCTGCTTGATAACTGTTATATTTCCTGAAAAAATTATCCTGCCAGCACAATGCCTATGAGTAAACCCCAAAAAAGATGGCCTGAAATGATGGTGGCCTACATCCATTCCGATGACAGTCCCCGTTCCGAGGAACAGTGTAAGCGGATACTCGAAATGATTCAGATCGAGGAGGAACAGATAAATGTCTTGCCAGCCAGTGAAGCAGCTTCCCTTAATGTAAACTCGACCGACTCCCTGATTTTTGGCGGATTGGCGGCATACCCTGAAGGTGTTCGAAATGATTCCGCCCCCTGGGAAACCATCCTGGGGAAAAACATACCGGTTTGGGCTTTCGAGGCCGGTGTTGCTGTCTTATTATCCGAACCGGAGACATTGAAACGGCTGGATACGCCAGAAATCCTGAGGATCCGGCTTACTAATGAAGGAAAGAAAGATACCATCTTCAGCACGATGGATGACTTGTTTTATTCAGCCTGCTATTTTGAACCGTTCACATTATTCAACAGGGACTGCGGAATTCCACTTGCGGAAACCCATAACGGCCAGGTTGTCGCTTTTCGCAAACCAGACCAGCATGTTTATGGAACGCTATTTCACCCGCACCGGTATAAATCGCTGGTCTATCGCTTCTTTAGAAAATTTGTAGCCCAGCCCGAATTACTTGCATGATGTTGAGATTTTTGAGCCACGCCGGGTAACCCACTCCTGCCCCACCAAAGATAGGGGAGTTTCACATGTTTGCCCTATGAAAGGGTAACCGCAGGGCTCGCAAAGGTCGCTGGGAATCGTCATAGCCATCCTCAGCAGTACGTCAAACGTAACCTGACCGGCGGTCCTCTGAAAAAGATTGATCAGGGATACAGCAATAGTCGCCTCACGGATTCTCAATCAAGTTGAGAATGACGCTGGCCAGGAGTGGCGCTATCGACATAATAGAAGCATATCCAGAGTTTACCGCTTACTGCTAACCGGTAACTGCTCTCTCCTCCATTCGTACCGGATGCGCAGGAAACCGTGGGTGTTGAAATGCTCTTTGAAATAGATGAGAGAACGCCGCGGATCCATCGGATTATCGGTATCGGTCTCCATGGAAACACCGAAGTCGACGGCGGCTATGCCCTCATCCTTAGCACGGAGGCAGATCTCGTGCATCATCAGATTTACCGGGCGATATCGTTTGTACTTCGACAGAGAGCATATGTAAAAGACGAGCAATACCCTTGGATGGCAATGCATCGTCATCGTGGCCGCTATCAGTTTGCCGTCAAGCCAGGCCCCGGTCAAATTCATTTCGTCCGGAAACAGTTTAAACAGCTGTTTTATCTCAGACAGACTGTGCGTCGGTTTAAGATTGAATTTGCTCTTGTTTTGCAGGAGCAACTCATAAAAAGCTTCAAAATCGCCCAGCGAGCCGAGTTTTATACCCGAATTACGTGCTTTTTTGATTGACTTCCAGTTATCCCGGCTTATGGTTTCCCCGGAATATTCGTCTGTTGATGCGATCGATGATATCAGAACCTGCGACTCCCGAAAACCATGATAACGCAACAGAAAATCCAGATCCTGGTTTAACTGACGCTGATACAATAATGGAGGAAACGTCAATTGTATCTGCTGGACATCCATCGTTTTGAAATATTCAAGAATAACGGTTAACGCCTTCTCTGTGTCGGAGAAAGCGGCCGGAGGCAGAATAAGTCCCCCGTAACTTGCCTTAACAGGAGAAATAAACTCCGTGTCATCTTTGTTAAAGGCTCCGACCAATCCGGCTACAAGATCTTCCCCCTCATAACATCCGATGTATCTGACAGAAACAGGATGATCATGATGATGATAAAAACGTGGCCTCGAGAACATGGTTCCGTTATTTGAACCGGTAATGAACCGTTCCCATGCCTGCTCGTCGATCTCGTCCAATCCCTGATCCCTGACAATCATACGGATAACACTATTTTCATGGTTTCGAGTACTTCCACGGGTTTGACCAGCAACTCCGTACCGCCACGGACGGCGAGTACAAAATGTTCCAGTTCCCGCGACAACGGCTCAGCGCGTTCCACCTTTACAGATCTACTCATGGGTTTCCCGTACTTTCCCAGAAACTCCACGAAATCCTTCTCGCTGAAATCTTCAGGATTAACATTATGCTCGTAGATGCTAAGGGTCTGTTCGATATAATTCAGTTCCGCATGTCCTCTCGTACCGGTAACCGACAGTTGCCTGATCTTGACCGGGGTTATCCAGTTGACCTGTATGAACCCACTGGCTGACGGGTATTGTAAAAAAGCCGTGGCAGCATCTTCGACCGAATTAGAGTGAACGTTGAGCCGCTGGACCTCAATTTTATCCGGGTTTGCACCAATCAGATACCGAAACACGTCAATATCGTGGACGGCAAGATCAACGAACACCCCTATATTGGTAAGTTTTGGAGGATAGCCGCCAACGCGCCTTGCCACCAGGTTTGTGATAGTGCCTAGTTCATCCTTATCTATAAGCTCTTTCAGTGCCTGAACAGCTGGATTGAATCGTTCGACATGCCCTACTGTAAACAGGCAATTCGACGTTTCAGATAACGAAATCAATTTTTCGATCTCTTCTATCCGATCCGAGGCC
>Ga0102953_1002464_pt1 | contig 10930 bp, 10 predicted proteins | sample SalPon2A_C_D2_MG_FD_78509 | JGI IMG/M metagenome (GOLD analysis project Ga0102953, IMG submission 78509) | Soil microbial communities from South San Francisco under conditions of wetland restoration - Salt Pond MetaG R2A_C_D2_MG | ecosystem: Environmental > Terrestrial > Soil > Wetlands | place... | reverse complement strand
CGGTTGTAACTCTGGATATAGCGACGCGGCACCTTGGGGTGGGTGATCTTGCGCAGAATCCGGTTGTTGACCAGCGGCAGCAGGTGAAGGTAGGCGTCGCGGTCGGCCTTGATCCAGTCCCGACCGAGATCCTGGGTCTCAGATTTGATGGCGTAGAACAGCATGGTCGCCAGCTTGGTTCCAAACGATACCTCCTGCGCCAGCAGGTATTCGAGCAGGATGGTCGCGGACGCCCCGTAATTTTCACGGACATCCGTCCAGCGACAGGTCTCGCAGACATTCCGCGGCGGATGATGATCGATCACCAGATGCACCGGCCGGTCCTGCGGAAACGAATTGTTGCCGGTCCCCGGCTGGGTATCGACCATGCAGACCACCTTGTAAAGATCAAGGTCGAGCTGATCGAAATGCACGGCAGCGATCTCCAGTTCCCTGGCCATGGCCTGATTTTCCCCTCGGCCGATGATGCCGCCGTAGGCAATCGTCGCATCCTGCCCGGTCTTCTGCAGCAGCAGGTACTTGAGAGCCGTGGCGGCCGCCAGCGAATCGGGATCCGGGTTGTCGTGGGCAACGATCAGGATTTTCCCCTTGCCCCGCACCCAATCCAGGACCCGATCAGAAAACTCCCGCGAGCGGGTCAACTCCAACGCCATAATAGCCTACCCTCCATCACCATCCGTTCAGATCAATTCCAGGGCCCGGGTGACCGCCTCTCCGGCCGATTCGACGTAAACCACCCCCTCGAGTCCCGGCCAGCTCGCCAGGGCAATCACCGGGCGACCGATTTTCAGGCCGATAGCCATCTCCGATAGGGTACCATACTCCCCCTCGACGGCAATCAGCACCTGGGCCGTCTGGGCGACGAGCACGTTCCTGGCATGCCCGAGATTGGTCACAATCGGCAAGGTCACAAAGGGATTCGCCTGGGACGCGTCAGCTCCGGGGAGGATGCCGATAGTCGTACCGCCAGCGGCAAAAGCACCACGACAGGCCGCCTCCATGACCCCACCGAGGCCGCCGCAGACTACGACCACCCGTTGTTCAGCGAGCAGCCGGCCAACTTCCTCGGCCAACCGCAGTCCGCGCGGAGTCGCAGTTCCGGCGCCGATGACCCCGATAATGGTGCGTCGCTGAGTCATAGCTGGAGCCTCCGCCCCTGCCGCTTGAGCAGCAGACTGTTGGAGACCACGGAGACAGAGGAAAAAGCCATGGCCAGACCGGCAAATTCCGGCTTGAGCAACCAGCCGGTCAGCGGATAGAACAAGCCGGCCGCCAGCGGCAGACCGAGCAGATTATAGATGAAGGCCCAGAACAGGTTCTGCTTGATCTTGGCCAGGGTCGCCCGACCGAGTCGGATCGCCAGCACCGCCCGCCCGATCCCCTTACCGATCAGCACGATATCGCCGGTTTCGCGGGCGACATCGGTACCGCTGCCGATGGCGATGCCGATATCGGCCTGGGCCAGGGCCGGTGCATCGTTGATCCCGTCACCAACCATGGCCACGACCAACCCTTTCGCCTGGTAGTGCTTGACGATCTCCTGCTTGTCGCCTGGCATCACCTCGGCATGACAGTCATCCAGCCGCAGGGTTGCGGCGATCTGCCGGGCGGCCTCCTGACGGTCCCCGGTAACCATCACGGTTTTCAGCCCGAGCTGCTGCAGTCGCGAAACTGCTGCCGCGACACCATCCTGCAAGGTATCGGCGAGCCCGATCACCCCGACCAGACTTCCGTCGCGACACAGGTAAACCAAGGTGTCCCCCTGCCGCAACAGCTCCTCAATCTCACGGGAAGCTGGAACCTCGCAACCCTGTGCCTCGATAAAGCGACGGTTGCCGACCAGTACCTGCCGACCAGAGATTAAACAGCTGACGCCCAACCCGCCCTGCTCCTCGATGGTGTCAGTATCTTGCAGCTCAAGCTGTTCAAGACCGGCTGCGGAGACGATCGCCTCGGCGAGGGGATGGTTGCTGTGCCGCTCGGCACTCGCGGCAAGCCGCAGCAGTTCCTGCCGCTCGCTGCCGGCCAGGGGGACGACGGTCGTGACGCTGAATTCGCCGCGGGTCAGGGTGCCGGTCTTGTCCAGCAGCAGCAGGTCGAGCCGGGCGACCCTCTCCAGGCTCGAGGCCCGTTTAAACAACACCCCGTTCTGCAGCCCGACCGAAGAGCCGACCATGATCGCGGTCGGCGTCGCCAGACCAAGGGCACACGGGCAGGCAATCACCATGACGGCGATCGCCAGTTGAAAGGCAAACAGGAAGGTCGCCCCGGCGAGCAGATACCAGATCAGAAAGGTCATGATCGAGAGGATGACCACAGCCGGCACAAAATAATTGGAGACCCGGTCAGCCAGGCGCTGAATCGGCGCCTTGTCGGCCTGGGCGTCGGCGACCAGCTGGACTATCCGCGCCAGTACGGTTTCCTGGCCGACCCGGGTCGCCTTGACCAGCAGCCGCCCGGAGCGGTTGATGGTGGTTCCGGTGACCTCGTCCCCCGGGTTTTTTTCGACCGGCAGCGACTCGCCGCTGATCAGCGCTTCATCGACCGCCGCCGTCCCCTCGACGACCACTCCGTCAACCGGAATCGTCTCGCCAGGCCGGACCTCCAGCAGATCTCCGGGTTGCACCTGGCTCGCCGGCACTTCTTCCTCGCGCCCGTCGACCCAGCGCCTGGCCCGGTCGGCCTGCAGCTGAAGCAGGCTACGCAAAGCGGCACTGGCCTTCCCCTTGGCGCGCGCTTCGAGCCACTTGCCGAAGCGGATAAAGGTGATCAGCAGCGCGCCAGTCTCGAAGAACATCGTCTCCAGGCCGAGCAGCAAAGCCAGCGTCGAGTAGCCATAGGCTGCGCTGATACCGAGGGCAACCAGGACATCCATGTTCGCCGAGCGATTCCTGAGGGAACTCCAGGCACCGGCATAGAAGGTCAGACCGGCGCTGAATTGCACGGCGGTCGCCAGCAGAAACACCAGATAGATGGTCTGCTCGCCCAGGGGGGCAAACCACATCAGCGGCATGATCGGCAGGCTGCCGAGCGCCGACCCCAGCAGCCAGTTGCGCTGGCGGCGGGCCTGCAGCGCGTCTTCCCCGGAGTTCTCCAGCGGTACCGCCCGGTAGCCGGCGTCGCTCACGGCCTGATGAATCTGTTCGGCACTCAACTGCGCCGGGTCGTAGCTAACCTGGCCGGTCTCAGTGGCCACGTTGATCCGGACCTGGCCGATGCCGGGCAGCGTCTTGAGCTTTTTCTCGATCGTCTGTGCGCAGTTGGCGCAGGTCATCCCGCGAATCCCGAACTGCAACTCCCCGGAGGCGCCGACAGTTGAAGCGTTACCCGTGTCGGCAGACGTAGCGGGCTCGGCAGGGAATTCCTCCTGCCCGGCGCGAAAACCGGCAGCCTCGATTATGGCGATGACCTTGGCAACATCAACTCGGGAGGGATCATAGCGGCAGGAGACCGAGCGTCGCGCAAGGTCGACCTGGACCTGCGTCACCCCCCCGGTCTGTTCCAGGGCAGCGGTCAGCGTGGCGACGCATTTCTGGCATTTCATCCCGGCGACGGGAAGCTGCAGGGTTTCCATTGTGGTTTAGAGTTGTCCTTTTTTCAGCAGCAGGCGAAATCTCGATTCCTGGCGGATTTTGTCGAAATCCGGGTCGGCAGCGGCATCCTTGAGAAACTGGCTCTCCAGGCTGGCGGCCTGCTCCAGGGCCTGCACCGATTGTTCGGTCTCGCCTTTCAGGGCCATCACGCAGGCCCGGTTGTAGAAGGCCAGCGGATACTGGTTCGAGTGCTCGATGATGCGATCGAAACAGCCCAATGCTTCATCGAGCCGCCCCAGGTCCATCAGCACATTGCCCTTGTTGTTCAGGGTGAAGGGGGAATCGGGCTGTTTGTCCAGGCTCTCGTTCAGTGACGAAAGAGCGCCCTCCAAATCCCCCATGCGTTCGAGCACCATGCCGCGGTAAAAGCTCGGATCCGGGCTCCCCGGGTCAAGGTCTTCGGCCCGTTTCAGGCTCTCCAACGACTCGCTGAAACGCTGCAGCTCGGCAAGCAGATGCCCCCGTTCGATCCAGGCCTCGAAAAACTCACCGTCGAGTTCCAGCGCCTGCTCGAAAGCGCCCAAAGCCGCTTCCTGCTCTTCGAGGCGCAGCAGCGAAAGCCCCCGGTTGTAATGGTAGGTCGCCACACTCGGATCCTGCTCGATGGCGGCGTCATAATGCTGCAGGGCCTCGGCATCCTGGCCAAGGCCGGCCAACGCGTAGCCAAGTCCGTTCATGGAGGCGACATCCCGCGGATTGAGTTGCAGCGCCGTGGTGAAATTCATGCGTGCTTCTTCGAAACGGTTCAGGCGGTTCAGGGCGTAGCCGAGGTTATAGTAGATATCGGGTGAGTCGGGGAGCCGATGCAGGGCGTGCTGATACATCTGCAGCGCCTCCTCGGTACGATCGAGTTCGTCCAGGACGTTGCCGAGGTTGATATAGGCTTCCGGGAAATCCGGCTGCAGTTCCAGCGACCGTTCAAAGTGCCGATAGGCTTCCTCGTAGCGTCCGAGTTGTTCGACCAGCACGCCGTAATTGTGATGCAGGGCTCCGTTTTTCGGATCGAGACGCAAGGCCTTGCGGTAAAGCGCCAGAGACTTGGCGGTATCGCCGAGGTTGGCCGAGGCCACCGCGCAGAGATTCAGCGCCTCGACGCTGAGCGGGTTCGTCTCCAGGCATTCTTCGGCGAGATCAAGGGCGGTTTCATCCTCGCCCCGATCGAGTGCCGCCTGGGCGAGTTCCATCTGCTCTTCTTCGTCCTCTTCGTAGTAGTCCTCGAAGTTTTCGTCCATCTGTCTCGTTCTTTCCTGTCTCAAACTGGCAAATCCGGACCTCGGCAACCCCGGCAAACCCAACCAGGCCTGGGTCCGGTTCGGCAGTCCAACCTGCGGGTCGGAACTGCTTGGTTAACTGTAGAATAGCGGAAAACGCCGGTCTTAGGTACCGTAAAACCGCAGCTGCCACGAACGCGCCGCGACGCAGTCGTTGCGCAGCACCAGCTGTCTGGCGGACCGCTGCGATGACAATCAGCCTTTCGACACCCCTGCTGCTCCCCGGGCCCTGAGGCTGGCGACCGTCTCGCCACCGACCCCCCAGTTTTCCGCTGAAACCTCTTCGATGATGACATGGGTCGAGGCCGGGTTCTTGCCGAGCACCCGCACCAGCACCTCGGTCAGCTCCTGAACGAGCGTCGCTTTCTGTTCGGGGGTCGCCCCGGGGGTCAGTTTCACATTAATCAATGGCATCGACTTCTCCTTGCAGAATAGTGCCTCTTTAGTCTCTCTCCGGCAGCGAAGTTGGCCCGTCCACCGGGCTCGCCGTCTTGCGCCCCGGTCGGTTCCAGAAGCGCGCCAGCAGCCAGGTCATCACGATCGCCAGCACGATGCGGATGCCCAGCATCTGCCAGCCGTTGCCGCCGATGGCGACAAAGATCAGGGTGTCCTCGACCACCGCGTGACAGGTGGCGAGGAACAGTCCCATCAGGAACAGTTCCCGGGGCGGCAGGCGCTTTTCCCGGGCGACCTTGATGATGATTCCGGCCCCGTAGGCGATGCCGAGAAAAATTCCGGTAAACAGCGGCACAGCGGCGGCCGGGGTCAGCCCCATGCCGCGCATCAGCGGCTCCACCTTCCGGCCGCTGCGGCGGAAGACTGCCAGGTGGCGCAACAGTTCGAACAGCATCACCAAGGGTACCACGATCAGGGTCAGTTTGACCGCCAGCAGCAGCGCTCCAGCAATTGCCGTCAGCAGGGTTTCCATCAGCCGCCTCCCAGGGCGCGCCAGGCGGCAAACAGCAGCCCGGCCAGTATGGCGATCAGCAGGCGCGCCAGGGTAATCAGCCAGGCGCGCGCCCCGGTGCTGCGCAGCACCCCGCCTTCAAGCAGCAGGTTGTGGGCAATCCCCATCATCAGACCACACTGGGTGACCTGCCAGGGTTCGAGCTGCAACGGCACCAGGATCGCAATCGCCGCATAGAGGTTGAGGGTGAAGCCGGCCAGAAAAGCCATGGCCGCTTCTCCCGGCAGCCCGAACAGCCGCATGGCCGGGGCGAACAGGTCGCCGAAGGTCGCCAGGTAGCTAGTCCCCTTGAGCAGTTCGACCAGGATGTAGAGCGGGATGACGTACTTGACCAGCTTCCAGGTGGTCTGCAGACCATCGAAGAAACCGGTTTTCAGCCGGGTCGGGATGTCGGGAACCAGACTCTCCAGGGTCGGCTCGCTCAATCGATGATCCTCCGCTGCATCAGGGCCAGCGCCAGTGGCACCAGCAGCAGGTTCCCGACCAGCAGGTAGCCGATCGACCAGCCGCTGGTCACCGTGAAATCGCCGAGAGCGGCCGCCCGGGCCAGGTTGACCAGATGGGTCAGTGGCAGGGCAAGGGCGACCTGCTGGGCCCATTCCGGCAGCTGCTGCAGCGGAAAAAAGGTGCCGCTGAACAAAAACATCGGCGTAATCAGCAGGAAGATCGGCACGTTGAAGGTCTCGATCCCCGGCACCAGGCCGGTGCAGACCATGCCGAGCGCGGCAAAAAACAGCCCGCCGAGCAGCGCCAGCGGCAACAGCAGCGCGGCCCAGGGCAGCACCAGCAGGCCGAACAGGGTCAGCACCGCCCCCATCAGGGCTGCCGCAATCACCGCCTTGGTTGCCGCCCAGACGATGTCGCCGAGAATCACCTCGTAGAGGTTGAGCGGGGTGGCCAGCAGCGCATCGTAGGTCTTCTGGTAATACATGCGGACAAACGAGTTATAGGAGGTCTCGAAAAAGGCGTTGTACATGATCGCGACCGCAACCAAGGCCGGGGCGATGAAGGCCGTGTAGGAAACCTGTCGGCCGCTGATTTCGAGGGCACCGACCAGTTGCCCGAGACCGAGACCGAAGGCCAGGATATAGAGGACCGGCTCCAGCAGTGGCGGCAGAAAGCTGATCGCCCAGGTGCGGCGATAGACGCTGAAGTTGCGCTGCCAGACCCTCAAGAAGCGGGAACTGATTTGGGACGAGGTTGGCCAGTTCTTGCAGATGGATCGGATCATGTCAGCTCAGAATGTTGATGTAACCGGGTTCGGGCGACATCATGAAGGAATTGACATGTCAAGTAAAGCATGGTTATCGAGCTGTGGCAAGAATCACTGAGCCGGTCCTGATGACCTGCTTGATAGACAAACGAGCTGCAATGGCACCTTCAGTCGGGCCAAACAAAACTCTGCGGGTCAACCTCAGACTTGGTGCGGATTCGATACATTTTCGCAACAGGCAGCACGGCGACGATCCCGTCTCCCTCGATCCCGAGATTGGCGGCGTCGAGAATGGTTTCGACGATCTGATCTACCTGAGATTGTTCTGTGAAAATCTCGATCTTGGTACAGGTGACCATCCAGTCTTTCTTGAAAAATTAGCGTATTCCCCGTACCCCTTGACCTGGAAGACGCTGATCCCCTCGATGCCCAGGGTCTTGAGGCGTTTCTCGACCTGTTCCAGCGCTGAATTCCGGATAAAAGCCACAACTTTTCTGATTTCCATTGGCCCTCCACCAGCGTGCCGGCGATCAAATCAACCAAGGGGACAATGGCTGCCTGTCGAACAAAAACGGGCAGGTCGCAGACAAACGACCTGCCCATTCGGCTCATTTCAATTCAAACTCGAATTGACGTTTCTTGCCATCGACCAATTTTGTGCCGACCTTCAGTTTGACCTCTTGACCTTCCGGGATCGAGATGTCGCCACCGAAGCCGTCCCCCATCGTCATCAGTTTGACCGGCTCGCCTTCCTGGTTATCAACCTCGACCTTCACCGCGACCATTCCTTCGGTGAACGGTTTACCTTTTTCATCCGTGAAGTAGACCATGAAGTGATGTGTCGCACTCATCCCCATTTGTGCCATCGACTCGCGGGCCTTGCTGTCATAGGCCTTGATGTGGCCCATCGACTTGACGCCATCCTCGGTCTCTTCGCCGAGCATCATCATCCCCTCATGGGTCATTCCACCATGGTCCATGTCCATCTTGTCGTGGTCCATGTCCATCTTGTCGTGGTCCACGTCCATCTTGTCGTGATCCATCGCCATCTTGCTGTGGTCCATGTCCATCTTGTCGTGATCCATCGCCATCACAGTTATCGGCATAGCGATCAGAAAAACCAGGGCCGTCGTCAAACTCAGTAATCTTTTCATCACTGTTCCTCCGTTGGGTGTTGCCGGGGCATCGCCCGGGTTGCTAATCGTGTTGGCCTAGCCAACGACTCATAATTTATCTGGCACCTTCATCAATCGTGAATCTCCTCCAGGGCGGTCGGCTCGAACTCGTGCCGGAGCTTCAAACCTCTCCACATGAAATATATCACCGGAAAGACCAGCAGTTCCATCAGCCCCGAGGTGACCACCCCGCCGACCATCGGCGCGGCGATCCGTTTCATGACGTCGGCGCCGGCGCCGTGGCTCCACATGATCGGCACCAGCCCGGCGATGATGACGCAGATGGTCATGATCTTGGGGCGAATCCGTTTGACCGCGCCGTGGTGAATCGCCTGGGTCAGGTCGCCGAGGTTGTGCATCCGGCCGTGCTTCAGCCAGAGCTCATAGGCGAGGTCGAGGTAGAGCAACATCACCACCCCGGTCTCGGCGGAGATCCCGGCCAGGGCGATGACCCCGACCCAGACCGCCACCGAGCTGTTGTAGCCGAGCAGGTAGAGGTACCAGAAGCAGCCGACCAGCGACAGCGGCAGGGCGATGAAGATGATCCCGGTCTTGACCAGGCTCCTGGTGTTCATGTAGATAATCACCAGGATGATCAACAGGGTCAGCGGAATCACCACGCTCAGGGTCGCCTGCGCCTTCTGCATGTATTCGTACTGGCCGCTCCAGACAATGTTGTAGCCGGCCGGCAGTTTGACCTCCTCGGCGATTACCTTCTGCGCGTTCTCGACGTAGCTGCCGACGTCGCTGTCCTTCAGGTCGACGTAGATCCAGGCGGTGCGCCGGGCGTTCTCGCTCTTGATCCCCGGCGGCCCCTTCTTGATGCCGATCTTCGCCACCTGGGAGATCGGGATGTGCTTGCCACTCGGCAGCGGCACCAGCACCCGCTCCAGCGCCTGCAAATCGTTGCGGTAGTCGCGCTGGTAGCGGATGTTGACCGGATAGCGTTCCAGCCCCTCGACGGTCTGGGTGACGTTCATGCCGCCAATGGCACTTTGGATGATGTCCTGCACGTCGCCGACGGTCAGGCCGTAGCGCGCAGCCTCCTCGCGATCGATCTCGTAGTCGAGGTAGTTGCCGCCGACCACTCGCTCGGAGAAGGCCGACAGGGTGCCGGGGATATTGCGGACGATCGCCTCGATCTGCTCGCCGAGCGCCGAGAGGGTCTCCAGGTCGTCCCCCATGATCTTGATGCCGACCGGGGTCTTGATGCCAGTCGAGAGCATGTCGATGCGGGTCTTGATCGGCATGGTCCAGGCGTTGGTCAGACCGGGGAACTGGATCGCCTCGTTGAGCTTGTTCTTCAGCTCCTCGACGCTGATCGTCCCCTCCTCCGGCCAGCACCAGCGCAACGGTGCCTTGAGCCAGTCCGGCCAGCCGCTGTAGAAGCGCTCGTGATGCACCTGGCGCCACTGATCCTCGGACTTGAGCATGATGGTGGTCTCAAGCATGGAGAGCGGCGCTGGGTCGGTGGCAGTTTCGGCCCGGCCAACCTTGCCGAAGACATGCTCGACCTCCGGGAACCGGCTGATGATCCGGTCGGTCTGCTGCAGCAGCTCTTTCGCCTTGGTCACCGAGATCCCCGGCAGGGTGGTCGGCATGTAGAGCAGGTCTCCCTCATAGAGCGGCGGCATGAACTCCGACCCCATCTTTTTCAGCGGGATGATGCTGGTCAGGGTGATCAGCAACGCCGCGATCAGTACCGGCCAGCGCCACTTGAGGACGAAATCGACCACCGGGTGATAGATACGGATCAGCAGGCGGTTGAGCGGGTTCTTCTCCTCGTCGGGGATTTTGCCGCGAATGAACCAGCCCATCAACACCGGGACGATGGTAATCGAGAGCAGCGCCGCGCCGCCCATGGCGTAGGTCTTGGTGTAGGCGAGCGGCTTGAACATCCGTCCCGACTGCTCGCCGAGGGCGAAGACCGGGAAGAAGGAGACGGTGATCACCAGCAGCGAGTAGAAGAGCGCCGGGCCGACCTCCTTGGCGGAAGACGCGATGATCTCCCAGTGCGGCTTCTTGTCGCGGTCGCGCTCCAGGTGCTTGTGGGCGTTCTCGATCATGATGATCGCCGCGTCGATCATCGCGCCGATGGCGATGGCGATGCCGCCGAGGCTCATGATGTTGGCGTTGATCCCCTGGAAGTGCATGACGATGAAGGCGAGCAGGATCGCCACCGGCAGGGTGAAGATCGCCACCAGAGCGCTGGAGAAGTGGAACAGGAACAGGGCGGTCACCACGGCGACGACGATGCTCTCCTCGATCAGCTTCTCCTTGAGGGTGTCGACCGCCCGCTCGATGAGACCTGCGCGGTCGTAGACGGTCTTGATGCGGACCCCCTCGGGGAGCCCCTGCTGCAGCTCCGCAAGCTTCTTCTTGACGTTCTCGATGGTCTTCAGGGCGTTCTCGCCGTAGCGCATGACGATCACCCCGCCGACCGCCTCCCCTTTCCCGTCGAGCTCGGCCAAGCCACGGCGCAGCTCGGGACCGATGGTCACCCGGGCCAGGTCGCGCAGCAGGATTGGCGTCCCCTGCATGTCGGTTCCGACTACCACCCGCTCGATGTCCTGCTGCGACTGCAGGTAGCCGAGGCCGCGGACCATGAACTCGGTTTCGGCCATCTCCACCAGCCGGCCGCCGACGTCGTTGTTGGAGCGCTGGATCGCCTTTTTGATCTGCGGGATGGTGATGTGGTAGGCGAGCAGCCG
>Ga0102953_1002463_pt1 | contig 10930 bp, 7 predicted proteins | sample SalPon2A_C_D2_MG_FD_78509 | JGI IMG/M metagenome (GOLD analysis project Ga0102953, IMG submission 78509) | Soil microbial communities from South San Francisco under conditions of wetland restoration - Salt Pond MetaG R2A_C_D2_MG | ecosystem: Environmental > Terrestrial > Soil > Wetlands | place... | reverse complement strand
CTTGCCGCGTGCGGGGGCGGCCGTGGAGAGCGCCGCCGCACCCGTCACCGAGCCTACGCTGCCGAGCGGTACCGAGACCATTCTTTTGGTCGAAGACGAAGAGGACGTCCGGAACTATATCCGGGAGGTGCTCGAGGCGGCCGGGTACCGGCTTCTCGAGGCGGCGAGTGCCGAAATGGCCGTGGAGGTCAGCAACCGGCACGACGGCGAGATTCACCTTCTGCTGACCGACGTCGTCCTCCCCAGGCGCGGCGGCCGGGAACTCGCGCACGATTTGAGCGCCTCACGACCGGATATGAAGGTGGCTTACATGTCCGGCTACACCGACAACGCCATTGTGCATCATGGTGTCCTCGATCCCGGAGCCAGCTTCGTCCAGAAGCCGATAGAGATGGATGTGCTGCTCACGAAGGTGCGCGAATTCTTGAGTTCGTCGCCACCGCGCGAACCATAGCGAGCCCGCTGTCTCGCTTTGGCAAATCCAGATCGGGAGCCGTCGTGCGAATCCCATTCTTTCGGCGGTTTGCCTCCTGCCTTTGCTCGAACTTGCTCACCGCCCGATAGCCCGTGCCCGAGCGCTCGGCCGGGTCGGGTTGCGCCCATCCCGGCGCGCGCCGTGCCGCGCGGCGCTGGCCGGGGGCCAGGCGAGGAAAGCCTTCCCGCGGATGGACACCCTCCGCTGGGCTTCGCTTTCAGTGCCGCTACGCTCCGATCCGGGCTCCTGGGCAACGTCCGGCGGGCTTTGCAGGGGAGGGGGCCCAGGCCGCCGGCAAGCCCCATCCGGGCCGGACCGAGGCCCCGGGGCACGCCAAGCGCGTGCCCCAACGGAGGTTCACCGCGGCTTTCTGCAACTGCCGAATGTGCGAGGGTTGAAGGGAGAATGGCCGATCCGGATCTAGAAAATACTGGACCATTTCGAGACCGAGGTCGTATTGGCGTAAGCCATTGGCGGCCTCGATCTCAGCAATTTGATCCGGCGTTAGTTTTGGGACCTTGAAGGCCAATAGACCGAAGGTGCTTTTTCCATGAGCAACCTTCTCCCTTCAAGAGCGGCTCATGCCTCTTCTTTGAGCGCGTCAGCCTGGCGGTTCACCATCTCTCGAGTGACGTTCTCGTTCTCAAAAGCAGTATTGCCATAGACGAAGCTGCGACGCTGCTCTTCCCGCTGCTCAGGGGTCACGTGTGCGGCCTTGGCCATCTCCACGAGCCGGGAAATGCTGCTATTCGGCATGGTTCACTTTCTCCCCTACGGCGTCTGTATCGTCCCGGTGCGATTGAGTCAGCGTACCAGGATTCTGTCAACGAAATATGGCGTGCAGACGTTTGCAGCGAAAGCCCACCGGTGGAGATTGTTACCCCAGATGTTACCCAGATCCCAGATTTAGAAAGAAAAAGCCGGCGAAACAGGGTTCCGCCGGCAAGTTTAACAGGGAGGCTTCACGTCTGGGAGACGTGGGATCCGCAATCGGGACAGGCGTCCCGGCGACGGATCCATGCTGCAACGCAGCACCAATGCGAAAATAAGGATATAATCGGCGATTTCTAGAGACAAATTGGCAGACAAGCCATGCGCCACCTGCATGGCTTTCGGCGACCGGCCCGATCCTTGGGCGGACACCGCCCTAGAAGCCGAACTCGGCGATCTCTCTCAGCAGGAAATCGCGGAACACCTGGATCCGCTTCGACGCCCGGACCTCCTCGGGATAGACGAAGTAGGCGTCGAACTGCGGCCCGGTCAGCTCGGGCAGGACCTGCACCAGGTCGCTCAGGCCGTACCCCATGAACTCCGGCAGGGTGCCGATGCCGACGCCGGTCTGCACGGCGCGCAGGATGGCGTAGACGTTGTTGACCGTCAGCGCCGGGCGGCGCAGCCGCCCCGACGGGCTGCCGACCCGAAGCAGCCAGTTGGCGTCCGGCACCGGCGGGCGGGTGTCCTCGCCGTACACCACGAGGCGGTGCCGGTCGAGCTCCGCGGCCGATTTCGGCAGGCCGTACTTCTTGATGTAGGACGGCGAGGCATAGACGTTCATGTTCACCGTCATCAGGTGGCGCTGCACCAGGTCGGCCTGGCGCGGCGGCGACAGGCGGATCGCCACGTCGGCCTCGCGCATGGAGAGGTCGAGTTCGCGGTCCTCGAGCAGCAGGCGGACCTCGATCTCGGGGTAGACCTCGATGAAGTCGCGCATGCGCGGGGCCAGCCAGGTCGAGCCGAAGGCGACCGTGGTGGTGACCTTGAGCAGTCCCTGGGGGCGGTCCTTGCTCTCGGTGAGCTGTGCCGCGGTCATCGCCAGCTTGCCGAAGACCTCGTGCGCCGTGCGGTACAAGAGCTCGCCCTGCTCGGTCAGGATCAGGCCGCGGGCGTGGCGGTGGAACAGCGGCACCTTGAGGCTCGACTCCAGCGCGCCGATCTGCCGGCTGACCGCCGATTGGCTGAGGTTCAGCATCTCGCCGGCGTGGGTGAAGCTGCCGGCCTCGGCCACCGCGTGGAAGATGCGCAGCTTGTCCCAGTCCATGATGTTGGCGGCCGGCCCCGGGCGCTGGGCCGGCAGGACGGCGTCGTCGCGGGCGGACTCCGCGCCGCGCGCCGCGCGCGGGGGGCCGCTGTCGCCGGGATCGCCGCGCGCCATCGGGGCTACTGCGCGGCCTGCGCCGCGTCGCCCTCGGCAGCGGCCAGGAATCGCTCGGCCTCCAGCGCCGCCATGCAGCCCATGCCGGCCGCGGTGACCGCCTGGCGGTAGACCTTGTCCTTGACGTCGCCGGCGGCGAAGACGCCGGGCCGGTTGGTCGCCGTCGAATCGGGGGCGGTCACGATGTAACCCTCGGCGTCGGTCTTGACCTGGTTCTTGAAGAGGGCCGTCGCCGGGTCGTGGCCGATCGCCATGAAGACGCCGTCGACCGCGATCTCGTCGGTCGCCCCGGAGACGGTGTCGCGCAGGCGCACGCCGGTGACCCCGAGCGGGTCGTCGCGGCCGAGGATCTCCTCGACCACCGCGTTCCAGCGCATCTCGATCTTCGGATTGCGGAACAGGCGGTCCTGCAGGATCTTCTCGGCGCGCAGCGCGTCGCGCCGGTGAATCAGCGTGACCTTGCGCGCGAAATTGGTCAGGAACATCGCCTCCTCGACGGCGCTGTTGCCGCCGCCGACCACGGCGACCTCCTTGTCGCGGAAGAAGAAGCCGTCGCAGGTCGCGCAGGCCGAGACGCCGAAGCCGCGGAACCTGGCCTCGCTTTCGAGGCCGAGCCAGCGCGCCTGGGCGCCGGTCGCGATGATCAGGGCATCGCCCGTGTAGCGGTCGCCCGAATCGCCGACCGCCTGGAACGGCCGCTGCGACAGGTCGACGTCGACGATCGTGTCCATGACGATGTCGGTGCCGACGGCCGCGGCCTGGGCCTGCATCTGCTCCATCAGCCAGGGGCCCTGGATCGCTTCGGCGAAGCCGGGATAGTTCTCGACGTCCGTCGTGATCGAGAGCTGGCCGCCGGGCTCCAGCCCTTGGACCAGGCGCGGCGCCAGGTTGGCCCGCGCGGCGTAGATCGCCGCGGTATAGCCGGCCGGGCCGGACCCGATGATGAGAACCTTGCTGTGACGGGTCTTGGACATGGCGGCACCCGGCGCGCTTTGTAGGCGAAAGTCAGGCTAGAGAGATAATCGCCGGGGCGCTCCGGCGCAAGGCGAGGGGCCGCCCCGGCGGCCTAGAACCCGAACATGTGGTCCAGGCTGAAGGCCGCGGCGCCGCCGATCAGCCCGTGATAGCCGAACAGGCGGCAGGTGGTGTCGCGGACCAGGACGTAGCCGCCGGCGCCGGCCGCGGCCAGCTCCTCGGCCGCGAAGGTCTTCGAGGCGCGGAACAGCAGCGAGCCGCCGCAGGGAATCTCGACCTCGCGCTCGGCGACCTGCCGCCCCGCCGGGTCGGTCAGCTGCAGCGTCGTGCGGCTGGCCGCGTGCCACGGCGTGGACGCAGCGTAGATCAGGTGGCACAGGGTGTCGTAGGGCGGCGGGCCGAGCCGCAGGAACAGCCGGGTGCTGAGCCCCGGCGCGGGCCCGGCATAGGACTGCGGCTCGTCGCGGTAGGTCAGCACGGTGTTGAACATGTGGGCGCCGAAGCTGGTCTCCGCGGTATGGCCGGATCCCTTGTCCTCATAGCGGAACAGGCTGTGCAGCCAGCCGTCCGCCGTGCCGCCCTCGGCGAAGTCGTAGACCAGCTCGACATGGCCCCAGGGACCGCTCTCCCAGGGCGACGGCGCGTCGGCCGCCGCGCCGTTCGCCGCGGGCAGCAGCTCGCCGGCGTCGAAGGCGACGGCGTGATCGCGCGGCAGCGCGCCCAGCCGCTTGGCTCCGACCTCCTGGCCGTCGCGGTCGTAGACCACCGCCCTGAGCGGCAGGGTCTCCTGGCAGGTCGCCATCGGCGTCGGCAGGACGATCGAGCGGAAGCCGGCGCGCGGCAGCACAGGGGCGGGCAGGATGTAGCCCTTGCCCATGAGGTTGCCGAGTTCCGGGATGTGCGGATCGGGCTTCAGGTCGTTGCGCTCGACGTTGGCGTGGGCGATGCGGCTGCGGCCCTCGGCGACGAAGACCTCGTAGCGCGGCCGCACGAAGTGCTTGCCGGCCCGCACCTCGATCTGCTGCGGCCAGCGCGCCTCGGGCAGCAGGTCGCGGGTGTCGAGGGCGTGGACGCCGAAGGCGGGAACCTCGCGCTCGAGCCAGGCAACCCGCTCGTGGCCCATGAGGTTGAGGCCGACGCCGCCGCCGGGGATCGGCGACGGGTGGCTGTTCTGCACCCAGAGGACGACGCGCTCGTCCTCGCGCGGCGCCGGCAGGCCGGCGTAGCGCTCGGCCGGCCAGGAGTTGGCGTCGTGCGTGCAGGACAGCACCGTCGGGTCGTCGCCGTAGGTGTCCAGCGCATACTTGACCACGTCGTGCCCGGCGATCCGCAGCACGTGCAGGAAGAGCTGTCCGGTGAACGGGCCGAGCCCGAAGCGGCGGCGCACCTCGGCGCTGTCGATGGTGATGCTGCCGCCGGCGCCGGGCAGCGGCTCGCGCCATTCGGCCAGCGCGGCGCCCTCCGCGTCCATCAGGCCGCACCAGATCTCCGGGTCCTTGGCGCCGTAGCCCGACCAGTAGTTGGCCGTGACGATGCGCGTATGGTGCCCCTCGGCGTCGCGGAACAGCGCGAAGTTGGTCGCGAAATTGAGGCCTGTCAGATAGGTACGGCGGTCCGTCAGCATGTCGTCGGGAATGCGCAGCGCGTCGAGGCTGACGACCTCCTCCGCGCCGGCCGGCAGGAGATGGCGGATGTGGTCGACGAGCCGGGCGCTGTCGAAGGCGGTCACCAAGATCGCCTCCGCCGCCGCGCCCGGCAGGTCGGTGACGGGCAGCGCCGTGCGGCCGAGAATCTCGCGCCCGATGTCGCCGATGTCCTGAACGAAGACGGCGTCGACGCGCAGCTCCGAAAGGTCGTAGATCTCGCCCAGGGCGGCGGCGAAGCCGAGCGGATCGTAGACCGCCACGCGCTTGCCCCGCAGACCCGCCAGCAGCTCGGGCAGGGCGCGGGCCGCCAGGGGATGCCCGATCGCCTTGAAGAAGGCGTTGCCGCCGAGCTTGTTGGAGAAGGTCTCTATGTTGAGTGCCATGGTCGGCCGAGCTCCGGCTCCGGTCCCCCGTCGGCCGCGGCGCGACGGGTGAAGTGTGCCCTACTTAAAGACACGGCGGGCAAAGATCAATTCACGGCCGCCGCGGCGCGGGCCTGACGCCGCGCCGCGAGGTGGCGGCGCACCGCCGCGGCGACCGCCACGGTGTCGCGCAGCGGAGTGTAGGTCCAGTGCTCCAGGCGGCCGGCGAAGGGCCGGGTGATCCTGGCGGCGCGCAGCGTCTCGTGAAAGCGGCGGAACTTGGTGGAGCCGCCCTCGAGCTCGACGACGAAGACCGGTTTGCCGGTGCTCGCCGCCTCGGTCACCATGTTCACCGAATCGCCCGTGACGATCAGGGCGTCGGCCTGCTCGAGGAAGGCGAAATAGGGGTTCTCGCCCGCGCCGTCCCAGATCACCGCGGGCAGGCCGGCAAGCGCGTCGCGCAGTATGGCGACGATGGCCGGGTCGCTGCGCCGCGACGGCGTGACCAGCAGGCCGACGTCCTCGCGGCGCGTCATCTCGGCGAGCTGCGCGGCGAGACGGCGGGCCACCGCGGGCGTGAAGCGATAGACCCGGTTGTTGCCGCCGATCATCACCGCGACGCGGCGCTCCGGCAGGTGCGACAGGCGCGGCGCGACGCGCGCGCCGGCCTCGGCGAGGCGCGCCGCGGTGACGCGGTTGAGCCCGCCGGTGGTCTCGATGACGTTGGGTCCGGACAGCAGGTCGTGGCGCGGCGCCGCGATGAGGTCGAAGCACGCGAGCGGCACCTTGGGGTCCTGGATGTGAATGGCGAGGCAGGCCTCGCCGGCCGCCCGGCGCACGGCGGCGGCCGGGGCCACGGACTGGCGGCCGCAGGAGATCAGCAGTTCCGGCCAGGGCGGCGTCAGCCGGTCGCCGCGCGGGTCGAGCCGCGCCAGGGGATCGCAGTGCAGCAGCGGGCCGGGCGGCAGCCAGCGCCACGGCGGCGGCATGTGGATCCGCTTGACCTCCGGCGCGCTGCCGACCGCCTCGGCGAGCCCGATGCACTGAATCTCCATGCCGATGGTGCCGTCGGTGACGACCCAACAGCGCGGTGCCGGACTGAGAGTCGAGGCGGTCATCGCCGGACTATCGCGTCGCTCCGGGGGGCTGGCAAGCATGCCCTGGCCGACCCGGTCGGGCTTGGCGCTGCGCCGCGCGGCGGGTAATATAGTTGCGCAAGCGCCCTTGTCGTCTGGCGATATCTTTCCCGGAGGAGCGGCCATGCGCCGGGTCAAACTCGACCGCATCGACCTGCAGATTCTCAAGGACCTGCAGGACGACGGCCGGATCACCAACGTCGAGTTGGCGCGCCGCGCCGGGATCTCGGCGCCGCCCTGCCTGCGCCGCGTGCGGGCCCTCGAGAATGCCGGCTATCTGCGCAGCTACCATGCCGAGGTCGACGGCGAGGCGCTCGGCTTCGAGGTGCTGTTCTTCGCCATGGTCGGGCTCGACAGCCAGTCGGAGACCGTGCTCAGCGACTTCGAGAAGCGGGTGTCCGCCTGGCCGGAGGTGCGCGAGTGCCACATGGTGCGCGGGCCGATCGATTTCGTGCTCAAGCTGGTGGCGCGCAACACGGCCCACGAAAACGACCTGACCACCAAGCTGACCGCGGCGCCGCACGTCACCACGGTGCAGACCATCCAGGCGATCCGCACGGCGAAGAACGCGCCCGGCGTGCCGATCGATCCGGCGAGCCCGGCGGTCGATGCCGAGGCGGAGGCGGAAGCCGAGTCGTGACGCCCGGGCCGGGCGCGGGGCGCGCCGAGGGTCCGGCGCTCAGCCGTACTTGATCTTGAGGATTTCGTAGACCTTTTCGCCCTTGGGCGTGTTCACCTCGACGCTGTCGCCCTTCTCCTTGCCGATCAGGGCGCGGGCCAGCGGCGCGGTGATCGCCAGGCGGCCCCGCTTGACGTCGGCCTCGTCCTCGCCGACCAGCTGGTAGGTGAGCTTCTCGTCGGTGTCCTCGTCGACGATGGTCACCGTGGCGCCGAACTTGACCGTGTTGCCGGACAGCTTGGTCACGTCGATGACCTCGGCGCGGGCGATCTTGTCCTCCAGCTCCCCGAGGCGGCCCTCGATGAAGCTCTGCCGGTCGCGCGCGGCGTGGTACTCGGCGTTCTCGGACAGATCGCCATGCTCGCGGGCCTGAGCGATCGCCTTGATCACTTCCGGCCGGGCCGAGTTCCTGAGGTAGCGCACCTCTTCCTCCAAGCGCGCCAGACCCTCCGCGGTCATTGGTATCTTCTCGCTCATCGTTGCGTCGCTAACGTCGGTCCGTCTAGGTGTGGAAGAAATAATGGCCCGGAATCGGGCCGTCAGGCTAGGGAATAACCTAAAAAGAACCCTTAAAATAGGACTGTAGCGGGGCGACTTCAAGCTGCCCGGCGCGCTGCGCCGCGATCGCCCGCACCGCCGCCCGGGCGCCCGCCACGGTGGTATAATACGGGATCGCGTTGATCAGGGCGGTGCGCCGCAGGGCGAAGCTGTCGGCGATCGCCTTGGCGTCCTCTGTTGTGTTGAACACCAGCTGGACCTCGTCCGACTTCATCGCGTCGACGATGTGGGGCCGGCCCTCGCGGACCTTGTTGACGGCCTCGACCGGCAGCCCCTCGGCCGCCAGGAATCGCGCCGTGCCGCCGGTGGCGATCAGCTTGAAGCCGAGCGCCGCCAGGTCGCGGCCGAGCGCCACGACGGCCGGCTTGTCCTCGTCCTTGACCGAGATGAACACCGTGCCCCGCTGCGGCAGCACCGTCCCGGCGGCGAGCTGCGACTTCAGGAAGGCGCGCGGGAAATCGGTGTCGAGCCCCATGACCTCGCCGGTCGAGCGCATCTCCGGCCCGAGCACCACGTCGACCCCGGGGAAGCGGGCGAAGGGGAACACCGTCTCCTTGACCGCGATATGTCCGCGGCGCGTGTGGCGCAGGTCGAATTCCGAAAGCATCGCACCGGCCATGACGCGGGCCGCGATCTTGGCGATCGGCACGCCGGTCGCCTTGGCGACGAAGGGCACCGTGCGGCTGGCGCGCGGATTGACCTCGATCACGAAGATCTCGCCGTTGCGCGCCGCGAACTGCACGTTCATCAGTCCGACGACCTTGAGTTCGCGGGCGAGCATCACGGTCTGCCGGCGGATCTCCTCGACGACGGCCTCGCTCAGGGAATGCGGCGGCAGGGTGCAGGCCGAGTCGCCGGAATGGATGCCGGCTTCCTCGATGTGCTCCATGATGCCGGCGACGTGCACCGTTTCGCCGTCGGCCACGGCGTCGACGTCGATCTCGATGGCTTCCTTGAGATAGCGGTCGATCAGAACAGGATTGTGTCCCGACACCTTGACCGCCGATCCGATGTAGCGTTCGAGCTGCGCCATGTCGTGGACGATCTCCATGGCCCGGCCGCCGAGCACGTAGGACGGCCGGATCAGCACCGGGAAGCCGATCCGCTCGGCGACCTTGCGCGCCTCGTCGGGCGAGGTGGCGGTGCCGTTCTCGGGCTGCCTGAGGCCGATGCGCGAGAGAAGCTCCTGGAACCGCCGCCGGTCCTCGGCCAGGTCGATCGCGTCGGGCGAGGTGCCGAGGATCGGGATCTCGGCCGCCTCCAGCGCCTGCGCGAGCTTGAGCGGAGTCTGCCCGCCGAACTGCACGATGACGCCGAGCAGCCGACCGGTGCGTTGCTCGACGCGCGCGATCTCGATCACGTCCTCCGCGGTCAGCGGTTCGAAGTACAGCCGGTCCGAGGTGTCGTAGTCGGTCGAGACCGTCTCCGGATTGCAGTTGACCATGATGGTCTCGACGCCGGCCTCGGCCAGGGAATAGGCGGCATGCACGCAGCAATAGTCGAACTCGATGCCCTGGCCGATGCGGTTGGGCCCGCCGCCCAGGATCATGACCTTGTCGCGCGCGCTGGGATCGGCCTCGCATTCCGGCGGCGCTATGCCGTCGCCCTCGTAGCAGGAGTACATGTAGGGCGTCACCGAGGGGAACTCGCCGGCGCAGGTGTCGATGCGCTTGAACACCGGATGCAGCGCCAGCGAGCGGCGCAGCCCCGCCACGGCCTCCTCGGTGCGGCCGGTCAGTTCCGCCAGGCGCGCATCGGAGAAGCCCAGCTTCTTGAGGCGCAGGAAATTCTCGGCGTCGTGCGGCAGGCCGTCCCGGCGCACCGACTCCTCGGCGGCGACGAGCTCGGCGATCTGGCGCAGGAACCAGGGGTCGTAGCGGGTCGCCGCCGCGACGTCGTCCACGCCCAGGCCGTGGCGGAAGGCCTGTGCGATGGTCAGGATGCGATCGGGCCGCGGCACGGCCAGCTCGGTGCGGATCGCGTCGCGGTCGGGCGCGCCGCTGTCGTCGAGGGCGCCGGGAATCTCGATCTCGTTGAGGCCGGTCAGACCGGTTTCCATCGAGCGCAGCGCCTTCTGCAGCGACTCCGCGAAGCAGCGGCCGATCGACATGGCCTCGCCGACCGACTTCATGGAGGTGGTCAGCACGGGCTCGGCGCCGGGAAACTTCTCGAAGGTGAAGCGCGGCATCTTGGTGACGACGTAGTCGATGGTCGGCTCGAAGGAGGCCGGCGTGACCCGCGTGATGTCGTTGTCGAGCTCGTCCAGGGTGTAGCCGACCGCCAGCTTGGCGGCGATCTTGGCGATCGGGAAGCCGGTCGCCTTGGAGGCCAGCGCGGAGGACCGCGACACGCGCGGGTTCATCTCGATGATGACGAGCTCGCCGGTCGTCGGGCTGAGCGCGAACTGCACGTTGGAGCCGCCGGTGTCGACGCCGATCTCGCGCAGGCAGGCGATCGAGGCGTCGCGCAGGATCTGGTACTCCTTGTCGGTCAGCGTCAGCGCCGGCGCGACGGTCACGGAATCCCCGGTGTGGACGCCCATCGGGTCGACGTTCTCGATCGAGCAGACGATGATGCAGTTGTCCGCGCGGTCGCGGACCACCTCCATCTCGTATTCCTTCCAGCCCAGCACGGACTGCTCGATGAGCACCTCGTGCACCGGCGAGGCGCGCAGGCCGCCCAGCACGATCTCTTCGAACTCGTCGCGGTTGTAGGCGATCCCGCCGCCGGTGCCGCCCAGGGTGTAGGACGGCCGGATGATCGTCGGCAGCCCGATCTCCGCCAGCGCCGCCGTCGCCTCGGCCATGCTGCGCACGATGCGCGCGCGCGGCGAGTCGATGCCGATCTTGGCCATGGCGTTGCGGAACAGCTGCCGGTCCTCGGCCTTGGCGATCACCTCCGCCTTGGCGCCGATCATCTCGACGCCGTACTGCGCCAGCGTGCCGTT
>Ga0102953_1002462_pt1 | contig 10932 bp, 10 predicted proteins | sample SalPon2A_C_D2_MG_FD_78509 | JGI IMG/M metagenome (GOLD analysis project Ga0102953, IMG submission 78509) | Soil microbial communities from South San Francisco under conditions of wetland restoration - Salt Pond MetaG R2A_C_D2_MG | ecosystem: Environmental > Terrestrial > Soil > Wetlands | place... | reverse complement strand
GGTCTGCAATTCCGTTGTTTCCCGAAACGTATCCCGCATGAAGTCTTCCAATTCCTGCCTGCCACAATAGGAATAAAGGGCCTCGTCCCCATCCACCTCCGAATAGGTTCGGGACAACGCTTCTGCGAAGGGCGCCTGTCCGGGAAAAAGGACTTCCCCTACCTCGGCAAGGCCTGTGGCTCCTCCACGGATTGCCTCAGGCTCGCCTGGCTTCCATGCGGATTCCAATTTAGTATCGCGGCGATTCAATATCTGGCTTTTGATAGACGAAATTACGGAATTTATGGCAGTCCTGCCAATATGGAGAACCTCTAAACCCTTTACTGCGGGGAGGGGTAATAGATTCAGGATTAATATCAGGCCCGGGATACCCAGGAGGGCTAGCAACACCCATGGACTCAGGTCCCGTATTTCCCAGAGAAACCGGGAATTCAGGATAAGCTGGATGGGGGCTATCGTTACCATTTTTAAATTATTGGTCGTTTTTAAGAGCTTCCATTGCCCGGTCCAGTGCCGTTTCAACCTGCAGGTATTCCTCCATAAAATACTGGTGCAAAAACCGTAAATGTCTAATGTCCTGATTCGTACGGCAGGTAAAGTAAATCTGGTCTGCCAGTTCGGACAGGCCGTTGGTGCCCATTAATCGAAGACTACTGGAGACTTTCTGGCATGCGAAGGCAATCCCTTTAAAATCAGAACGGTCCAGGTGCAGTTTTACTGAACCCACAAACTCCAGCGTTTTTTGTTTATACAATTGCAGGAGTTCTTCCAGGGTTTCAAGTTTTCCCATGCAGTCGTCCAGCACAGGGAGGAGATCAATTTTTATTCCATGGGAAGCCCGATTCTCATCAGCGTTCAGGGAAGAGGGCCACTCATGCAATCCATAATGCATGCTTTTCCTTAATTTCATCAGCTTGGACCGTAGTTCTTCTGCCCCATACGGTCTGACAATATAGTCGTCTACCCCGGCTTTTTGAAGCCGCAACCATTCCGGTGCCTCGAGGGCGTCCGTTAAAGCTATTACGGGTATTTTTCTGAGCAATGGATTGCTATGGCCACGAATCCTTCGGGCCAGGGAAAGCCCGGCCGGTTCCCCATTTTTTAAGTCGATCAACAAAACATCCACCGGTCGTTCCAAAAGCTGCTGCCCGCGTACGGCACTCTCGGCCAATAGCGGGATACAGGACCAGGATCTGAGCTGGCGCTCGGTCATCGCCCGGGTATCCGGATTGCTGTCCAATAGCAAGACCCGCATGCCTTCCGGGGAAGTATCCGAAGCCGTCCCGGGAGGGTTTCGCTGCTCCTCCCCTTTTTCAAATGGCAGGCGGAAGGCATATTCAGAAGAGGATTCCGAATGCTTGTGGACCTGCATTTCACCGCCAAGTTTCTTCACGATCTGTTGAACGATCGGGAGGCCAAGTCCGGATCTTTCGATCGGGATGCGGCCAACGGCCGCAACAATTCCTTTGGAAACTGTCCCCTTATTTTCCAGGGGTGATGAACTCCTGCCCTCACTCCTGACCGTGAATTCCAGGAAGAATTGGTTTCCTTCCTCATGATGAAAATCGACTTCCAAAGAAATGTGACCATCATATGTTTGTTTTACGACAGTTCCCAGGAGGTGTAACAAGATTTGCGATACCTTGGACGGATCGCCGGTTAGCTGCCTCGGAATGGCAGGATCCATATCCACAGACAATTCCAGGCGCTTGTCTACGATCAGGGTAGTACAAAGGTATGCCACGTCACGGACCAGGTTGTTGAAATTGAAAGGCACCTTTTCCACGGGCTCCAACCCGGCGCAGAGCCGCGAAAATTCGGTTAATTCCACCACTTCATTCAGAAGTTCCCTCCCACCGGTCAGGATGGATTGGACAAGATATTGTTGCTTTTCGTTTAACTGGCCTTCATTCAGCATGTCTGCAAGGCCAATGATCCCGTTGAGCGGCGTCCTCAGTTGCTGGCAGGCAAGGGCGAAACGGCGCAAATCGGTGCCCGAATCATTCGGGTTTGCGGGATAAGCATCCTCTGCCGTCCCTTTATCTTCCGCGTCTGAAGGCTCCTCTCCCCAAACCTTTTGTTCCAACTGGGATTTAAATTGCCGAAAGGTATGCTGCAGGCGGGTGGCCTCTTCTGATGACAACTCCTCAAAAGAGAACGAATTCAGGCTGGACTCCAGGTCGGATAATTGGGAAAGCAGGCTTTTGGGTTTCAAGTGGCTTCAGATTTTGGGGTTTCTACAACTATAACTGCTGTAATGGTTCGTCGCGAAAATGGATTTTTAGCCATTTCCAAAGGTTTAAATTTCCTTAAATCCCGGGCCGTAGCCAATTAATTGTTACCTATCCCGGTGTATCTGTTGTCAAATTGCTTTATTTGTAGGTTTGAAACCACAACCTATGCGTACTTCCCTTCCGATAATATGTTTCCTGCCCGTGCTAGCCTGCCAACCCACCAAACCCGAACCGCCCGAAGACCTGATGGCAAGGGCCAGAGAAATCCACAGGCAGGTAATCACACTCGACACCCACGTGGATATCCTGGTTAAAAATTTTACGGATAGCCTGAACTACAGGAACGATCTGGAAACCCAGGTCAACCTACCCAAAATGAAAGCAGGCGGATTGGATGTCGCCTGGTTTATCGTCTTCACCCCTCAGGATTCCCTCAATGAAAAGGGATATCGGGAAGCTTCCAAAAACGCTATGGACAAGTTTGCAGCCATTCATCGCCTTTGCGAACAATATGCGCCGGAGGAGATCGGCCCGGCCATGAGTTCAGCCGATGTTCGACGTATCCATCAAAGCGGGCGGAGAGTGGCTATGATCGGGGTGGAAAATGCCTATCCCATGGGCACCGACCTTTCAAATTTTCAAAAATACCATGAGCTGGGGGCCCGGTATATTTCCCTGGCCCATAACGGCCATAGCCAGTTTTGTGATTCCCATACCGGGGAAGCCGATGGAAAATGGTTATATAATGGTTTAAGTGAACTTGGTAAAAGCGCTGTAAATGAAATGAATAGATTGGGTATAATGATCGACATATCTCACATTTCAAAAGCCTCTATGATGCAGATTATGGACTTTACAAAGGCCCCGGTCATCGCGTCCCATTCATCGGCCCGGGCCCTGTGTAACCAGAGTCGGAACCTGGATGATGAGCAGTTAGATAAAATAAAGGAAAATGGCGGAGTGGTGCAGGTAGTTGCGCTGGACCAGTTCCTGGATAAGGAAAAAAGCGAAAAACGGTCCCGGTACATGGCGGGACTGTTCCGGAAAGTAGCGGATTCCCTTGGCGTAATCTGGTATGATACCGCTGCACTCGATACGTTGAATACCACAGCAATGGAAAATTACATGGAAAACTACCCTAAAGTAAAATCCCTGGCAGACAGAGAGGCTGCAAAAGATGAAGAGGCGCCGCCCGCCGTAAATGTTTCGGATCTGGCCAATCATATCGATTATATGGTAACCCGCATGGGCGTAGATCATGTGGGGATCAGCTCTGATTTTGATGGAGGAGGCGGTATTGGAGGGTGGTCCGATGCCTCTGAAACCTTCAATGTAACCCTGGAGTTGGTAAAGCGGGGCTATTCCAAAGCGGACATAGCCAAACTATGGGGGGGTAACCTCCTGCGGGTTTTGGATGAAGTACAAAAGCTTGCGGGGGAATCGGGGCAACCCTAATCCTCGGCCCCCAGGCGGTCCTTCACATATTCGATCTTAGTCTTACCATGAGGTTTGGGCTTTCCATCGGCCCCCAGGTTCACCATAATGATATGGTCTACTGTGAGGATGGTTTCACGGGTCATTTTATTCCGCGCCTCCGATTTCAGGGTCAGCGAACTTTTCCCGAATTTCAGGACTTCGATACCAATCTCGACGATATCGCCCTGATGCGCAGTGCTCATGAAATTAATCTCCGACATATATTTGGTGACCACCCTTTTATTCTCCAGTTGAATGATGCTATACAGGGCTGCTTCCTCATCGATCCAGCTCAGCAGACGGCCGCCAAACAGGGTCTCATTGGCATTCAGGTCCTCAGGTTTTACCCATTTTCTCGTATGAAATCTCATTTTTCTCAGTTTTGGAAGTCTTTTTACCACCGGAAACACGGTAATCCGTCCGGCTTTTCTTCCCGGCAAATTTACTTTGAGTTCCCGGAATATGCACTTTGATCCCGAAACTTTCTTTGCCCATGGGGCTGGCCTGTGCTACAACCTCCGCGAAGATGGAATACCGGGCTGTCGCCTGGGCGGAAAAAACAGGGGGCAGGACAGGGGAAATTATATTATGGATATTTGATATAAACGGTTTTTTTATTGACGAATTCCCGGATCCCATGAGTGGAAAGCTCCCGGCCATAGCCCGAGGTTTTTACACCCCCGAAAGGCAGCCTTGGATCGCTTTTTACCAGTTCATTGACAAATACCGCCCCCTCGTAGAATTCCGGGATCAGGCGTTCCGCCCGTTTCGGGCTATTGGTAAAGACCGATACGCCCAGGCCAAAATCCGAGGCGTTTACCAACTCAATGGCTTCCTCTTCCGATCCAAAGATAGTAATGCCCAAAGCCGGGCCAAAGGTCTCTTCCCGGAACATAGGCATTTGAGGAGTGACATCCTTCACCAGGGTCGGTTCAAAATATGCCCCTTTCCGGTGGCCTCCGGCAAGGAGGGTGGCTCCCTGTGCCACCGATTCCGCCACCTGCCTCTCCAGGTCCTGTGCCAGGTCTTTCCTTGCCAGAACTCCTATGTAGGTGTCCTCTGCCATTGGGTCGCCGCTCTTCAATCCCTTCATAGCCTTCAAAAAATCTGAAGTGAATTTTGCGGCGATGTCCTTGTGAAGCAGCAGGCGTTTCCCCGCAATGCAACTCTGGCCCGTATTCTGAAAGCGGGCATGCAGGCAGGTTTCCAGGGTGTGTTGCCAATCGGCATCATCAAAAACCACCAGCGCATTGCTCCCGCCCAGTTCCAAAACGGACTTTTTGATCTGGCTACCGGCAAGGGAGGCTACAGAGGCGCCTGCCGGCTTGCTGCCCGTAAGGGTCACCGCCCGTACGGACCGGTCTTTCAGGAGCTTGCCAACTTTTTCACTGCCCACGACCAGGTTTTGGAAACACCCTTCCGGAAACCCTGATTTCAGGAAAATTTCCTCTATGTTGTTGGCAGACTTCATAACATTGGAGGCGTGTTTCAACAGGCCGACGTTCCCCGCCATCAATGCGGGGGCGGCAAAGCGAAACACCTGCCAGAAAGGATAATTCCAGGGCATGATCGCCAGGACGGGGCCCAGTGGTTCATACCTTACCAGGCTGCGGTCCGCGTCGGTCGCGATGACTTCGTCTGCCAGCTGGGAGGCGGCATTGCTTGCGTAGTATTCGCAGACCCAGGCACATTTTTCCACCTCGGCTATAGCCTGACTGATCGGTTTTCCCATTTCCAGGCTGATGGTTCGCCCATAATCCCTCGCATTTTTCTTTAGATCGGCTGCCGCTTTTCGCATCAGTACCGCCCGTGCCTCAAAAGTTGTTTTTTTCCAGCCCTCAAAGGCTGTTTCGGCTCTGGCCACCTTCTCTTCCATGGCATCTTCCGAAAGTTCTTCGAATTCGAAGAGCAGTTCTCCTGTATATGGGTTTATCGATTTCTTCATCCCTGATATCTTTTCTTAAAATTACGGATTTGCTTCGGGCCCTTCGTTCGGTAGGGCCTCAATTTTTTGTCCATTTGATTCTTGAAGGTTCCCGTAAACCCGAACCTCTCCCAGGCCGTTCACCGGATGAAACCAATGCCAGGCCCATGTTCATAACCGGTTAAAAAGTTATTATTTGCAGTCCCCAGGCCGGAAAACATTCTTCCTAACTTTAGGAAAACTTCTGTGATGAACGACAGATCGAATGATCTCCTGCGATTCCGCCCAGAGATTCCCTCCGCCCGTATTTCCGATAACATGACCGATGACGAGCGCTTCCAGAACCAGACCCTCCGCCCGATCATCAAATTTCAGAATCCATTGCTGTTGGCTGCTTTTGCCAACTATATCAGCAAGCACAAAAACGGATTTCACGACCTGCTGCCGGAAAAAAGAATGGATTTTATAGAAAATGCCATTCATAAGGATATCAAATTCCGGAATTCCCTGAAAGGAATGATTATCGGGCAGTTTACCATTGAGGAGTACGAGTGCTATATCCGCAATTCCTCAGCCCTGAACAAACGGATGATGAATACGGTCATCGAGCGGCTCAAAGACCAGGTGCAGGTTTTTGATACCCTGGTCCTAGTCTAATACGGATTCCCCGTTAAGATCTGTGGTGAGAATTTCACTCATCAGGTTGAAAAATGGTTGCACGGCCTGAAAACATGCATTCACCTGATCTGCAAACCCATCGGCTGTGACCTCCTGGTCGGCAAACCGGTGGACAAAAATAAAGCGCTTCCTTCGGATCAGTTCGATATTCGGATCGTCCTTTTGAAATCCCCTGGGGGCCGTTTTCAATGCTTCCCCCTGCAATTCCCCCCAAATTTTGGCAAATCCAGGCTCGGCGATTACTTCCCTGAAGCGTGATGCATCCAGTTCCAGTTCTTTCCGTATCCGCAGCAAATCCTGGGGGTTGGGTTCCCAGAAGCCCGCCGCTGCAAAACTGCCGCCCGGTTTGATCTGCAGGTAATACCCCCCGCGCCTTTCGGCACCTGCCCTGGAATAAGACCCCGCGAAGTGCGCCTTGTAGGGCGTCTTGTCTCTGGAGAAACGAATATCCCTGTAAATCCTGAACATTTTCAGGGCATCGATCTCATCATGGCCGCGCATCCGCTCCAGGACGTAGTTATAAAAGGCCTTTACCTTGCCTTCCAGGCGTTTAAAGGTTTTTTTATGTTCCAGAAACCATTCCCTATTGTTGTTTTCTTCAAGTTGTTTAAGGAAATCCAATACTTCTTCCGTAATGTGTACGTTTTTCATTCGACGATAAGTAAGTAATTTTAAGCTAAAGTTAACCGTTTTGGGGAAGCCCCTTTTTAATTATTGGTTAATTTTGGTTTAACAAGCAACCCTTTATGGATAGAGCCTCGATTATCAAAAAGATCAACGACAATAAAAAACAGCCCAACCTGAGGTACCGTTTAAAAAGCAAGGTGGAAGGTTTCACAGACTTGCTCTTCCTCACCCTTTTCGATATAGAGACCCCGGTGGAAGAGAATCTCGGGAAGCTGGAATCGTATTTTGATGAACTGGTGGACCTGGCCTGCTGGGATGTCGATAAATCGTGCAGCGCGGTATGGGAAAATTATATTGAAAAACTTCCCGTCGTACTGGAAAAACTAAATCTGGATGCCGACGCCATAGCGAGCTGCGACCCGGCCTCCCTTTCAATCGAGGAGGTCTATATGGCTTATCCCGGATTTTACGCCATTGCCATATACCGGCTGGCACACGAACTCCATAAATACGGCTTCCCGCTGGTTCCGCGTCTGATGACCGAATACGCCCACCGGCAGACCGGTGTGGATATTAACCCCGGGGCACAGATAGGGGATTCTTTTTTTATTGACCACGCCACCGGGGTGGTCATAGGCGAAACAGCCGTGATCAGGAACAATGTAAAAATTTACCAGGGGGTGACGCTGGGCGCACTATATGTGGCCAAAAACCTGCAAAAAACCAAGCGGCATCCGACCATAGAAAATAATGTCACCATATACGCAAATGCCACCATCCTCGGCGGCGATACGATTATTGGTGAAAATTCAGTGATCGGGGGAAATGCCTGGCTTACGGCATCGGTACCTCCCAATTCGACCGTTTTTCACAGCCCGGAGATAAAAATCAAAACGAGCTCCCATGTCTCATAGCCTGGTAGACCTTATTGGCAATACGCCATTGGTGGAGTCCAAAGCCCTGAACCGGAACAAAGATGTAACGCTTTACTTTAAGATGGAAGGCCACAACCCGGGCGGGAGCGTCAAGGACCGGGCTGCCTATAATATGATCCGGAGCGGGCTGGAGCGTGGTACGATCCAAAGGGATACGAAATTAATAGAAGCAACCAGTGGGAACACCGGGATTGCCCTGGCCATGATAGCCGGGCTTTTCCAGTTAGACATTTCCCTGGTGATGCCCGAGAATGCTACTAAAGAAAGGGTGCAAACCATGCGGGCCTATGGGGCAGAAGTTATACTTACTCCATCAGAAGACGGAATCGAAGGCGCACGGGATTATGCGGAGGCGAAAGTTCGGCAAGAAGGCTATTTTATGTTGAACCAGTTTGCCAACGATGATAACTGGCAGGCCCATTACAAGACCACCGGACCAGAAATCTGGAGGGATACAAACGGTGGCGTAACACACTTCGTGTCGGCCATGGGCACAACCGGCACTATCATGGGCACATCCACTTTTTTAAAGGAAATGAATCCGGCAGTGCAAATCGTGGGGGTACAACCCGATGATGAAGCCAGCATCCCGGGAATACGGAAATGGAAACCGGAATATCTGCCAAAGATTTTCGACCCCGCCAAGGTAGACCGGGTGCTGGAGGTCAATGAAATGCAGGCAAAGGAAACCGCGCAAAGGCTGGCCAGGGAGGAAGGTATATTTGCAGGCATGAGCAGCGGAGGAGCTGCCGCCGCGGCCCTCCGCCTCATTGATAGCCTGGAGCGAGGGGTAGTGGTATGTATCGTTTGCGACCGGGGCGATCGTTACCTTTCATCCGATCTTTTCGAGTAGGCACGCCCAGTTCGGTTTCCTGCTTCTACCGGGGAAACGACCCTGCTCCAAAAATTAAAAGAGCGCCCGGAGGCACTCTTTTGAATATCAGTTATGGGTATGAGACCCGGGTACGGATCTAGTTGGAAGCTGTATTCTTCAGCGACTCATAATCATCGATAAAGAAGTTCACTTCTTTCCCGTTTTTATCTGTAAAAACATAGGATTCACTGCCATTGGCAACATCTTCTTTGCTAAAGCTCTGGTCTTCCAGAATCCTTAGGTTATCCCCGTCGTCAAGGGCCACCATTATTTGATCGTCATTGGTAACCAGAACGAAGTCGGATGTCGTGTTAGCACGGTACCGGAATTTGATCATTTCATCATAGGCATCATCCCCATCATTATCGATCTTTATGGTTTTAACGATGGTTTTTTTCGGAATCTTTTGATCCTGATTCACCATCCCTTTATCCGACTGGTCCAGGAGGAGTTCTTCGGATGTGGTGGTATTGATTTTCACTGAATTCCGGATAACCTCATCATTTTTAACCAGCTTATAGGTTTTTACAGTGGTCTCTGAAGCGATCCCGCCGTCTGCAGGATGCATGGCATCCACCTGCGGGTTCACCTGAGCTGTCAGGTTACAAAGAGCCAAGGCCCCCAGGATACTTAGTAAGCTTTTCAATTGTTTCATTGTTTATATATTTTTTGAATTATCAATCAGTTTTGTAAAACGTACGCTGTCATACGCCCAGGATGCCATTCCTTTAGTAATTATGCGTATGCGGCTGGTTTGCGGTGTTCGGTTTTATCCTTGTTCCAGGCATCAAGCATCCAGCTCGTTTTTTCGAGTTCCCGGATATAGGCCCCGATCAGGTCAACCGTACCTTCATCTTTAACATCACTGGCTTTCTGCACAACCTGTGCCATTTGCTTTAAGAGTTTTCCATGGGCTTCCAGGATGGCATCCACCATCTCCGTATCCTCAAGGGATTGGCTGCTTTCCTCTATGGAGGAAGCTTCAAGGTATTCGCTGTAGTTACTCATCGGATGGTATCTCAGGGTGAGGATGCGTTCTGCGATGGCATCAATTTTAGCCCTGGCATCGATATACAATTCTTCGAATTTTTCGTGGAGGTCGAAGAAATTTTCACCTAATATATTCCAGTGAAAATTGCGCAGTTTCTGATAGTAAACATGGTAATCGGCCAATAGGGTGTTGAGTTCCACCACTACGGGCAATAATTTTTCTTCATTTATATTCAAATAATTCATCTTTAGGTTTTTAAACTTGTTAATAAAAAGGAAAGAATTGTATCCCGGGTGGGGTTTCACCAGGTCGTGTGATGGCGGCCGGAAGTAGAATTCTTGCCGATCTCTATTATCAATTTAAAAGAATATCCACCGGAGTCAAGCCATTTAACGGGCTTTAACAGGAATAGAGGCTTATTAACTTAATAGATGTTAAAGCCAGCCCTTCCTTTTAAAAAAGATTAACATTAAAAGGAGGATAAGAAACATGATCCCCAATACCGCGTAGTAGCCATAATCCCATTGTAATTCCGGCATATGTGCAAAATTCATCCCATAGACCCCGGCGATAAAGGTGAGGGGGATAAAGATGGAAGCCATGATGGTAAGTACCTTCATCACTTCGTTCATTTTATTACTCATATTGCTCATATACATCTCCATAAGGCTGATGGACAATTCCCTGTAAATCTGCAGGTTTTCATTTACTTCCATACAATGGTCAAGGGCGTCCCGAAAAAAAGGTTTGGTTTCCTTGCTGATCAGGGGATGTTTGGTCTCGATCAGCCGGTGCACCAACTCCTTAACAGGAAAAATATGTTTATGAAGGCGGATGACTTCCTTTTTAAGGTCCTGTATCCTTCGGGCGGTTTCGGGTTTAGGATTGTAGTACACTTCTTCCTCAAGCATTTCAATCCTTTCGAACATATGCTCCACCACTTCCAGATAACCATCTACAATGGCATCGATCAATGCAAAAAACAGGTAATCCGCTCCCCTGCTCCGAATACGGCCCGATTTGGTGCGGATGCGGTCGCGAACCCCCTGAAAGACATCTTCTTTCAGTTCCTGAAAGACCAGTACCATATCGTCAAACAAAGTCAATGCGATGTGTTCCACCACCATTTGTTGGTTTTCATTCAGGTACAGCATTTTCAGCACCCCGAAAATATAACCATCGTATTCATCGAT
>Ga0102953_1002461_pt1 | contig 10937 bp, 12 predicted proteins | sample SalPon2A_C_D2_MG_FD_78509 | JGI IMG/M metagenome (GOLD analysis project Ga0102953, IMG submission 78509) | Soil microbial communities from South San Francisco under conditions of wetland restoration - Salt Pond MetaG R2A_C_D2_MG | ecosystem: Environmental > Terrestrial > Soil > Wetlands | place... | reverse complement strand
TTTCAAGGGCGATGTCGATGTTATAGTATGCGACGGCTTCGTCGGTAACGTTTGCCTGAAAATAAGTGAAGGGCTTGCCGAGGCGATGACCATAATGCTACGGACCGAAATCAATAACAGTCTGCCGGCCAAGTTGGGTTATCTGCTTTCACGGGGCGCTTTTGCCCGATTCAAGAAAAGAATTGATTATGCCGAATACGGCGGGGCGCCCTTGCTTGGCCTCAATGGGACCGGGATAGTCTGTCATGGCCGCTCTAATGCCGTGGCAATAAAAAATGCAATTTTTGTGGCTGCCGAAGCCGTACATAACCGGGTCAATGAACGAATTGTCGAACTGATGGCGGAATCGGTTGAAGCCGTTGACGACAGCTCTCTCGATGATGATGACCTTCAACCGGGAGTTGCCTGATGATCAGGGGGGTAATTGAAGGAACCGGTTCCTATTTACCGGAATTCAAGTTGACCAATGATATATTGGAAAAACTTGTTGATACTTCCGATGAATGGATTACCACCAGAACGGGCATCGGTTGCCGCCGCATAGCCGGTCCCGGTGAGGAAACTTCGAAGATCTCAGCCGAGGCGGCCCGCCGGGCCATGGCCATGGCCGGGGTAGAACCCGAGGAAATCGCTACCATCATTGTCGGAACTATAACTTCCGAGATGACTATGCCGTCATGTGCCTGTATGGTCCAGAAGGAGATTGGGGCGGTTAATGCCTATGCCTTCGATATTTCGGCGGCCTGCACCGGTTTTATTTACGGTCTGGAACTGGCAGATAATATGATCAAGGCCTATCCGGACCGGAAGATTCTGGTCATCGGCGCCGAAAACCTTTCCGCCAGGGTGAACTGGAAAGATCGGAATACCTGCGTGTTGTTCGGAGATGGAGCCGGTGCGGCGGTGATAGGTTCCGATGACAGCGGCCGGGGCATTCTGGCCAGCAGGCTTTTTTCGGATGGCCGGCTGGGCGATCTGCTATATATGAATGCCGCCCCCAGCATGAATCCGTATATCAAAATGGATCCCACCGACTCCGAAGAATTTGACCCTGCCAAGCTTGGTTGTCCCCGCGAAGACGACGGCTCGTACATCAGGATGGCAGGTCGGGAGGTTTTTAAAAACGCGGTACTGGCCATGGAGGATTCCATCGACAAGGTCCTAGACGAGGCCGGGATCAGCGGTCCCGAGATCGACTGGATTCTGCCTCATCAGGCCAATATCAGGATCCTGCAAAATCTTGGCGAGCGGATTGGCGTTTCCAAGGAAAAAATATTCATAAATATTCATAAGTATGGTAATACATCGGCGGCGACTGTGCCTATAGCTTTTGATGAAGCGAATCGACAAGGGTTGCTCAAGAAAGGCGATTTGATCCTGACTTGCGCCTTTGGCGGCGGTTTTACCTGGGGAGCAGAGATCATCAGATGGTGATCGGTAATGCTCTCCTTTTTCCCGCTGAAAATGACTTTTGAATAAAATAATAAAGGGGAAGCACGGTGAATTATTTTTTATCTGAAGAACAACAGATGATCGTTGACGTCGCGGGTCAGATCACTACGGAGAAAATCATTCCGCAGCGGGCGGAACTCGATGAGAAAGAAGAGTTCCCCACCGAGATTCTCCAAGATATAGCCAAGGCAGATCTTTTCGGGCTATACATTCCCGAAGAATATGGCGGCTTCGGCGGCGGCAGTTTCGATATGGCTCTGGCCCTTGAGCAGTTTGCCAGGGGATGTGTCGGCATTGCCACAAGTTTCGCGGCCAGCGCCCTTGGCGCCTATCCGATCCTGATCTCCGGCAGCGAGGAACTTAAGCAAAAATATATGCCCGTTATCGCCAGCGGCGAAAAATGGGCCGCTTTCGGTCTTACCGAGGCCAACGCCGGCAGCGATGCCTCCGGCATCCAGACCACGGCGGTGCTCGAAGGCGACGAATGGGTCTTAAACGGCACCAAGCAATGGATCACTAACGCCGGTGATGCCAAAATATACTCTGTAATTGCTATAACCGATCGCAGCAAGGGCCCCCGCGGGGCCAGCATGTTTGTGGTCGAAGACGGCGACCCCGGTTTTTCTTATGGGGTTAAGGAGAAGAAACTCGGAATCCGGGCCTCTTCAACCCGGGAGCTGATCTTCAAGGATTGCCGGATCCCCAAGGACCGCTTGATCGGGCGTCAGGGCACCGGGTTTTTCACGGTAATGAGAACCTTGGATCTTTCCCGTCCAGGTATTGCCTCACTCGGAGTCGGCCTTGGTCAGGGGGCGCTTGACGAAGCGGTCCTTTATGCAAAGCAGCGGGTCCAATTCGGCAAGCCCGTCATCTCTTTCCAGGCCGTTCAGCACATTCTGGCTGATATGGCCATTCAGCTGGAGGCTGCCCGGGCTCTGGTTTATGCCACCGCGCGCCACATTGATTCCGGTGCCAAGGATATTTCGAAGGTCTCGTCTATGTGTAAGGTTATGGCTACTGATATGGCCATGAAGGTAACTACCGATGCGGTCCAGGTTCTTGCAGGACACGGTTACATGCGGGAGTACCCGGTCGAGAAGATGATGCGGGACGCCAAGATCCTCCAGATCTACGAGGGGACCAACCAGATCCAGCGTAATGTTATAGGCCAGGCACTCAACAAAGAATATTCGAGAAGCTGATGAAGATTATAGTTTGCGTAAAACAGGTCCCGGATGCCAAGGATGTCCGGCTCGATCCCAAGACCAACACACTTTCCCGGGATGGGGTCGAGTCCATTATGAACCCCTTCGACCGTCATGCCCTTGAAGCGGCGGTGGTTCTCAAGGAACAATACGGCGGCACCGTCACCGCTATCACCATGGGACCGCCTCAGGCCGAAGAAGTCCTGCGAGATGCGGTTTCCTGTGGTGCCGATGATGGCGTGCTCGTTTCCGATCGTGCTTTTGCCGGAGCAGACACCTGGGCTACGACCTATACTCTTGCCAAGGCTGTGGAAAAGCTTGGTGAATTCGATCTGATCATCTGCGGCAAGCAGGCGATCGACGGCGATACCGCCCAGGTTGGGCCGGGCCTTGCCCAGCGCTTGGATATCCCTTATGTGGCCTATGCCCGCAAAATTAACGAATGCGTTGATGGGACTATCCGACTTGAACGGTTGATGGATGACGGTTATGACGAGATAGAGATGGAGATGCCGGCCTTGTTGACTGTAGTCAAGGAGATCAACGAGCCCAGGGTGCCTTCCTTGAAAGGCAAGATGAAGGCAAAAAAGATGCAGGCTACCGTATTGTCTGCCGCCGATATTGGCGCTGCCCCTGAATCCTTGGGATTGCAAGGTTCGACTACCCAGGTAGTCAAGGTTTTTTCACCGCAGTTTTCGGCTGAAAAATGTATGCTTACCGGCACGGTTGACGAGTTGGTTGACCAGTTGTTAGACAAGCTTGAAGAGCTTCTTTAAGACGTTAAGATCAACACGGCCATTTTGACAGCGGCCGTAGACTATGGATAAGTTCTGATGCTTAAGATAGACGTAGATGTATGTATCGGTTGCGGGATTTGCGAGAGCACCTGTACCTTTGGTGCTATTCAGGTTGAAGACGGCGTTGCCGTGGTAGGCGAAAGCTGCACTCTGTGCGGCAACTGCGTCGATGCCTGCGAGGTTGGCGCGCTTTCCATCGACAAAGTAGAAAAGAAGGTCGCCGCCGATCTTAATGATTGGTCAGGGGTCTGGGTTTATTCCGAATTCAGGGACGGAAGAGTTGCTCCGGTGGCCTTTGAGTTGCTGGGTGCCGGCCGTAAACTTGCCGATCAATTGGATGTGCCTCTTTCCGCGGTACTGCTTGGATCGGAACTGGGCGACAACGCTGAAAACCTTATTGCTTACGGGGCAGATAAAGTCTACCGGGTTGACGATCCGGCTCTGACCCATTTTACCGATGATGCTTACGCTAATGTTTTCGAAGACTTGGTCCGAGAGCACAAACCTGAGATCGTGCTGGCCGGAGCCACCGCGATCGGCCGTTCATTTATTCCTCGGCTGGCCACCATGCTTGCAACCGGACTGACCGCTGATTGCACCGACCTTGCCATCAGGCCTGAGGATGGGGCGCTCCTCCAGACCAGGCCCGCTTTCGGTGGCAATATTATGGCTACCATTGAATGTCCCACCACCAGGCCGCAGATGGCGACGGTAAGACCTCTGGTGATGAAACCGAATAGCCGTGATAAGAGCCGCAGGGGTGAAGTCGTTGATTTCACTCCAGATCCCGCCAGGCTTAAGTCCAGAGTCAAAGTTTTGCGAAGTGTCAGGGAAGAATCCGAAGAGATAAACATCAACGAAGCCGATGTTCTGGTGGCCGGTGGCCGCGGGTTGGAGAGCGAAAAGGGATTCGAAATGGTGCGCGAATTGGCCGGCTTGCTTGGGGGCGCTACTGCCGCATCCCGGGCCGCGGTCGACAGCGGCTGGATTCCCTATCCTCATCAGGTCGGCCAGACCGGTAAGACGGTATGCCCGAAGGTCTATATAGCCTGCGGTATTTCCGGCGCGGTCCAGCACATGGTCGGCATGCAGTCTTCCGATACCATTATTGTCCTGAACCGTGACGAGAATGCCCCGATCTTCGATGTGGCCACCTATGGCATAGTCGGGGATGTATTCGAAATTTTGCCGAAACTCATCAGTCGCTTAAAAGAAAGACGATCGGGGGAGGTATAAAACCGATGGATCTCAGTGGCAAAGTAGCCCTTATAACCGGCGGCAGTCGTGGGATCGGCCGGGCCATTACTATGCGCTTGGCCGGGATGGGAGCCAAGGTCGCCATTAATTATGTCAGTAAGCCCGATGCAGCCCAGGAAGTTGTCGATGCGGTAGCAGGGCAGGGCGGCGAGGGTGGACTTTATAAATTCGATGTTGCCGATTCCGCGGCGGTCAACGAAGCCGTGGCGAAAATTATTGAAGATTACGGCCGACTCGATATTCTCGTCAATAATGCCGGCATCACTCGCGACGGCCTGTTGATGAAGATGAAGGAAGAGAGCTGGGACCAGGTACTCGATACCAATCTTAAGGGCGCTTTCAACTGTATCAAGGCGGTCAACCGGCCGATGATGAAGCAGCGCTGGGGGCGGATCGTTAATATTGGTTCGGTGATCGGTTTTCTCGGCAATGCCGGGCAGGCCAATTACGCGGCGGCGAAGGCCGGACTGGCCGGACTGACCCGCTCGGTAGCCAGGGAGCTTGCCTCACGTAATATTACGGTAAACGGGGTGGCCCCGGGCTATATCGATACCGATATGACCAGGGACCTCGGTGAAGAGGTCAAGGAAAAGATATTGGGTGAGATCCCCATGCGGGCCATGGGTTCGGTCGAGGATGTGGCCGGAGCGGTGGCCTATCTTGTCAGTGAAGATGGACGTTATGTAACCGGCCAGTTCATTCATGTGAACGGCGGGATGTTTATGGGTTAACAATTGTAGTGGTTATTTTTCAGACAACAATTTTAAGGAGAAAAAAACTATGTCTGTTGAAGAGAAACTTATTGATATCATCGCGGAACAACTCAGTGTCGATAAAGCCAAGGTCGTCTCCGGTGCATCTTTTGTAGATGATCTGGGCGCTGATTCCCTCGATCTGGTCGAGTTGATCATGGCTATGGAAGAGGCATTCGATATCGAGATTGCCGATGAAGTTGCCGAAAAGATCACTACCGTCAAGGATGCCATCGATCATGTCGGCAAGGTTGCCGGCTGATCCCGATCTATTTTGACAAGTGTAATAAACGAGAACGGTATAAACCGTTCCAACCGCCACTGCTTGATAAGGAGTGACAGGTGAGTAGAAGAGTTGTTGTTACAGGCGTTGGATTGGTCACCCCGCTGGGGATTGGTGTACAAGAGACCTGGGAGGGTCTGTGTGCCGGTCGTAGCGGGGTCGGTCTTATCAGCCGTTTTAATACCGAGGAATATGCGGTAAAGATCGCCGCCGAGGTCAAGGACTTCGAGGTCGAAAACTTTATCGATAAAAAAGTTGCCAAGCATCTTGAGTTGTTTGTTCAATATGCGATGGTTGCGGCAATGATGGCCCACGACGATTCCGGTCTTGAGATTACCGATTCAAATGCACCGCGAGTCGGGGTCTTCACCGGCAACGGCATCGGCGGGCTGCCGACCATCGAGAAATACCATGCGGTGGCCCTCGAACGCGGACCGAAGAGAATTACGCCTTTTTTCATTCCGATGGTTATCTCAAATATGAGCGCCGGGCAGGTTTCGATAGCCCTCGGCGCCAAGGGGCCCAATCTATCGGTGACCACTGCCTGTGCGGCCGGGACCCACGCCGTAGGCGAGGCGTTCCGATCGATCAGCCATGGCGACTGTGATGCGGCGATAACCGGCGGCAGTGAATCGACGGTCTGCTCTCTTGCGGTCGGCGGTTTCAATGCTATGAAGGCGCTCTCCAAACGAAATGATGATCCCCAGGGGGCCTCGCGCCCCTTTGATCGTGATCGCGACGGTTTTATCATAGCCGAAGGCGGCGGGATGATGGTCATCGAAGGGCTTGAACACGCCAGGAAGCGCGGCGCCAAGATCTATGCGGAGATTATCGGCTATGGACTGAGCGGAGACGCATACCATATGGCAGCCCCTCCCGATGATGGCGACGGCGCGGTCCGCTGCATGAAAATGGCCCTGGCTGATGGCGGTTTAAATCCCGAGGATGTCGATTATATTAACGCCCACGGCACTTCGACCCCTCTAAATGATGTGGTTGAAACCGGGGCTATCAAGCGGGTCTTCGGCGATCATGCCGCCAAACTTGCGATCAGTTCCACCAAGTCGATGACCGGCCACATGCTTGGCGGCGCCGGGGGTATCGAGTCTGTGTTTACCGCTTTAACATTAAAAAACGGGATAATCCCGCCGACTATCAACCTGACAAATCCCGATCCGGGTTGCGACCTTGACTATGTGCCCAATGTTGCAAGGGAAGCTAAGGTCCGTACCGCTATTTCGAATTCGTTTGGTTTCGGCGGCACCAATGCCGTACTGGCCATGAAGAAATTCGAGGGATAGTTTTTTCATTACCTGAGGTGTGATCTTGAAGATAGCGATTGGCTCAGACCACGGCGGATACGACGTTAAAGGTGATATCGTCGAATTGCTGAAGGAGTTGGGGCACGATGTAATTGATCACGGCTGCGATTCGAAACAGTCGGTCAATTACCCTGATTATGCCAGAAAGGTTTGTAAAGATGTCGAGAGTGGCGCAGCCGACCGCGGTATCCTGATCTGCGGCACCGGTATCGGCATGTCAATGGCAGCCAATCGTTCACCCGCAATTCGGGCGGCACTCTGCCACGAACTTTTTACCGCCGCGATGAGCCGTGAGCATAATGATGCCAACGTCCTTTGTCTTGGGGCCAGGGTTGTCGGGCCCGGCTTGATTCGTGAGATAGTCAGAACCTGGATGACCACTGAATTTGCCGGTGGCCGGCATCAGACCAGGATTGCCATGTTTTCCGACATCTGATAAATATCGGCCCCTGTGCCGTTACCCAAATTATCCATAACAGGAAGGTTGCCAAGTGTGCCGTCTGAAAACAGTTGATCCCGAAGTATATCAAACCATAAAAAACGAACTCGAGCGGCAGGCCTATCAGCTCGAGCTGATCGCCTCGGAGAATACGGTCAGCCGGGCGGTTCTCGATGCCCAGGGCTCCATCTTCACCAACAAGTATGCCGAGGGTTATCCCAGCAAGCGTTATTACGGCGGCTGCGAGTATGCCGATGAGATTGAGACCCTGGCCATAAACCGGGCCCTTGAAATCTTCGGGGCCGAGTATGCTAATGTCCAGGCCCATTCCGGCAGCCAGGCCAATATGGCGGTTTATTTCGCCACTTTGCAGCCGGGCGATAAGGTATTAGGAATGGATCTGGCCCACGGCGGCCATCTCACCCACGGCAGTTCGGTCAACTTTTCCGGGCAGCTCTATGATTTTGTTTCATACGGGGTCGATAAGAAAACCGAAACAATTGATATGGCCGAGGTTGAGCGTCTTGCCTTGGAGCATCGTCCGAAAATGATCGTGGCAGGGGCCAGCGCCTATCCACGCTACATAGACTTCGAAGGTTTCCGGCGGATTGCCGATCAGATCGGCGCGATGTTCATGGTCGATATGGCCCATATTGCCGGGCTTGTGGCAGCCGGGGTTCATCCTTCGCCGGTACCCTATGCCGATTTTGTTACCTCCACTACGCATAAAACCATGCGCGGCCCCCGTGGCGGTTTGATCCTGGCCAAGGAAAAATACGGCCGCAGTCTGAACAGCAAGATATTCCCCGGGATCCAGGGTGGTCCTCTGGTCCATGTGATCGCCGCAAAGGCGGTGGCCTTCAAGGAAGCTCTGACTAACGATTTTAATGAATACCAGAAGCAGGTTGTCGTCAATGCCCGGGTGTTGGGCGAGAGCTTGAAATCTTCCGGTTTCCGTCTGGTCTCCGGTGGTACCGACAATCATCTTCTGCTGGTGGATCTTGCCGGCAAAGGAATTACCGGCAAAGATGCCGAGGAAGGTCTTGAAAAGGCCGGTTTGACGGTCAACAAGAATGCGGTGCCCTTTGACACCCAACCCCGTTTCGTGACCGGTGGGATAAGGGTCGGCACTCCGGCGGTTACTACCAGGGGCCTTAAAGAAGATGAAATGAAAATGATTGGTTCATGGATAGATCGGGTGATTAACAATTTAGCAGATGACGCTGCCCTGTCCGCCATACGCGGTGAAGTCCGTAACCTGTGCGAACGCTTTCCACTTTACCCAGATCTCCAGAAGGAAATGGCCTGAGTTATGAGTGATCCCAGACCTTCATGGCATGAATATTTTATGTCGATTACCGACCTGGTGGCCCAACGCTCCACCTGCACCAGGAGATATGTCGGCGCGATCATGGTCAGGGATAAACGCATTATCACAACGGGATATAACGGAGCGCCCTCCGGGATCAGCCATTGTTTGGACGTGGGCTGTCTTCGCGAACAGCAGGGTATCCCCTCCGGCGAGCGTCACGAACTTTGCCGCGGGCTCCATGCCGAGCAGAATGCCATTATCCAGGCCGCCCTGCATGGGAGCAGCATCAGTGGCTCAACGCTATACTGTACCAACATGCCCTGTTCGATTTGCACCAAGATGTTGATCAACTCCAAGATTTCCGAGGTTTACTATCGCGAAGGGTATGCCGATACCCTTTCCGCTGCCCTGATGGCCGAGGCCGGTATTCCGCTTATCCAGCTGGGATGATGGTCTGCCGTTCTTGTCGCCAGGCGATTTGTTTCGGTAAATCGGGATGATAAATAAATGAAATGTCCATATTGCGGTCACCTGGAAAACCGGGTGGTCGATTCCCGCCTGAACAAGGAGTACACCATTACCAGGCGTCGCCGTTCCTGTGATGCCTGCCAGCGCCGTTTCACCACCTACGAAAGGTTGGAAGTCACCTTGCCGATGCTGGTCAAGAAGGACGGCCGGCGTGAGCCATGGGACCGGCACAAGGTTGTTGCCGGTCTGAAGAAGGCCTGTGAAAAAAGGCCGGTCAGTATGGCCGAAATCGAGGAGTTCGTCGATGCCATGGAGATCGAGTTGCAGGGCATGGGCGAGCGCGAGATTTCGGTCGATCTGATCGGCGAGCGGATTATGGACGGCTTGCGGAACATTGATGAAGTCGCCTATGTGCGCTTTGCCTCGGTTTATCGTCAGTTCAAAGACCTGAGCGAATTCATGGACGAATTGAAACTGATGCTCGACAGCGGCAAGAAAAGCTGATCATCCATGTCCGATTACGACGAACTCGATATCCGTTTTATGCGGCTTGCCATTCATGAGGCCAGGAAAGGGTTGGGTAAGACTTCCCCGAATCCCTGTGTCGGAGCGGTGGTGGTTAAGGATGGTCTTCTTATAGCCCAGGGTTATCACCGTAAAGCCGGAATGCCTCATGCTGAGGCGAATGCTTTGGCCATGGCTGGCCGTGACGCTGCCGGCGCCACTATATATGTAACTCTTGAGCCGTGCAATCACACGGGCAGGACCCCGCCCTGCACGGAAAAGATACTGGCCGCCGGGATCAAACGGGTGGTGGTCGGGATGAATGACCCTAATCCCCTTGTCAGCGGCGGCGGCAATGCTTACCTTTCCAGCCGTGGTCTGTCGGTAATCTCCGGAATCCTCGAAGACGAATGCCGGCAACTGAACAGGCCGTTCATCAAACATGTCACCAGCGGTCTCCCCTGGGTGATCATGAAGGCCGGTCTCAGCGTGGACGGCAGGATTGCCACTCGCTCCGGGCACAGCAACTGGGTCACCTGCGACGAATCACGGCGCCAGGTCCACCGTTTGCGTGATAAGGTCGATGCCATTCTGGTCGGTTCCGGAACCGCGCTGGCGGATGACCCTTCGCTTACAGCAAGAGTGGCGGGGAGGCGAGGGCGTGATCCCCTGCGGGTCGTTCTTGATACCACTCTGCAAATGTCCGCAGATGCCAGAATGCTCCAGCTTGAATCGGCTGCCCAGACTTGGATATTTTGTGGTCCCGATGCCGATCCAGACAGGCGCAAGCAACTGGAAGAAGCCGGGGCGGTGGTGAAAAAGGTGGCTTTGGATCCTTTGGGCGGACTTGAGCTTACCGCTGTCCTCAAGGAACTCGGGCGGGCCGATATTACCAGTCTCTTGGTCGAAGGCGGTGGCACCGTTCATGCAGCATTTCTTCGTGACGAATTATACGACCAGGCCAATCTCTTTATCGCCCCGATCTTTATCGGTTCGGAAGGGGTCCCGGTGGTTGGTGAATTGGGGATCGACAGGATCGATGAGCGGAAATGCTTTACAATGATGAAGACCAGACGGCTCGGTTGCGATGTAATGATCGAGGGTCTCTTTGCTAACTAGTTTATTAACGGAATTTTATGTTTACCG
>Ga0102953_1002459_pt1 | contig 10941 bp, 9 predicted proteins | sample SalPon2A_C_D2_MG_FD_78509 | JGI IMG/M metagenome (GOLD analysis project Ga0102953, IMG submission 78509) | Soil microbial communities from South San Francisco under conditions of wetland restoration - Salt Pond MetaG R2A_C_D2_MG | ecosystem: Environmental > Terrestrial > Soil > Wetlands | place... | reverse complement strand
TCTGTAACCGTAACCGCAACGTTAACTTTTGCCTGGCTGGTGCAACCCTTCTTTTAAGCCGTTTGGTTGCCGGTAGGTTTATTTGGTGTTTTCTGGACAGCTCTGAATCTTACCGTGGGCGTTTCGTCCGTTTTTGCCTACCGTGTAGATGATTTCCTGGGAAAACGAAAATCGGTACTTATGATTATTTTGTTGCTTTCAGCTGGTTATTTCTTTTCCGGATTATCGATTACTCTATGGGGAATGGTATTTTTATTTCTGTTTTATCTTGCGCGAGGAGTTGCTACTCCCATTCTAAAAAATTACATTAACCAATACACTGAAAGTGAAGTGCGTGCAACCATGCTTTCTGTGCGAAATTTTATTATCCGGATGAGTTTTGCCGTTATCGGACCTTTGCTTGGTTGGATTACTGACCACGTGGATTTGAAGAGTGCTTTTTTGATGGCTGGTGGAATTTACCTTATTGCATCATTTATTGTGGTTTGGCCATGGTTAAAGAACTATAAAAAAAATTAAGACCAACCATTTATATTTATTCAATCATTTTTTTTTGATTTAAAAATCCGGCAACTTGCCCGATTTTATTGTTTCTACATTCCTGACTCCACGATTGCCTACCTGATTATACCAGATTGAGTCCTTAAGTTCATTGGCTGCAGTTTCCCAATTACCTGAGTTAATTGCTGCAATCGTATTTTTAAATTTGGAAAGTCGGGAATAACCCATGTTAAATGCTAAATCTACAAGGATTACCTGCCTGTCAGAATCAATCGTATCAAAATCTGGAAAAAGCTTTTTTGCTATTGTATTTATAGCTGTTTCGATATCTGCATCCAAAAGGGTATCGATTTGTTCGTCGGTTAAAGACACTTTTCCGGTTAAAACGTCACTGTAAGAAAGTCCAAAACTTTCTATTTTAGAGGATGCATCTCTCCTTCGAAGATTAAATCCTACTCCAATGGTTGGGATACCCAGTGAATCATTGTAAACAATATTCCTTTTCCCTTCATTGAAAGTAATGTATTTTCTGATAGTTTCAATGTTTGCCATGTCTTTTTATTTTAAATTTTTACTTGAATGAATAATTGTATTAATTAAATGTTTAGTGTTGCCGATATTTAAATAGTCACCTGAAATGGTTATCAGATTGTCTCGTAGATTTTGAACTTCAATATAGCCATCGACACATAATTTTTTATTTTGCAATGAAAGAAAACATACATATGCCTGTGGAAATGAACCATCAATATCTCGAACAATAATGCAATAAAATTTTTTATAAACAGAAACTAAATGATAATCGATATAACCTGTATTTGAAAAATAACTCAAAAACCATATGCCACTGTTAATTGTGCTGCTGTCGTTTACAATTTCAATATTGTCGTAATTCGTGAGGGTATCAAGATTTATGCAACCAATGGACGAGTTTGTTTCGGGATTGGGTAAAAGCTCTTTTATGAGTAATGGATGAACAGGATGCCCGTTATACTGAAATTCATGATTATTTATAGAAAGACAACTTTCTGATAAAATAATCATACAAGCAAAACCAAGTAATGATATTGTAATTAATGGAATTTTCAATTTTTATGTTTGAATTATATTATTGTTTTTCTATCAATATTTTTCATTCCTTCTCGTCTTTACCCCATGCTGGATTTAATAAATGACCATATTTTTTCATTAATCCGGCTAATTTAACATGCTGTATTTCATAAGCTTTAATCATCCAATCAGTATGGTTGATTTTTTTTGCGGCATCTTCGGCCCTCCTGTATTCCTCCATTTCACCTAACCCATAATGGCATTCAGCTTTATTAACCTGAATCCAGAACATTTCATCATTGTCATCAGCAACGTTGTAATCCGACAGATTAATCACATTCCCTGAATCATTTTTTAAAGCCATCCTGTTTTTCCGATCATTAATTACATTCCAGTCATTGTTACACATTTTAAGCACCTGTCTTCTTATACGGTTAGCAAAAATCATATCTGCAATTTTATCTTCATTGGTATTGTCTAACGATGAATCTGCTCTTAAATTCATTAAAAAAGCCAGGTTTATACCGTGATATCGATTATGCAAAAGAAAATAACCTCGTTCATAAAGTTGAATAGCATGGGCCAAATGCTGATCTCCCTGTCCTTTTTCAAAAAGTTTTTTCTCAATTCTTGCTGCCAGCGACACCGTTTCCGTATCGTTTGTGCGTTCTATATCTAACCTGGTTAACAGTTTGTTGGCTTCCTCAAGGGCTGAGATTACATTGGGCACTTTTGATTTGTACGTGGCAAATGCCAATCTTTGAATTAAATAAGAATCATTCTTCGAATCAACATTTAACAGGTTTAGCGCCATTTGAAAAAAAGTTTTTGCATTCAGATAATTTCTTTCAAGAAGTGCATTTTCCCCCTGATCAACGAGAAATCCAAGTGTTGGATTCTCCCATTCGGATTTATATGGAACTTCATTTTCCCCAGTATTACGTTTTATTTCAGCTGAAAAATTCTCATTGAACTTTATCAATCCTTGTTTTTCCGTTTGTAAAATGGGTGGATTCAGTTCATGCAAGTGTGAATAAACCGGACTGTCCGGCTCATCCATTTTTAAAACGGCATCAATTGTTTCGCCAAGGACCTTCCTGAATCTTTCAACTTCTTCGTAATCTAAGGCATCTCCCAGATGTGAATAACCGACAATTTTAATATGATTTAAATCAAATGGATAGGAATATTTATCTTCAGAAATTACAATCGTACAGCGTTTTCTAAGTGCATGCCTGATACCGAGTTCATAGAATGCATTAACATTTGCTGTAGAGAGATCTGCTATTACGAGATCTGCGTTATATAATTCCATGTACATCTGGTAATCTATAGACCCTGAATGAAGTATTTCGTCAGCTCGGATACATTTTAATCCTTTACTTTCCACCACCGGTTTGATTAAAAGTTTGTAGGATTTGTTAAGATTGAGTTTTCTTCCTGTAGCAAAATCGGTTTTAATACCAAAGCCCATAATAACAAAACACTTAGGAATAGCATTATTTTCACTATCAGAAGCCATAATATAAATTCAGGTTTGTTTTAAGCCATTTTTTAAACGCTCCATTTTCAACGACTAAATTTTTTTCATATTGAAATTATTCATATCACGTTTCACTTACCGGCTGCAAAGAATCAGACAAGAATGAGTCCGGATCCTCATTTTCTCCATTTTCATTCTCTTCCCTAATTTTTTTTGCCGGTGGCCAGCTCTGGCGTTCTTTATCCAAAATTCCTTCCACTCTCGATATAAAAAGAGACTCTTTATCGACACCTTTTTCGCCATAAGGTCCAATACTGAAATTGTAATAGTGTATCTCCGGTTTTAATTGTTCACACGTTGTACGATAATTTGCCCACAACTCCTGGTACTGGAAAGTTTTCATACCGGTGGTTAATATGGCAACAACCGCGGAAACAATAACAACCAGGTACTGTAGATTATAATTTTCATTTATTGCAGCCAATACAGGAGTTAAAGCAGAAAGGATAATTAATATCCATTGAAAATTCCTGTATTTTTTCTGGTTTTTACCAGAAGATTTTTCGTAGTAATTTAACTGATCGTAATATCTGTTTTCAAGATATTCATTAAATGTTTCTTTCTTCATAATTCCGGTTTTTAATGTTGATTAGTTTGCAATTTTATTTGTTAGGATTCCTGGAAGAATTAGCATCTATTATGTTTCGAATAAATAAACTATCAAAACACAAAGTCTTGTTCCACCGTAATGGATTACTATTTAATATTGAGTCCATTGGAGGCAACTTCCACCGCCTAAAGGTTTTGTCCATAGAACCTGTATAAACCATACTATCGTTGGCAGAAAAAGCAACCGAAGTAATTGGCCCGATATGTCCATTTAGTGTTTTAATTGGATTCCCATTCTCAGCATTCCATATTTTAGCCGTATGGTCTGTTGACCCCGTGATAATCATTTTACCATTATTTGAAAACGCAGAGCACAAAATAGTATCCTGATTAAGAGAAAATACCACTTTTGCAGTATCAAGAACGACATTGCTCGTATCTGCCGACCAAATAACTCCCATTCCTTTATATGAAGCAGTAAATATTTTTGCCCTACTTGGGGAGATGGCAATGGATACTACACTATCTTTAAATTGAATGTCCTTCCTATAAATAACCGGTTTATCTTTATTTTCCTTAATAACTTCACTTTTTCTTATTGTTCCATTCAGATTCCATTCAACTATTTTTTTAGTGTTCAATGTCGACAATATTTTATATCCAATTTTAATATATTTAATGGGAGCTATACTGGTGATTCGGTTAGTATCTCCGATTGGGTGATAAACACCAAGTGAATCCCAATAGGCAACCGTTCCATTCTTATAAAGCACCATAGCTCTGTTTGAATCAGACGGAAAAACAACCTGAGCTATTTGACCATGGCTTTTTATTGAATCCAATCTACCTTCTTTTGCATACCATACTTTAAATATTGAATCCTTATTTTTATTCGGGAATATTCCGTTTACGAAACGTTTGTCAAATATTGCATCATCAGGATTTTCAGGCGGAACATTTTTATATAATGCATAATCTTTTTCAGCTAAGGATTCTGCTTGTGCTCTTATCAGTGAATCTTTCACACGATAAGTTGTATCTAAATTATTATATTTCTTTTCCCTAAAATCAGTTATATTTCTAAAACGAGACATAATTCCGTATGATTTATTGCGAAGAGAATCTTTGAGTATACAAACTGAATCCATTAAAAACATAGCTTCTTTATCAAGTTGTAAAGCCAGGGTTGGATCCTTTTCTTCTAAATCACGGACACGGACAAAATTTGTGTTAGCTGATGTAATTTTCACAACTATTTTTTCAATATCTCTGTTTAACAGCGTTTTTTCTAATTTAGTTTGCCCAATAATACCCATTATTATGAATCCAATAATGATAAAAAAACCTATCGAAAACCACCCCACTCTTCTTCTTATTCTTTTCCTGCGAGCTGCTTTTTTACTGTCGTCAATTAACTTCTTTTCCTCGTCGGTAAATTCCAATTTGTTTAAATAGGGCTCAATAAAATTTAATTGTTTTTCGGTAAAAAGCTCTTTTAAAGCGGTTTTGCTTTCTATTATCCTTTTTACTTCGAGTTTAGCAATATCATCCTCACTTCTTTTTTCCGCAATCTTCAACGCCAACGAATCATGCGCCAGTTCATACAACTCTTCATCTTCAGATTTTTTCACGAGCCGTTCATTTTCAAAAGTATTTACAGCATTTTCAATAACTTTTTTATTAATTTCAGACTTTAACTCGGTTATTAATTCTTTTTTTGAAACAGGCTTTTTGGTTCCTTCCAAAGTACAGAATTCCGAAAGTATTTTCCATAAAGTTTCCGGTTCAACTTTTTTATCAGAACTTGATTCATCGCTAATTTTCTTTACCTGTTCTTCAAGGAAATTCTGCAACACATCGCCGATATCACCAATATTCTTCAGATCTTCCAGGGAAAGTAAAGCCTCTGTCTGGTGGTATTTATCTTTGGTTTTATTAATATATAATTTGTCTAAAAAAACCTGGAGGTAAGGTAATTCGATGGTCAGTGTTTTTTCCTTTCCTTTCAGGCGCTCAAATATTTCTTTAGTAAATTCAACTATTTCATCCGTTTTAATCTTGACCATAGAATCCTTGTAATCATTGATTCCTTTCGTCACATCGTTTACCTTTTCAAGGTTCATGGGTTCAACCCGTAATTTTTTACGTAAAAGTTGGGGAACTTCTTTTTCAAATTCATATAAGTATCCAAGGTATTCTTCTCTAATACTCAGGATGATTTTCACGGGTTGCTCAACAGCAAGAATATCCTTAACAATCTTTATAAACTGTCCCTGTTCTTCTTTTGTGCCTAGTATATAAAGTTCCTCGAACTGATCAAATATCAGGTAAATAGGTCTAAACGAGGCTTTGTAAACAGCCTGAATTTTTTTCGGCAAGTCCCAGATTATAAATTCATTTTTTTCTTTGTGGGAAAACACCTCATTGGTCTCATCACAAAGCGCTTTATCCAACGATGAAATAATATTTCCACCTCTTCTAATATAAAGCGCCAACCAGTCGTAGATTTGGAATTTATTCGCCAGGCCACATTGTATTAAACTTGTTTTACCGGTTCCTGATGTTCCGTAAAGGACCAAAATCCTGGTTTGAAAAATCATTTGGTACAATTCCTCAATTTCGTCATCACGTCCGAAGAAAAAATCTTTATCAACCCTTTGATAACTGTCTAAAAACTTAAACGGATAAATTTTCTGCATGAGGAAATTTGTTTTAAAATGGCAGAGCGTCAGTGCTTATGGCGCTACCTTTTGGTTTATAAGCTTCAAAATGAGTTTTTTCGTTTAATAAAGTATTCATAGCTACTTCAAATTGTTTGACGACTAAATCTTTACGAATATTTATCTGAAGTTTGTTTATTAGTTTTTCATCTTTTATCTCGTCTTTTTTTGGCTCAGTAGCCTTATAATCAATATAATAATATTTTTCGCTATTAATGGAAAAATAGGACAATCTACTTTTTTCTGGCATACATTCATACAAGTATAATTGAAAGCCGGGGTCATTGGTTAAAGCATTATAATCAAGTAAAAAAGGGAATAAATTGATAAATCTTTTACCTTTCCAAATGTATATGGAATAAGTTAATTGTGGAGTATTATCATATTTAAGAAGGTGTATGAGATTTTTCTTTGCATCATTTTCAGAAATTTTTTCTTCATAACTTACAAAGGGTGGAAGCTTAAGAATATTAATATCTTTAATATAACGGGGTGCTGTGTTTCGCGATTCTTCATATTCTATCCTTTTAATGGAAACCAATTGATAATTAGTTAGAAATACAAAAGTTGATAGAATTGTTGCTAACGAAATCTCAGCAATATCGCATTCATCAAATCCATATTTTTCCTTTTTCTGATTTAACAGTATTTCAAATTTTTCAAGTTCGACACAAGCTTTGCTAAATTTACTATCAGGCTTTAAAAAATCATTTATATCTCGAAGATCTGTTTTTTCTAGGGGAAATTCAAGTTCAGGATTTTCTCTGAAAGTTTCGATCAACTCCTGAAGCAAATTTCGTAATTTCTCTAATTTTAATTCTTTACTGGTATTAAAAAAATTGTTGATATTAGGCTTATCCGTATTTATATTTCTATGTTTGATTTTTTCATCCCAAAGTGTTGAAATGAACAGATAATTAATGAGTTGCAAAGAATCTCGGTAAATACGTATGCATTGACGGATAAAATTATCAATTTTAACTTTATCATTGTCCTTATTACTACCAATAACAAATAAGCGGCGCAATTCTTCGCCTATTACCCAGACAAAGCATTCCCCAATATAGCTTTGTGCATCTTGAATATTCTGATTCTCATTCTCATTCAACCAATTATCTGTATTTATGAAAGACAGATTTTGGGGAAATCTCTGTTCTCCTTGTTCTGTTTTCAGAAGATATATTAACTCACTTGTCAATATTTTATTAAAAATTTTATTACTACTCTTGTCATCTGTATAATAATTATTTACAACCTCTACGTGATCTACATGATCAGCGTTAAGAATAGTTTTTGCCTTTTGTTGAATATTACCTTTGGTTTTTATATTAGTCATGTTGCCACGTTTAATTATAAAGTTATATTACCAACATCTCCCGCATTTATTATATTCTTGGCTTTTTGAATGTAGTTCGTTTGGCCTGTGTTTTTTTCAGGCCTTTTATTTTCCTTAAATCCATCCAATTCCAACCTGTCCAGTTCTCTATTAAACTGGTACCATAAATCATTAAAATCAGAAAAGTTAGAGTAAAAATGTTTCAAGTCGCTCAATTTCTTTTTAAAGTCGGCCAAACTGTCCTGCGTATTATTCGGAGGCGTTTTGAAATAAGTAAATATAAAAGGCTTGTGAGTGGATTTAAATTGGCCAAAAGCATGTTCAAATTCCTCTTCAGTGTACATTCCAACTTTTGAATATGCGAGGAAAACAAAAAGATCTGCTTTCTTTACATATTTATTGTATTCGCTTTGAGAACCGTTTTCAGACATTCGCGCCGATAAATCTTCCCAAATATCCAAATGAAGGAATATGTCTTTATTAATCCACGATTTACATTTACGGTAAATTTCTATCTCAAAGCGTTCCCGTTCAGGGTTGAGTTCCTTGGATGACGCAAGGAATATCTTTATTATCTTCATTAGTTGTTTAAATTTTACAAATCATTAATTAATTCATAACAGCTTTAATTATTTATAAAACAATAATTTGGTAAAGTAATATACGAAATATTTTATTATTATTTAGAAATTTTCTAAATAAAATATGGGTAAAAATATCCTGAAGAACAATTAACTCCGGTCAAGGGAAAAGAATCGCTCAGGTAAATTAATATGCAAGAGGCTTTCCTCCTGAAATTTTCAGGAAACGTATTTTGAAAATTATAATAGTTTGGAAATATTAAATGTGAAGAAAAAAAACAAGATTTTTAAATATGGTTGCAGACTACTCATTTAGGTCTAATTTCAAACCGTCATAACCCACAAAAACATTTTCAGGCAATTCCTTTTCAATATCATCGTGCTTGCCAAATGCATGGCTTAAATGCGTCAGAAATGCTTTTTCAGGTTTAATTGCTTCTATTACAGCCAATGCCTCTTCAAGATTAAAATGCGAAATGTGTTTCTCTTTGCGAAGTGCATTAATAATTAAAATTTTTGTGCCCTTTATTTTTTCCAGTTCTTCAGACGGAATGTAATTGGTATCGGTAATGTAAGTGAGGTCTCCTACCCTGAACCCATACACGGGTAGTTTGTGATGAAAACAACGAATGGGCGTAAACTTAATACCATCGATATTAAATGAGCGATTACTCACCGGGTGCAATTTCATTTTTGGTATTCCGGGGTATTTGAAATTGGCAAAAACATAATTAAAAATACGCTTTATCGCTTCCTGTACGCGGGGTTCAGCATAAATATCAACCGGATTTTTTTGTACCCAATTGTACGAGCGAATATCGTCTAGCCCGAAAATATGATCTACATGTTCGTGAGTAAGCAGAATAGCACGCATAGTAAAAATCTCTTCGCGAATCATTTGTTGCCTGAAGTCGGGGCCTGCATCGATAACAAAGTGCTGGCCGTTTATTTTTAACAGCAATGATGATCTCAATCGTTTGTCTTTTGGATTTTCAGAACGACACACCTCGCAACTGCAGGCAATTACAGGCACTCCCTGCGAAGTTCCTGTGCCTAGCAAAGTAGCTTCAATTTTAAATTCTTCTTGTTTCGGCATACGGCAAATTTAGCAAAAGCAATGGTGAAACCGTGAATATCTGTATTTTTACAAAAACTTTTCAAATGGCAAAATTATTTCTTGTACCTAATGTTTTAAGTGAAGCGGATTGGCAAAATGTTTTACCAGCCGGTGTTTTTTCCATACTTACTAATACCCGTTATTTTATTGTTGAAAATGTGCGAACCGCACGTCGCTTTTTAAAATTGGTAAACAAAGAAATTGATATTGATAGTTTAACTTTTTTTGAATTAAATAAATACACCCAGGCAACAGACCTCCCCAAATTTTTAATTCCTATTGAACAAGGGTTCGACGTAGCAGTAATTTCGGAAGCGGGCTGCCCCGGAGTGGCCGATCCCGGGGCCGACATTGTTAAAATTGCTCACGAAAAAAACATAACAGTTATGCCGGTAGTCGGGCCTTCTTCTATTTTACTTGCGTTAATGGCGTCTGGATTAAACGGGCAAAATTTTACATTTCACGGCTATTTACCGGTAAAACCTCATGAACGTACGCGAGCCATTGCTTCGTTGGAAAAACAGGTTAAAAATAGTCAACAAACTCAAATTTTTATTGAAACTCCTTACCGCAACAATCAAATGGTGAACGATCTACTAAAAACCTGCTCCCCTTCTACCCTGCTTTGTGTGGCTGCCAACATTACCGGTGAAAATGAATTTATCGCCACCAATACCATTCAGCAATGGAAAAAAAGTGTTCCGGACTTGCATAAAATACCGGCAATTTTTTTGATAGGTGCGTAAAAATTCTCTTTAACCAAATACCTGCATTTATTAGGTAGTTACTCAATGATATTTAAATCATTTAGAAAATTAGCTTAAAAGTTGTCATTTTCAAATCTATTGGATTTTTAGCGAATATATAATCTGTAAATCAGATAGTTGTAATTCTTTGTTGTTATAAAACATATTCCAATTTCAAATTAAATGATAAATTGTAAATCTGTTGTCTAACCTTGATCTAATATTATACAATGTGTAACCATAAATTTACTTAAAAAAGTTAAGTAGTATTGTTTATATATCTGCCCATTTAAAAGTTAGTTACCAAAACATAAATATTATGAAATACGTGGGTTGCGACATTGGTTCTATCTCAGTAAATACGGTATTGTTGAATGATAAAAGGGAAGTAATCGATGAATATTATGATTACAGTTTTGGACGTCCTTTTACTACTTTACAATCAAGATTAGAAAATATATTTGAAAAATATGATGATATAGACGGGTTAATTGCCTTTACCGGAACGGGCAGTAAACTTGCCTCAGAATTACTAAATGGATTTGTAGTAAACGAGATTGTTGCCCAATCAAAAGCTGTTATGTTTCTGTACCCAAATGTACGCACGGTTATTGAAATGGGTGGAGAAGATTCAAAGCTTATTTTTCTTGAAAAAAACGAAGTAAAAGAGGGCATGAAACTGTCTGATTTTACGATGAACAGTTTATGTGCGGCAGGTACGGGTTCCTTTCTCGACCAGCAGGCAAAACGAATAGGAGTATCTATTGAAACAGAATTTGGCAAACTGGCTCTGAAATC
>Ga0102953_1002458_pt1 | contig 10944 bp, 11 predicted proteins | sample SalPon2A_C_D2_MG_FD_78509 | JGI IMG/M metagenome (GOLD analysis project Ga0102953, IMG submission 78509) | Soil microbial communities from South San Francisco under conditions of wetland restoration - Salt Pond MetaG R2A_C_D2_MG | ecosystem: Environmental > Terrestrial > Soil > Wetlands | place... | reverse complement strand
GCCGTCGATGTCGAACGGCAGGCTGTCGCGTTTTTCCGCAATGCGCTGGTGGAATTCAACCAGCCCTTCCGCGCCCGGCACCACCGCGCGCTCATTACTCACCGGCACACCCATCGCGGCCAGGCTGTCAAGTATTTCGTTGTGCTCTTCCGGTATTTTCCAACCCCTGACCTCGCCCAGACCGTAAGCGAAAAACGACAGCGGACGCCGCGCGCACAGTTTCGAGTCGAGCTGGCGCACGCTGCCTGCCGCACCGTTGCGCGGGTTGACCAGCGCAGGCAGCCCGTGTTCACGCTGCCGCTCGTTATAGCGTTCGAAATCGCGGCGCGACATATAGACCTCGCCGCGCACTTCCAGCACTTTCGCAGCGCAGTCCTTGAGGCGCAGCGGAATCTGGCGGATGGTGCGGATATTCTGCGTCACATCTTCGCCTATCGTACCGTCGCCACGCGTGGCGGCCTGCACCAGCAAGCCATGCTCGTAGCGCAAGTTGATCGCCAAGCCGTCGAACTTCAGTTCGCAGGCATATTCCACCGGCGCGTCAGCGTCGGACAGGCCCAGCTCGCGGCGCACCCGCGCATCGAATGCCTGTGCACCTTTTTCTGTGGTATCGGTCTCGGTACGGATAGACAGCATCGGTACAGCATGGAATACCTGCTGAAATGCATCCAGAGGTTTGCCGCCAACACGCTGCGTGGGGGAATCGTGCTTGCTGCGCAATTCCGGGTACTGTTCTTCGAGCTCCTGCAATTCACGAAACAGCTTGTCGTATTCCGTATCCGGAATGACAGGGGAGTCCAGAACGTAATACTGATAATCGTGTTTTTCAATTTCATGACGCAACCGGGCAGCGCGGTTGCTGACTTCCGTTGGTACTGCCATCAGGAAAACAATCTGCGCGCCTGCGCGCTGCCTGGAACAATGGGATATTCGAGCATCCTGTTTTCGATGGCGGCAACCTGCCCACGGATCACGGCAATTGCATTCTCGCCCAGCTCGACATGTTTGTCGTCTACCATCGAGGCGCGCAGTTCCTCGGCAATCTCGTGCGCCAGAACCGCCATATCGTCGAAGCGTTGCCGGGGGTTTTCCACCCGCGGTACGTCGAGCATCAGCGACAGGCCGTTGAACTGCATCTGTTTGATGGTGTGATGCTGGAACGGCTCGCTGTCGATATTGGCCAGCGTAACCAGCGTGTACCCCTGTTCGTCGAGCAAATGAAACGTGCCATCTGCCTGCAGTACAAAGCCATGCATATCGGCGACCATGGAGATTTCCGGACCTGCCAGCGTACGGGTACCGCCCGGCAGAATGTTCAGCCCGATCATCTGGTCCACTTCGGCACAGAAGGCGTCCAGTTGTTGGGCAAGCGACGCGGCCTCTTCCACATCGGGCATGGCGGCATCGGCATCGGCAGACTTGGCCATCTCTCGCGCCAGGTCATGAAAATTCCTTATCCGGCTCTCGCTCACTGCTCCGCCACGATCCGCCAGCTGCAGCGCCAGATGGAACTCCGAATAGGACTGCATGCTCTCGGCAACTACCCGCTCTATCGTCCCGGTGGCTGCATTGAGGCCGCAAATATTTACGTTTTTGCCGAAATCGAAACGCTGTTGCCATAGCGGAGCCAGCATACCGACATGCATCGGGGTATTCGAAGACAACACCACGATGTAATCGGTAGCGGCATCCAGCAGGCTGCACAACTCGTCAGCATAACCCGCCCGTCCGGCTTCGCCGGACAGCGCCTGTTCCATTCCCCCGGTATCATCACCGGATTCCGGTAGCTCGACCGGGGATTCGGCGGAGTCAGCCCGGTACAGTGCATCCTCATGGTGGGGTTTGAATGCGGCACCGAACTTACGCCGGTACCGTCTCTGTTGCCAGACACTGTAAACGTACACAGCCAGAATCACGGCCGCACCGATACCAATCAGACTGATCTGTAATTCGCTCATAAATTGTGCACCATTGGAATTGGCATGCCGATGTGTGAATTATCTCAAGCGCTCCAGCAAAAAACCAGTATACAGGCCCAGAGGGGGCCACGAACCCGGCAAAGCCGGTTCAGCGCCCGATATTGGCAAGCAGGGTGGTATCCAGCAAAGTCGATGCATCCATACCCATCTGCAACAGGCCACGGTTCAGCATGAAGCGCTGCATGCCGTCGATGGCCGGGCTGACGGCCGGAGGTTCGTTCAGCAGCAACTCCCTGTTGCGCCGCACGCCATACAACTCGACCCCTTTCATCGCCTGGCGAAACTGACCGGGATCGGCCTGCTCGTCCTGAGCCATGGCATCAAGTGCCCTGGCCGGATTAAGGCGGATGAAATCGACCGATTGGCGCCATGCCTTCAGCAACTGCAGCATCTCACGGTTGTAGCTGCCGATGTCGTCGTCCCTGATAACCAGCACATCCAGCAACTTGCCCGGCATACGGGAACTGTCGAACAATTGCTGCGCCCCGGCCGCCAGCAGGCGTGAGCGCAAGGGTTCTGCGGCAACCAGCGCGTCCACTTGATATGCGCGGAAAGCAGCCTCCTGGTCGCGGGCCGGCATGCTCTTGACATCGAATTGCTGTGCGGGCACACCGAGATTCCTGGCAGCGAGGTCTATGAAATAGGCACCGCGCAAGGCATTTTCCGCAACGATGCGTTTGCCCCGCAACTGTGCCAGCGTATGGATGTCGGCTTGCGTCAGCAGCGCATCCGCCCCTTTGGAAGCATCCAGCACCAGCACGATTTTCAGGTCGGGGATGTTGCGGCGCAGCAGCAGCGCCCGGCTCAGAGTAACCGCGGCCAGGTGCACCTTGTGCGCACGCAGGGCCCGGACCAGCTCCGCCTCGCCGGTATAGCGTTCCAGCAATATTCCCTGTTTCGGCAGGAAACCCTTGCTGCGAGCCAGATAGATGGATTCATAACCTGGCCAGGCCGTGGCGCCAAACACCAGCGGTGGCTTGGGCGGCCGATTGCAACCGGCAAGTACCAGCGCCGTCAGCAGGAGTAGCAACAGTTTCTTCATATGTTCCAGATGTCCTACGCCAATGGCAGTTCGCCGCTTACCACCCCTATCGAGGCGACCTCGTGTATCGCTTTCACAAATTCCCCTTGCTCGTGCAACTGCATCAGGGTTGCCTGATGGGGGCGACCGCGCATCTGCGCCAATCGTGCGCGGCTGGCTGCCGGCATCTCCCATTTCAGTTCAGCCAGCAATTCATCCGCCAGATCAGGACGATTGCACACCAGCACCATGTCGCAACCGGCATGCAATGCCGCTTCCGCGCGCTGCACCACATTTCCCGCCACAGTGGCGCCTTCCATGCTCAGATCGTCGCTGAAAATACAGCCCTCGAATCCCAACTCGCCGCGCAGAACCTTCTTCAGCCACACTTCGGAAAATCCCGCCGGTTTCGAGTCCACATTGGGATAAATCACGTGCGCCGGCATCACTGCAGTCATGCCATAGGACACCATCTGGCGGAAGGGAATCAGGTCGCACAGTTCTATGTCAGTATAACTGCGTTCGTCCACCGGTATATCCAGGTGGGAATCGGCGGCCACATAGCCATGGCCCGGGAAATGCTTGCCCACCGTGTGTATACCACCCTGCCTTAGCCCCTGCAACAGTGCATGCGCCAGTTCGGCAACGGCCTGCGGATCGGAATGGAAAGAGCGGTCGCCAATCACCGAGCTTGTGCCGAAATCGATATCCAGCACCGGGGTGAAACTGAAGTCCACTCCACAGGCGCGCAGCTCGGCGGCCATCACATAGCCTGCCTGCAGCGCCAGATGCCGTGCATGTTTGGGATGATGGTCCCAGATACGCCCCAACTCGCGCATCGGCGGAATGCGCGTGAAACCCTCGCGGAATCGCTGTACCCTGCCTCCTTCGTGGTCCACTGCAATCAACAACGGCGGGACACGCAAGGCATGGATGCTCGCGGTCAGTTCGGTCAGCTGTTGCGGCGATTCGTAATTGCGTGCGAACAGGATCACGCCTCCAACCAGCGGATGCGACAGACGCCGCCTGTCTTCGTCTGTTAATGCAGTTCCCGCAACATCCAGCATCACCGGGCCATTACTCATCAGTCCTCTCCCTCAAGAACCACGAATGCCACCGCCACGTCCTTTTCATCACTGATGGAAAGATGGTGGTGCTTCACCCCCAGACGAACCACGTAATTGGACAGCACGTCGTCGAAAGCCAGCAGTGGTTTCCCCAGGTCATCGTGGTCTATGCTGATGCGGCGCAGCGTAACACTTGCGCGCAGGCCGGTACCCATCGCCTTGGCGAAGGCTTCCTTGGCGGCGAAATGTTTCATCAGATAGCGCGCCTTGTCGTTGCTGGCGGCATATTCTTCCAGTTCGCTCGAACTCAGTATGCGTTGCGCAAAGCGTTCGCCATACTTTTCATGCAAGTCGCGAATGCGGCTGTAGGCAACCACATCGGTACCGATGCCGAAGATCATGGGGCGAGTAGTGCCTTCATTTTTTTCACCGCCTGTTCCAGTCCAATGAATACCGCCTCGGCAATAACGGCATGGCCGATATTGAGCTCGGCAATGTGCGGAATGGCAACGATAGGACGCACGTTGTGGTAGTGCAAGCCATGGCCGGCGTTCACCTGCAGGCCGAGACCATGACCGTAGGCCACTGCCCGGCGGATACGCTCGAGTTCCTGCTCGCGTTCCGGTACGCTGTCGGCATCGGCATATTTTCCGGTGTGGATTTCCACCACCGGCGCGCCGACAGCCTTGGCCGCATCGAGTTGTTTCTCATCGGCATCGATGAACAGTGAAGCTCGGATGCCGGCATCGCTACAACGCTGGGTAGCGCGTTTAACTGCATCAAAGTGCCTGATCACATCCAGCCCGCCTTCGGTGGTCAGTTCCTCGCGTCGTTCCGGCACCATGCAGATATCGTGCGGCCTGATATCGAGTGCGTTTTCGATCATCTCGTCGGTTACCGCGCACTCCAGGTTCATGCGCGTCTGCAGCATGCCGCGCAGGATTTTGACATCGGCATCCTGAATATGGCGGCGATCCTCGCGCAGGTGCAGGGTGATGGCATCTGCCCCCGCCTCTTCGCAAATCAGTGCCGCACGCACCACGTTCGGATAGCGCGAACCGCGCGCCTGGCGCAGAGTGGCGACATGGTCGATATTGAGTCCAAGCTTGATCATGATTTCTGCAAGTCCTTTATCAGTTCCCTTGTGTGCAATACTTTTCCATCCAGGTAATGGTTAAGCAGCATGCGCATCAACCGCTTGCCCTGGCGCGCGCTGACCGGATCGCGGTAGTCGTCGGCGGCCATATCCTGCAATGTTTTGCCCAGCACCGTCAAACCTTCCGGCGCATCGGATGACTCCGGCAGCGCGCCGCGTTCCACCACGTAACGATACTGTGCGGCGGGAACTATCGGCCTGTTGCTATCGGCCTCACAATCCAGTTGTAGCGCATAACCCAATTCCTGCAGCAGATGTTTCTCGAAACAACGCAGTGTCGCCGCATGATCCTGCTCGTGCGCAAGCCGCTGCAGGGTTTGCTGGTAATAGTCGAACAGGCTCTCGTGCGCATCGTCGCGCGCCATCAGGTTGAGCAGCAGTTCATTGAGATAGAAGCCGCATAACAGCGCAGTGCCCTGCAGTTGCGGCTGCCCACCCTGCCACTCCGCAGCATGCAGGGTGCGTACTTCGCCCTTGCCGAACCAGGCCAGGCGCAGAGGCTGAAAATTCATCAGCAAGCCGCGCAACGCCGAGCGCGGCCGCCGAGCGCCGCGCGCAACCAGCGGCAACCGTCCATGGTCGCGGCTGAATACTTCCAGCAGCAAACTGGTCTCGCGAAACGGATAGCTGTGCAGAATAAAGGCCGGCTCGTCCTGGATGCGCTGCTTGATGGCAGACATGCGACCGCCTTTATTCGTAACCCAGGGATTTCAGCATGCGGCTATCGTCGGCCCAGCCGCTCCTGACCTTGACGAACACTTCGAGGAACACCTTGCCGTCGAACAGCTTTTCCATGTCCAGCCGCGCCTGGGTGGCGATTTCCTTCAGCTTTTCGCCCTTCCTGCCAATCAGCATTGCCTTGTGCGCAGGCTTGTCCACCAGGATCGCGGCGTTGATGCGGCGCAGTTTGCCTTCCAGTTTGAATTGCTCGATCACCACGCTAACCGAGTATGGCAGTTCCTCGCCGGTAAAACGGAACACTTTCTCGCGCAGCAGTTCCGCGGCAAGGAAACGCTCGTTGCGGTCGGTGATCTCATCCTCGGCATAGATCAGCTCGCCCGGCAGCAATTGTGCGCGTATGGCATCCAGCAAGGTGTCGAGCTGTTTTTCCTGTTTGGCGCTGACCGGTACGATGGCGGCAAACTCGCGCTCCTGACCAAGAGTTTCGATGAACGGCAGCACTTCGTTCTTGTCGGTGAAGTAGTCCATCTTGTTGATCACCAGGATCACCGGCACATCATTCGGCAACACTTCCAGCACCTTGCGGTCACGCTCGTCGTAATGCCGCGCCTCGATCACGAACAGGATGACATTAACGTCGCGCAGCACGCTGTTTACGGTGCGGTTCATGCCGCGGTTGAGCGCGTTCATGTGCTTGAGCTGGAAGCCCGGCGTATCGACGAACACGAACTGGCTGCGCTTGTCGGTCAGGATGCCGGTGATGCGGTGGCGCGTGGTCTGCGCCTTGCGCGAGGTGATGCTGATCTTCTGTCCGATCAAATGATTGAGCAGCGTCGACTTGCCGACGTTCGGGCGACCGACGATCGCCACGAAGCCGCTACGGAACGGGATATCAGTCATACCTGTCTCCTGCCAACTGGCGGTAGGCATCCGCGGCGGCAGCCTGCTCGGCGGCACGCCGGCTGCCGCCCTTGCCGCGGGTAGTCAGCTTGAGTTGCGCAATTTCGCATTCAACCTGGAAACGCTGCGCATGTGCTTCGCCCTCGGTGGCCAGCACCGTGTATTTCGGCAACGCCAGCTTGCGGCCCTGCAAATATTCCTGCAGCAGGGTTTTGGCATCCTTGCCCAGCGTCTGCACGTCCGCCTGCTCGATAAACGGCACGTACAGGCCCAGAACTACCCGTTGCGCCGCATCGAAGCCGCTGTCGAGAAACACCGCACCGAACAGGGCCTCCATCGCATCGGCCAGGATCGAAGGCCGGCGATGCCCACCGCTCTTGCGCTCGCCTTCGCCCAGCAACAGCAATTCGCCCAGGTCAATTTGTTGCGCCAGCGTACACAGTGTCTGCTGGTTGACCAGGTTGGAGCGCAGGCGCGACAGGTCGCCTTCCGGTAGATTCGGGTAGTTATCGTACAGGTAGTGGGCAACGGCGCAGTTAAGCACGCTGTCGCCAAGAAATTCCAGCCGCTCATTGTTGGCCGGGCCATGGCTGCGGTGCGTCAGCGCGCGCTGCAACAATTGTGGCTGCACAAACTCATAGCCGATCCGGCTGCATAACGCGCCACGATTCATCAAGGATCAGGAAGAACTCGGGTTGAAATCCAGCAGCAGGCTCATGTTGGCAACCAGCGGTATTTTCACCTGATAGCTGGCGCTCAGCGAAATTCCGCTCTCATCCTTGCCAACATCGACATCCTCGAGCTTGATCGCGGTGATGTTCTGCACCGAGGCGCGCTTGGCATATGCGATTTGTATCTCGCGTATCGAGGCTTTCTGCATTCCCGGATCCTGAGCAACCGCGTCAAATACACGCTTGATCTCGCCGTCCTCCATATAGGCCGGAATCACCTTCATGCCCAGCACCGCGACAAAAATCAGAATGATCGCAGTGACCAGGAATCCGGACATGCTCAGGCCCAGTTGTCGCTTTCTCGCAGACTTCATCCTTCTTTACTCCTTCAGTTGATCGACAACCCGATGCGCTTCAGGTCGCCAAAATTCATCCAGATGGCAAATGCCCTGCCGACGATCATCCTGTCCGGCACAAACCCCCAGTAACGGCTGTCGCGACTGTTGTCACGATTGTCGCCCATCATGAAATAATTGCCGGGCGGTACCTTACACTCCACTTCCTGCTCGGTGTAACTGCAATTATCCTGGTGCGGAAACTCACCCACCGCTTCCAGATGCATGCCGGGCATGTCCGGATTGATCAGTATCGGATGCACATGCCCGCCCAAGTCTTCCTTATAACGTTCGGTATGGATGAAACGCAAGCCGCTTTCCACGTAATTGTACTCGCCATCACGCGTTTGTTTCTGCGCCACGCCATTTATATATAACTGCTTGCCGCGATATTCAATGACATCGCCCGGCAGGCCCACCACCCGCTTGATGAAATTCACCGAAGGATTCTCGGGATAGCGAAATACCATAACGTCGCCGCGCTTGGGCGAGTTGACCTCAATGATCTTTTTATCGATGACCGGCAGGCGGATGCCATAGGTGTATTTGTTGACCAGGATAAAATCCCCTACATGCAGAGTGGGAATCATTGAGCCGGAGGGTATCTTGAACGGCTCTACCAGGAAGGAACGCAGCAGAAATACCGCAAGAATTACCGGGAAGAAGCTTTTGGAATACTCCACCCACCATGGTTCCTTGGCGGCCTGCTCCGGCCCCTCCGTCGCGCGCTTCGGCCGCAGTACGAACCTGTCCAGCAGCCACACACCGCCGGTCACCAGCAGCAGCAGAAACATGATTGTTGCAAAATCCATTCGTATTCCTCGTGTTACTTGTCTTCAACCTGCAGGATGGCAAGGAAAGCCTCCTGCGGGATTTCCACACTACCCACCTGTTTCATGCGCTTTTTGCCGGCCTTCTGTTTTTCCAGCAGCTTTTTCTTGCGCGTGATGTCGCCGCCGTAGCATTTGGCCAGCACATTTTTGCGCAGCGCCTTCACGTTCTCGCGCGCGATGATATTGGCCCCGATCGCCGCCTGGATCGCCACATCGAACATCTGGCGCGGGATGATCTCACGCATTTTGGCCGCAACCTCGCGTCCGCGATACTGGCTGTTGGCGCGGTGCACGATGATCGATAGCGCATCCACCTTTTCACCATTGATCAGCATGTCGACCTTGACCACGTCGGCCGGCCGGTATTCCTTGAACTCGTAGTCCATCGATGCGTAGCCACGCGATACCGATTTCAGCTTGTCGAAGAAATCCAGCACGATCTCGCCCATCGGCATCTCGTATTTCAGCAACACCTGCTTGCCGTGATAGACCATGTCCACCTGGATACCTCGCTTCTGCGTGCACAGTGTGATCACCGAACCGACGTATTCCTGAGGCATGTACAGATTGACATTGACAATGGGCTCGCGAACTTCTTCTATCTTCGACGGTTCCGGCATCTTGGACGGATTATCTACCATCAACACCGTACCGTCGCGCTGCACCACCTCGTAGATCACAGTCGGCGCGGTGGTAATCAGGTCCATGTCGAACTCGCGCTCCAGCCGCTCCTGCACAATATCCATGTGCAGCAAGCCGAGGAAACCGCAACGGAAACCGAACCCCAGCGCCTGCGATACTTCCGGCTCGTACTGCAGCGCGGCATCGTTCAGCTTCAGCTTCTCCAGCGAATCGCGCAGTGCTTCGTACTGGTTGGCCTCGACCGGGAATAGTCCGGCAAACACCTGCGGCTGCACTTCCTTGAAGCCGGGCAACGGCGCCACAGCGGGCTTGCCCGCCAGTGTTACGGTATCGCCCACCTTGGCCGCAGTCAGTTCCTTGATGCCGGCAATAATGAAACCGACCTGTCCCGCGTTCAACTGGCCGAGTTTTACCGACTTGGGCGTAAACACACCGATATTCTCGGCCAGGTATTGCGCACCGGTGGCCATCAACAGGATCTTGTCCTTGGGCCGCAAGGTACCGTTGACGATTCGCACCAGCATCACCACGCCGACATAATTATCGAACCAGGAGTCGATGATCAGTGCCTGCAGCGGTGCCTCAGTATCGCCCTTGGGCGGCGGCACCTTGGCAATCAGCATCTCCAGTACATCCTCCACCCCCTCGCCGGTCTTGGCCGAGCAGCGTACCGCATCATGCGCCTCGATACCAATCACATCCTCGATCTCGGCAATGGCGTTGTCCGGGTTGGCCGAGGGCAAGTCGATCTTGTTCAGTACCGGGACCACTTCCACACCCAGGTCGATGGCGGTATAGCAGTTAGCCACGGTCTGAGCTTCCACACCCTGTGACGCATCCACCACCAGCAACGCACCTTCGCAGGCCGACAAAGAACGACTGACCTCGTAGGAAAAGTCCACATGGCCGGGCGTATCGATCAGATTCAGGTTGTACACTTGGCCATCGCGTGCCGTGTAGCTCAGCGCGGCAGTCTGCGCCTTGATGGTAATGCCGCGCTCGCGTTCCAGCGACATCGAATCGAGCACCTGAGCCTCCATTTCGCGCTCGGACAGCCCGCCGCACATATGGATGATGCGGTCGGCCAGAGTGGATTTGCCGTGGTCGATGTGCGCGATGATGGAAAAATTGCGGATATATTGCATAAGCTTTCTGGTCACAAACGAATCCCGCCAGTCCCGGCAGGAATCCGTGACGCCAGTCTGGCGAAAGGCACGAATTCTAGCCGATTTTGGCGGGATACGCTGGCACTACTACGGCAAATCCCGGTTATTTCTCATCGAGCTTGATGGCAACATAGGAGGCATTGTCGCCGCGGCGTACCAGCAACGCGACATTGCGTCCCTTGGGTATCTGCCTCAACACCTTGTCAAACTGCCGTACCGATTGCGCATTGATGTTGCCGATAGCCAGAATCACATCCCCGCGATGCAATCCGGCACGGGCTGCAGCCCCCTTTGCCTCGGCCACTCCCAGCCCGGAAGAAATACCCAACTGCTGTTTCTGGCTGTCGCTCAAATTCTGGAGCACCAGCCCCATGCGCGTCACGCTCTCGCCCGTAGCCTTACTTCTGTCGGGGTGGTCATCGCTTGCCATCTT
>Ga0102953_1002457_pt1 | contig 10949 bp, 6 predicted proteins | sample SalPon2A_C_D2_MG_FD_78509 | JGI IMG/M metagenome (GOLD analysis project Ga0102953, IMG submission 78509) | Soil microbial communities from South San Francisco under conditions of wetland restoration - Salt Pond MetaG R2A_C_D2_MG | ecosystem: Environmental > Terrestrial > Soil > Wetlands | place... | reverse complement strand
CCACGCGCGCCAGGCGGTTGACGCGCTTGACGTCGTAGATGAGCTGCGCGAGGTCCTCGATGGAGTAGATGTCGTGATGCGGCGGCGGGCTGATCAGGGTGACCCCCGGGACCGAGTGACGGATGCGGGCGATCTCCTCGGAGACCTTCTTTCCTGGGATCTGCCCGCCCTCGCCGGGCTTCGAGCCCTGCGCCATCTTGATCTCGATCTCGGCGGCGCTCACCAGGTACTCGGGCGTGACGCCGAAGCGCCCCGAGGCGACCTGCTTGATGGCGCTGTTCGCCCAGTCCCCTTCCTGCGGGTGCCAGTCCTCCGACGCGCTCAGCTCCGGCATGGCGCGCTGGTAGGGCTTGAAGCGCATGGGGTCTTCCCCGCCCTCGCCGGAGTTGCTCTTGCCGTGGAGCCGGTTCATGGCGATCGCCAGCGTCTGGTGCGCCTCGCGCGAGACCGAGCCGTGGCTCATCGCCTGGGTGGTGAAGCGCCTGACGATGGCGTCGACCGGCTCCACCTCCTCGAGCGGCACCGGGTCACCGAGCGGCACGGTCTCCAGCAGATCGCGCAGGGCGGTCGGAGGGCGCCTGGCCACTTCGTCCGCGTACGCCTGGTAGGCGCCGAAGTCGCTGTTGCGCACCGCCTTGTGGAGCGCCTTGAACACCAGCGGATTGAAGGCGTGGTACTCGCCCGCCTTGCGGAAGCGGTAGATGCCGCGGTCGGTGAGCGCCGGGGCCTCGCCGTAGGCCTCGGCGTGGAAGCGCAGCACGTCGCTGCCGAAGGTCTCCAGGGTGGCGCCGCCCAGCCGGCTGGGGGTGCCGTAGAAGTAGCGCTCGATGACGTCGTGATGGACGCCCACGGCCTCGAAGATCTGAGCGCCGCGGTAGCTGGCGATGGTGGAGATGCCCATCTTGGACATGATCTTGAGGAGACCCTTCTCCACCGCGTGCACGTAGTTCTCGACCGCCAGCTCGGGCGGGATGGCGTCCCGGTGCTTGGCGGAGCCGGCGGCCTCGCGGGCGGTGGCGAAGGCCAGGTAGGGGTGGATCAGCGCCGCTCCGTAGCCGATGAGCGTGGCGTAGTGATGGTCCTCGCGCGGCTCGCCCGCCTCGCACACGATGGCCGCCTTGGTGCGGCGTCCCACGAGCAGCAGACGGTGGTGCACGGCGCCGACCGCCAGCAGCATGGGTACCGGCGCCCACTCGCCGTCGATGTCGCGGTCCGAGAGCACCAGCACGCTCACGCCGCTCTCCACCTCCGCCTGCGCCTCGTCGGCGAGGTCCTCGAGCGCGCGCTCGAGCCCCTCGGGTCCGTCCTCCACGCGGAACCGCGTCTTGAGCGTGGCGGTCTTCAGCGCTTGCTGGCGCTTCAGGTAGCGCAGCGTGGCCTCGTCGACGATCGGGCTCGGGAAGCGCATCACGCGGGTCGCCTCGGGCTCCTGCTCGAGCAGGCTCGAGCGCGGACCGACCACCGTCGCCAGCGACATCACCAGCCGCTCCCGCAGCGGGTCGATGGGCGGGTTGGTGACCTGGGCGAAGCGCTGCTTGAAGTAGCGGTAGATCTGTTGCGGCTGCTCCGAGAGCACCGCCAGCGGGGTGTCGTCGCCCATGGAGCCCACCGGGATGGCGGCGTCGAAGCACATGGGCTCGAAGAGGCGGTCGTAGTCCTCGCTGGAGTACCCGAACGCCTTCTGCGTGCGCTTCAGGTGCTCGTCGTTCCAGGGCGCGCCGTCGAACGGCTCCTCGAGGCGATGGAGCGGGACGCCGTAACGCTCGACCCACTCACGATAGGGCTGGCGCAGCGCGTAGCGGGCCTTGATCTCCTCGTCGCGCAGGATCTTGCCCTCGAGGGTGTCCACCGCCAGCATGCGGCCGGGGCCCAGGCGGCCCTTCTCGACGATGTCGGCCTCCTCGAACGGCACCACGCCCGCCTCCGAACCCACCACCACCAGGCCCCCCTGATGGATCCAGTAGCGTTGCGGCCGCAGGCCGTTGCGATCCAGGCCCGCCACGGCGAAGCGGCCGTCGGTGAGGGCCAGCGCGGCGGGGCCGTCCCACGCTTCCATGAGCGTGGCGTGGTAGTCGTAGAAGCCGCGCAGCTCGGGGCTGACGTCGGGGTCCTGCTCGTACGCCTGCGGCACCAGCATCATCAGGCTGTGCAGCAGGTCGCGGCCGGAGAGCGCCAGCAGCTCCAGGGCGTTGTCCAGCGCCGCCGAGTCGCTGCCGCCCGGCTCGATGATGGGCTGCACGTCGCGCACCTCGGTGCCCCAGATGCGGCTCGTCAGGCGCGGCTCGCGCGCCCGCATGAAGTTGACGTTGCCCTGCAGCGTGTTGATCTCGCCGTTGTGGGCGAGGAGACGGAAGGGCTGCGCCAGCGACCATCGGGGCATGGTGTTGGTGCTGTAGCGCTGGTGGAACACCGCGATGGCGGTGTCGTAATCGGGGTCGGCGAGGTCCAGGTAGAACCTCGGCAGCTGGTCGGCGACCATCAGCCCCTTGTAGCCGACGGTGCGGCTCGAGAACGAGGTCACGTAGGCGCGGCCCAGCTCGGCCTCGCGCAGGCGATGCTCGATGCGTTTGCGCGTGAGGTAGAGCTGGCGCTCGAAGCCGTCGTCGCTCAGCCACTCCGGCTTCCCCAGCAGCACCTGCCGGATGATCGGCCGGCGGGCCAGTGCCTGGGCGCCGAGCGCGGCATCGTCGTGGGGCGGGTCGCGCCACATCAGGGTCGTGAGCGGGCTGCGGGCGATCTCGTCCCGGACCAGGGCGTAGATCTTCTTGTACGGGGTGTCGTTGCCGACAAAGAACATGCCCACCGCGAGGTCGCGGTCGCGTTCCAGGTAGATGCCCTTCTCCTCGAGCTCGCGCCGGAACAGCCGGTGCGGGATCTGCGTCAGGACGCCGGCGCCGTCCCCGGTCTTGCCGTCGCTGCTGACCGCGCCGCGGTGCTTGAGGTTGTGCAGCGCCTGCAGGGCGTACGCCAGCACGTCGTGGCTGCGGCGGCCGCCCGAGTCGGCCACGAAGCCGACGCCGCAGGCGTCGCGTTCGCTGGGCCAGGCCAGGGTCGAGACGTCGGAGTACGGGTGCTCGGAGTACGGGTACTCGGTGTACCGGTGCATCGCATCCTCCCTGAGGGGACGAAGGGGGGGCGGACTGAGCTGAACGGGTGGCGCGGCCGGCTCCCGCCGAGGCGCCGCATCACGGGGACGCCGCGAGGTGCTACTCCTCGGGGGCCTTCCCTGGCAGTCGGGCAGCTTCTCTGATCAACCTGACCTCACACGCCTGGCTGCCGTTGCTCGCGTGTTGCACGACGCGGCAACTCCTTACAGGCGGGGCCGCTCCGCGAGCGGCCTTGCGGCAAATGATACCGTTCACGAGCGGGGCTGTCAACGACGGCTGCGATGCTCGCGACACCGTGGCAGGCGGGTCTCGCCGCGGCACCCGATGAAGCGGGACGGGCGCGCGAGCGCTGCGCGGCGCCGAGCCGTGGATGTCGGCCCGGCATGGTTATGCACGCAGCTATGCACGCACGCGGTCCGGAAGGTCAGGAGCTCCTGGCTGCCGCTTCCGGCGCCCGCGCGGTCGCCGCCCCCTCGTCGGCGCCCGCGGCGTCGGTCCCGGCCCGCTGAGGGTGCGCTCCGGTCGCCACCAGGCGATACTCGTAAGCATCGACCAGGGCCTCGTAGGAGGCCTCGATGATGTTGGTGCTGGCCCCCACCGTTCCCCAGCTCTCACGGCCGTCGCTCATCTCCACCTGGACGCGTACCACGCTTGCGGTTCCGGTCTCGGGGCCCGACAGCACCCGCACCTTGTAGTCCACCAGGTGCAGGTCGCGCAGCGCCGGGTAGAAGCGCCCCAACGCCTTCAACAGGGCGCGATCCATGGCGTTGACGGGTCCGTCCCCCTCGGCCGCGGTGTGCTCCAGGGTGCCCCCCACCTCCACCCGGATGGTGGCCTCGCAGCGTCCCGAGGCGCTGTCGTCGGCCTTGTCGATCATCACCGTGAAGCCGTGCAGCACGAAGTAGGGGCTGTAGGTGCCGCGCACCTTGTCCGCGAGCAGCCGGTACGAGGCCTCCGCCCCTTCGAAGGCGTAGCCGCGGTTCTCCAGCTCCTTCAGGCGCTCCACCACGGCCCTGGCCACCGGCCCGGCGTCGGCGCCGGAGCCGTCCTCGACGCTCTTCGCGAGCACGTTGGCGCGGCCCGAGAGCTCCGAGAGCAGCACGCGCCGGCGGTTGCCGACCGCCTCCGGGGTGACGTGCTCGTACGTCTCCGGTCGCTTGTTCACGGCCGACACGTGCACGCCCCCCTTGTGCGCGAAGGCGGCGTCGCCGACGTAGGCCGCGCGCAGCGACGGTTGCAGGTTGGCCCGCTCGTCGACGTAGCGCGACAGGTCGCGCAGACCGTCCAGGCGCTGCGGTTGCGGCCGCCCGAGCTTCAGGACCAGGTTGGCCAGCACGCTCACCAGGTTGGCGTTCCCGCAGCGCTCGCCGTAGCCGTTGATGGTGCCCTGCACGTGGCGGGCGCCCGCGGCCACCGCCGCGAGGGTGTTGGCGACGGCCAGCTCGCCGTCGTTGTGGGCGTGGATGCCCACCGGCACCGGCGCGCGGGCCACGACCTCGCGCACCCGCTCCGCCACGGCCTCGGGCAGCGAGCCGCCGTTGGTGTCGCACAGCACGACCCGGTCGGCGCCGCCTTCCAGGGCGGCGTCGAGCGTGGCCAGCGCGTACGCCGGATCGGCCCGGTAGCCGTCGAAGTAGTGCTCGGCGTCGTAGACGACCCCGCGGCCGTGCTGCTTGATGAGCGCCACCGAGTCCCGGATCATGTCGAGGTTCTGCTCCAGCTCCGCGCCCAGCGCTTCGGTGACGTGGAGCGTCCAGGACTTCCCGAACACCGTCACCACCGGCGTCTCCGCAGCCAGCATGGCCGCCAGGTTGGGGTCGTCCTCGGCCCGCAGGTCCTTGCGCCGCGTGGAGCCGAAGGCGCTCAGCAGGGCGTGCGCCAGCGGGGTCCGGCGCATCAGGTCGAAGAACTGCACGTCCTTCGGGTTGGAACCGGGCCAGCCGCCCTCGACGAAGGTGACGCCGAAGGCGTCCAGCCGCTGCGCGATGGCGACCTTGTCGCTCCCGGTGAGGTTGAACCCCTGCCCCTGCGTACCGTCCCGCAGGGTGGTGTCGTAGATCTCGATGGCGCCTTCCGGCAGCGGATGTGCGAGCAGCTCCATGCCTGGCCTCCGGGCGGCCGTCAACGGCGGCCTGGGGACGGCGCCGCCGTCCCCAGGCGACCGCTCACGGCGCCGTCATCTCCTCGCTGGCGTCCTTGGGGCGCCCCAGCCCCGCCGCGAGCTTGTTCAGCACGTCCACGTAGGCGCGCGCCGATGCCTCCACCACGTCCGTCGACAGGCCGCGGCCGTGCACCATGCGATCGCCCTGCTGGACGCGGATGGTCACCTCGCCGAGAGCGTCCTTGCCGGCGCCGACGCTGCGGATCTCGTAGCTCGCCAGCTCCAGCGGCAGCTGGGTCGCGCGCTCGATGGCGTGGTAGACAGCGTCGACGGGTCCGTCACCGGTGGCCGCCTCCTCGTAGACGCCGGTGTCGGTCTTGAGGCGCACCGTGGCGACCGGCGTCATGCCGCTGCCCGACTGGAACTGCACCGCCTGGAGCTGGTAGGTCTCCGGCACGCGCGTCGTCTGGGCGTCCACCAGGGCCCGGATGTCCTCGCTGGTGACGTGGCTCTTGCGATCGCAGAGGTCCTTGAAACGCCGGAACAGCACGTTGAGGTCGTCGTCGGGCAGCTCCCCGTACCCGAGCTCGGCGAGGTTCTGGCGGAACGCCCGGCGGCCGGAATGCTTGCCCATCACCAGCACGCCGGCGTCACGCCCGACCGTCTCCGCCCGCATGATCTCGTAGGTCTCCAGCGCCTTGATGACGCCGTCCTGGTGGATGCCGGACTCGTGGGCGAAGGCGTTGTCCCCCACGACCGCCTTGTTCGGGGGGACCAGCATGCCCGTCAGGCCGGACACCATCCGCGAGGTGCGGTAGATCTCGGTGGTGTCGATGGCGGTCATGTGGCCCCAGTAGTCCTTGCGCGTCTCGAGCGCCATCACGATCTCCTCGAGCGAGGCGTTGCCGGCGCGCTCGCCGATGCCGTTGATGGTGCATTCGACCTGCGTGGCGCCGTTCTGGATGCCCGCCAGGCTGTTGATGACGGCGCAGCCGAGGTCGTCGTGGCAGTGGGTGCTGATGGCCACGTCCCCGATGCCGGGGACGCGCCGCCGCAGATCGGCGATGAGGGCGCCGTACTCCCACGGCATCATGTACCCCACGGTGTCGGGCACGTTGATGGTGGTGGCGCCGGCGCGGATCGCCTCGGTGAAGATGCGCACCAGGAAGTCGGGGTCGCTGCGGCCGGCGTCCTCGGCGCTGAACTCCACGTCGTCCACGTAGCGCTTGGCCGTCGTGACGGCGTCCACGGCGCGCTCCACAACCTGGTCCGGCGCGAGCTTGAGCTTCTTCTCCATGTGGATGGGGCTGGTGGCGATGAAGGTGTGGATGCGGGGTCGGGCGGTCCCCTCCACCGCCTCCGCCGCCCGCTCGATGTCGCCCCGGGCGGCGCGCGCCAGGCCGGCCACCACCACCCGTTCGGACTCGCCGGTGATGGCACGGGCGATCTCGCGGACGGCCTGGAAGTCCCCTTCGGAGGCGATGGGGAAGCCGGCCTCGATCACGTCGACGCCGAGCCGGGCCAGCTGACGGGCGATCTCCACCTTCTCCTTGGTGTTGAGGGCGACGCCCGGGGACTGCTCTCCGTCCCGCAGGGTGGTGTCGAATATCTTGATGTGGGCCATGATGGCGTTCTGGCTCCTCTCGCGTCAGGGGCGGACGACGGTCATCCGGAGATGAACGGCATCATCTTCCGCAGCTTGCGGCCGACCTGCGATACCAGCGTCTCCCCCGTCGCTCGCCGCTGGGCCTTGAGCCGCGGCTGTCCGACCTGGTTCTCGAGCAGGAACTCGCGGGCGAAGGTGCCCGTCTGGATGTCGCGCAGGATGTTGCGCATCTCGGTCCGGGTGGCGTCCGTGACGATCCTCGGACCGGTCACGTAGTCGCCGTACTCCGCCGTGTTGGAGATGCTGTAGCGCATGCGCTCGAAGCCCCCCTCGTAGATGAGGTCGACGATGAGCTTCATCTCGTGGACGCACTCGAAGTAGGCGATCTCGGGCTGGTAGCCGGCCTCCACCAGCGTCTCGAAGCCGGCCTGCATGAGCGAGGTGACGCCGCCGCAGAGCACCGACTGCTCGCCGAAGAGGTCGGTCTCGGTCTCCTCCTTGAAGGTCGTCTCCAGCGTGCCGCCGCGGGTGCCGCCGATGGCCTTGGCGTAGGCCAGGGCGCGCTGGCGAGCGGTGCCGCTGGCGTCCTGATGGATGGCCACCAGGCAGGGCACGCCGGCACCCTCGGTGAACACGCGCCGCACCAGGTGGCCGGGTCCCTTGGGCGCGATCATGAACACGTCGACGCCCTCCGGGGGCCGGACCTGGTGGAAGTGGATGTTGAAGCCGTGCGCGAACAGCAGGGCGTTGCCGTCCTCGAGGTTGGGGCCGATGGCCTCGCGGTAGACGGCGCCCTGCACCTCGTCGGGCAGCAGCACCATGACCAGGTCGCCGGCCTGGGCGGCGTCCGCGACCTCCATCACCTTCAGGCCCGCCTCTTCCGCCTGGGCCCAGGACGAGGACCCCTTGCGCAAGCCGACCACCACGTCCAGGCCGGAGTCCTTGGCGTTCAGGGCGTGGGCGTGGCCCTGCGAGCCGTAGCCGATGACCGCGATGGTCTGGCCACGGAGGTGTTCGAGGTTCGCGTCGTCGTCGTAGTAGATGGTCGCCATGCTGGAAGTGGTCTCCTTTGCTCCTCGGTCTCGGCGGGGCACGGCCGGTGCGTTTCGTGCCATGCCCGAGCCGGCGTGAACGGTCGGTCCGGGCCGGGGCCTGGTACCGGTCATCGCGGCTGGGTCCGCGTGGTGCTCAGGCTGCCCGGGTCCGGACCGCGGCTAGTCGCCCGGCCTCGGCCTCGCTGCGCGGCAGCGCCACGCGGCCGGTGCGGATGAGCTCGACGATGCCGAAGTCGCGCATCTGCGCGATGAAAGCGTTCATCTTGCCCTCGTCGCCGGTGACCTCGAACACCAGGGCGTGCCTGGCTACGTCGACGATGCGGGCGCGGAAGTCCTGGGCGATCTGGCGGATCTCGACGCGGTCGTCCGGGCTCTTGACGGCGACCTTGATCAGCATCAGCTCGCGGTCGATGAACTTGGCCTCGCTGTGGTCGATGACCTTGATGACGTCGATCAGCTTCTGGAGCTGCTTTTGCACCTGCTCGAGGGTGGCGTCCTCGCCTTGGACCACGAAGGTGGTGCGGCTGACGCCGGGCTCCTCGGACTGGGCGACGGACAGCGACTCGATGTTGAAACCGCGGCGCGCGAAGAGGCCGGCGATGCGCACCAGGACGCCCGGCTTGTCGCGGACCGTGACACTCATGACGTGCTTGTGGATGCTCACGGAGCCACCTCCGCCGCACGCCAGCTCACGCGGGCACCTCGTCGCGTTCCCCTTCCGCCTCCTCGGGTTCCTGGTCGCCCACGATCATCTCGTCCACCCCGGCGCCCGCCGGGATCATCGGGAACACCTTCTCGGCCTCGTACACGAAGAAGTTCATCAGGGCCGGCTTGCCCTTGGCGAGCACCTGCGGGATGAGCGCGGCGGCGGTCTCGCGGTCGAACACGTTGTAGCCGTCCAGGCCGTAGGCCTCGGCGAGCTTGGCGAAGTCCGGGTTGGAGTCGGCGAGATAGATCTCGCTGTACCGCTCGGCGCTGAACATCTCCTGCCACTGCCGCACCATCCCGAGCACCCCGTTGTTGAGGATGGCGATGAGCACCGGGAGCTGGTGCTTGTAGAGGGTGGCCAGCTCCTGGATGTTCATCTGGATGGAGCCGTCGCCCGCGATGCACACGATCTGCTCGCCCGGCCTGGCGAAGGCCGCCCCCACGGCGGCCGGCAGCCCGAACCCCATGGTGCCGAGGCCGCCGGAGGTGATGAAGGTGCGCGGCCTGGTGGTCGGGAACAGCCGTGCCGAGAACATCTGGTGCTGGCCGACCTCGGTGGTCACCACGCAGTCGCCCCCCGTCGCCTCGTGGAGGAGCTGGATGACCTCCTGGGAGACCAGCGGCTGCTCGCGCTTGTAGCGCTCCGGATACATCCCCTTCCACGTCTCCAGCTGCCGCCACCAGTCGTCGATGGCGAGCGGCTCGAGCGCGTCGGCCAGGCGCGGCAGCACGTCGCGCAGGTCCCCCACCACCGGCACATGCGCCTTCACCAGCTTGGAGATCTCGGCGGGGTCGATGTCGATGTGGACCACGGTGGCGTTGGGCGCGAAGCGGCTGATCTTGCCGGTGACCCGGTCGTCGAAACGCAGGCCCGCCCCCAGGATGAGGTCGCAGTGCGTGATGGCGCGGTTCGAGGTGACGGTCCCGTGCATGCCGGGCATGCCGAGCGCCTGCCGCTCGCCGGCCGGGAAGGCGCCGATGCCCATCAGCGTGGTGATCACCGGGATGTTCGTCTTGCGCGCGAAGTCCATGACGGCCTGATGGGCTACCTGGCCGCCGCCGCCGACCATCATCACCGGGCGCTCGGCCTTGCGAATGGCGTCGGCCGCCTTGCGGATCTGCTTGGCGTTGCCCACGACCGTGGGCCGGTAGCCCGGCAGGTCCAAGTCGACGTCGAAGTCGCCATGGAACTCCGCCTGCTGGACGTCCTTCGGCAGGTCGATGAGGACCGGACCGGGGCGGCCGGTCGAGGCGATGTGGAAGGCCTCCGCCACCACGCGGGGGATGTCCTCGACGCGCTTGACGAGGTAGTTGTGCTTGGTGACCGGAGCGGTGATGCCGTAGACGTCGGCCTCCTGGAAGGCGTCGGTGCCGATGAGGTTGGTGGCGACGTTGCCGGTGACGGCGACCACGGCCGAGGAGTCCATCTGCGCGGTCGCCAGGCCCGTCACCAGGTTGGTGGCGCCTGGCCCGCTGGTGGCGAAGCACACGCCCACCCGGCCCGATGCCCTGTAGTACGCGTCCGCGGCGTGGGCGCCCGCCTGCTCGTGCCTCACCAGCACGTGCTTGATCGGCGAGTCGTAGAGGGCGTCGTACACCGGCAGGATGGCGCCGCCCGGATGGCCGAAGACGACGTCGACGCCCTGTCGTTCCAACGCCTTCAAGAGAGCTTCTGAACCCTTCATGCTGCCTCCAACCTCTTGACGCACGGTCCCAACTACGAAAAAGCCCCGCCTATCTCACTGGAGGCGGGGCCACAGGCATCAGCCGAAGCGTCTACGCAGTGCAACCCCGAGAACCTAGCTCTAGGCCACTCACGAACGCGCTGGTGCGGGGCTGCGTCGTCATTGCTGGGGAGTATACGGAGCCCGGTCCCCGGGTGTCAAGGAAGGCGACGTGGCAGGCGTGCTTGCGGGGCGTGCCCTTCATGCCGCACACTGAAGCGACAGTCGTCGAGGAAGAGAAGGAAGGCTGCAGCGGAGAACCACAGGAGGAGTTTCGCAGTTCGTCGATCGCGAGCCACTGGGAGCCCGAACACGGCCCGTTGATGGGGCCGGCGGATGGCTCGCTTCCACGACCCCTCAGGAGGTCCACCATCGAAATCCTACGCGTCTCCGGATCGTCTCGACCCAACTCCGTCGCAGGGGCCATCGCCGCCATCCTCCGCAACGAGGGGGAGGTGGAAGTGCAAGCGATCGGCCCGCACGCCGTCAACCAGGCGGTGAAGGCCATCGCCATCGCGCGCTCGTACATCGAAGCGGAGGGACTGGACTTGCGGACGGTGCCGTCGTTCGTGAAGCTCGAGCTCCAGAACGAGGAGCGGACGGCCGTGCGCTTCGCCGTGGAGTCCATGGAGGTTGCCAAGCCCTGAT
>Ga0102953_1002456_pt1 | contig 10951 bp, 5 predicted proteins | sample SalPon2A_C_D2_MG_FD_78509 | JGI IMG/M metagenome (GOLD analysis project Ga0102953, IMG submission 78509) | Soil microbial communities from South San Francisco under conditions of wetland restoration - Salt Pond MetaG R2A_C_D2_MG | ecosystem: Environmental > Terrestrial > Soil > Wetlands | place... | reverse complement strand
GTGCCACAGCATCGGCTTGCCGGCGAGGCTCAGGTACTGCTTCGGCGGGCCGCCGGCCTTGCGCGTACCGGCTCCGGCGGCGGGAATCAGGGCGTAAAGGCCCACCGCAAAACCTTCGAAAATTCAGGCCGGTATAATTGCATGCCGCGTGCCGCCGAACAAGCCGCGGTCCGCCTACATGCAACGAGAAGATCTGCCCCATCCCCGCTCGCGTCGCCGTTACGCCCGCCTCGCCGGCTCGGCCGACGCGTTGGCGCTGGCGCGCCTGGCGGCCGGCGAGCGCCCGCTGGCGGTGGTGTCGGCCACCGCGCTCGACGCGCAGCGCCTGACCGAGGAGCTGGCATGGTTCGCGCCGAGCTTGCGCGTGTGCCTGCTGCCGGACTGGGAGACGCTGCCCTACGACCAGTTCTCGCCGCACCAGGACCTGGTCTCGGAGCGTCTCGCCACCCTGTACCGCATCCAGCGCGGCGAGTTCGACCTCGCAGTGGTGCCGGCATCGACCGCGCTGGTGCGCCTGTGCCCACCGTCCTACCTCGCCGCGCACACCTTCTTCCTCGAGGTCGGCGAGCGGCTGGACAGCGACGCGCTGCGCCGCCAGCTGCTGGTCGCCGGCTACCAGCACGTGACGCAGGTGGTGGCGCCGGGCGAATACTGCATCCGCGGCGGCATCATCGACCTCTACCCGATGGGCAGCGCGCTGCCGCTGCGGCTGGACCTCGACGACGAGCGCATCGACACCATCCGCACCTTCGACGTCGACAGCCAGCGCACGCTCTACCCGGTGCAGCAGGTGCGCCTGCTGCCGGCGCGCGAGTTCCCGCTCGACGAGGCGGGCCGCGCGCGCTTTCGCAGCCGCTTCCGCGAGCTGTTCGAGGGCGACCCGTCGAAGAAGGCGCTCTACCGCGATGTCTCGAACGGCGTCCCCGCGGCCGGGGTCGAGTACTACCTGCCGCTGTTCTTCGACGCCGCGGCGACGCTGTTCGACTACCTGCCGCCGGGCGCGACGCTGGCGCTGCACCACGACGTCGCGGCGGCGATCGACGAGTTCTGGCGCGACGCGCAGTCGCGCTTCAAGCTGCTCGGCGGCGACCCCGAGCGGCCGCTGCTCGCGCCGGCGCAGCTGTTCGTGCCGGCCGAGGAGTTCTATCTGCGCGCGCGCGACTTCGCTCGCGTCGACCTGCTGCGCGAGGCCGGGCCCGGGGCGCTCGAGCAGCCTTTGGCGGCGGCGCCGCTGCCCGCGCTCGCGGTCGAGCGCCGCGCCGCCGACCCGCTGCAGGCCCTCAAGGCCTGGCTCGCGCAATGCGGGCTGCGCGTGCTGCTCGCCGCCGAGTCCGCCGGCCGCCGCGAAACCATGACAGCCTATCTGGCGGAATACGGTGTTGGTCCCGAATTCGTTCCTGATTTTGATTCTTTTCTAAAGAGCAAGGCACCCCTCGCGCTCACCGTAGCGCCGCTCGCCCAGGGCTTCGCGCTGCCCGCCGAGGGCTGGGCGGTGGTCACCGAGACCGAGCTCTACGCCGGCACCGTGCGCCGCCGCGGGCGCGGCAAGGACAAGGCGACCTCGGTCGAGGGCGTTCTGCGCGACCTGTCCGAGCTCAACATCGGCGACCCGGTCGTGCACGCCCAGCACGGCATCGGCCGCTACCAGGGCCTGGTCGAGCTCGACCTCGGCGAGGGCCGCAACGAGTTCCTGCTGCTCGAGTACGAAGGCGGCGACAAGCTCTACGTCCCGGTCTCGCAGCTGGCGGTGATCAGCCGCTACTCGGGGGCGCAGGCCGAAGCCGCGCCGCTGTACAAGCTCGGCAGCGGGCAGTGGGACCGCGCGCGCGCGCGCGCCGCTAAGCAGGTGCGCGATACCGCGGCCGAGCTGCTCGCGCTGTACGCCAGACGCGCGGCGCGCGAGGGCCACGCCTTCGGCCTCAACCCGCACGACCTGGACGCCTTTGCCGACGGCTTCGGCTTCGAGGAGACCGCCGACCAGGCGGCGGCGATCGCGGCGGTGGTCAAGGACATGGCCGCGGGCAAGCCGATGGACCGCCTGATCTGCGGCGACGTCGGCTTCGGCAAGACGGAGGTGGCGTTGCGCGCGGCATTCCTCGCGGTCGCCGACCGCAGGCAGGTGGCGGTCCTGTGCCCGACCACGCTGCTGGTCGAGCAGCATTTCCACACCTTCTCCGACCGCTTCGCCGACTGGCCGGTCCGGGTCGCCGAGCTATCGCGGTTCAAGACGACTAAACAAGCAAGTGAAGTTGTGAAGAAAGTCGAAGCCGGTGAAATCGACATCGTCATCGGCACCCACAAGCTGCTCTCCAAGGGCGTCAAGTTCGCGCGCCTGGGGCTGGTGATCATCGACGAGGAGCACCGCTTCGGCGTGCGGCAGAAGGAAGCGCTCAAGGCGCTGCGCGCCGAGGTCGACGTGCTGACCCTGACCGCGACGCCGATCCCGCGGACGCTGGCGATGTCGCTCGAGGGCATCCGCGACTTCTCGGTCATTGCCACCGCACCGCAGAAGCGGCTCGCGATCAAGACCTTCGTCGCCCCCTGGTCGGAGGGCCGCATCCGCGAAGCCGTATTGAGGGAGCTGAAGCGCGGCGGCCAGGTCTACTTCCTGCACAACGAGGTCGAGTCGATCGAGCGCATGCACGAGCGCCTGGCGCGGCTGCTGCCCGAGGCGCGCATCGCGGTGGCGCACGGCCAGATGCGCGAGCGCGAGCTCGAGCGCGTGATGCGCGATTTCACCGCCCAGCGCCACAACGTCCTGCTTTGCACCACGATCATCGAGACCGGGATCGACATCCCGACCGCCAACACCATCGTCATAAATCGCGCCGACAAGTTCGGCCTGGCGCAGCTGCACCAGCTGCGCGGACGCGTCGGCCGCTCGCACCACCAGGCCTACGCCTACCTGCTGACGCCGGACGAGGAGGCGATCGGCGCCCAGGCCAGCAAGCGGCTCGAGGCGATCCAGATGATGGAGGAGCTCGGCTCCGGGTTCTACCTCGCGATGCACGACCTCGAGATCCGCGGCGCCGGAGAGGTGCTGGGCGAGTCGCAGTCGGGCGAGATCCAGGAGATCGGCTTTTCGCTCTACGCCCGCATGCTGGAAAGCGCGGTACGCAGCCTGAAGGCGGGCAAGGGCGCGGAATTCGAGGATGCGCTCGACGTCTCGACCGAGGTCAACCTGCACCTGCCGGCGCTGCTGCCGGCGGACTACTGCAGCGACGTGCACGAGCGCCTGACGCTGTACAAGCGGCTGTCGAACTGCGATTCGCCCGATGAGCTCGACGCCATGCGCGAGGAGCTGGTGGACCGCTTCGGCGCCCTGCCCGAGCCCGCGCGCGTGCTGCTCGAGTGCCACGCGCTGCGGCTCGCCGCGCGGCCGGTGGGCGTGGCGCGCATCGACGCCACGCACGAGGCATTGCAGCTGCAGTTCGTCGCGCGGCCGCCGATCGAGGCGCAGAAGGTAATCGACTTCGTCCAGCGCCGGCGCGGCGCGCGCCTGGCCGGCCAGGACCGGCTGCGGCTGGAGGCCAAGATGCCCGGCTGGCGCGAGCGCGCGCAGGCGGTCAAGGACGTGCTGCGCGAGCTGGCGGCATGAACCTGGTGGTGCAGGGACCGGGGATGACCGCGGCGCAGGCGCAAGAGCTTGCGCGCCTGAATGGTGAAAGCCAAATCAGGCAAGTCGGGGAAACTGCCTTCAGGTTTGGCGGCGCGGGCGAGCGCGGCACGGTCGGCGCGTGGTGCGCGGCGCGCGGCCTGGATTTCGCCTGGGTTCCACCGGACCTCAAGCTCGCCGATCTGAAGCTGGCGGCGATCGACATGGACTCGACCCTGATCACGATCGAGTGCATCGACGAGCTCGGCGACGCGGCCGGCCGCAGAGCCGAGATCGCCGCCATCACCGAGGCGGCGATGCGCGGCGAGCTCGACTTCAGCGAGAGCCTGCGCCGGCGCGTGGCGCTGCTCACCGGGGTCGAGGAGGCGGCGCTCGAGCGCGTCTACGACGAGAAGCTGCGCTTGTCGCCCGGCGCCGAGCAGCTGGTCGCCGGCTGCAAGGCGGCCGGAATCAAGCTGCTGCTGGTCTCGGGCGGGTTCTCGTTCTTCACCGAGCGCCTGCGCGCGCGGCTGGGTCTCGACTACACGTTGTCCAACAACCTCGAAATCCAGAATGAGAAACTTACCGGCGGGCTCGTCGGCAGGATCGTCAACGCCCGCGCCAAGGCCGAGCGCCTGCACGAAGTCGCGCGCGCGATCGGCGCGCGCCGCGCGCAGACGCTCGCCATCGGCGACGGCGCCAACGACCTGCCGCTGATGGCGGAAGCGGGAATGTCGGTCGCCTTCCGCGGCAAGCCGGTGGCGCGCGACTTCGCCGACTTCGCGCTCGACCACGCCGGCCTCGACGGCGTGCTGAACCTGTTTCTTTAGGCTAGGATTGCGGCAAACAGGGAGGCCTTACATGAGCGACAGCGTGAAGTACCTGCTAGACGAGACCCGGATTCCGAAACACTGGTACAACATCGTGGCGGACCTGCCCTCGCCGCCGCCGGCGGTGCTGCACCCCGGCACCAAGCAGCCGGTCGGACCCGACGACCTGGCGCCGCTGTTTCCGATGGAGCTGATCATGCAGGAGGTCAGCGCCGAGCGCGAGATCGAGATCCCGGGCCCGGTGCGCGACATCTACCGCCAGTGGCGCCCCTCGCCGCTTTACCGCGCGCGCAGGCTGGAACAGGTGCTGCAGACGCCGGCCAAGATCTACTACAAGTACGAAGGCGTCTCGCCCGCCGGCAGCCACAAGCCGAACACCGCGGTGGCGCAGGCGTTCTACAACAAGCAGGCCGGGATCAAGAAGATCACCACCGAGACCGGAGCCGGACAGTGGGGCTCGGCGCTCGCCTTCGCCGGCGCGCTGTTCGGAATCGAAATCAAGGTCTTCATGGTGCGCGTGTCGTACAACCAGAAGCCCTATCGCCGCGCGCTGATGGAGACCTACGGCGCGAGCTGCATTCCCTCTCCCTCGGCCGAGACGCAGTCCGGGCGCGCGATCCTGGAGAAGGCGAAGGACCATCCGGGCAGCCTCGGCATCGCCATCTCCGAGGCGGTCGAGGTCGCCGCCACCCACGACGACACCAAGTACGCCCTGGGCTCGGTGCTGAACCACGTCCTGACGCACCAGACCGTGGTCGGCCTGGAGGCGATGGCGCAGCTCGAGATGGCCGGCGACGACCCCGACGTGCTGGTCGGCTGCACCGGCGGCGGCTCGAACTTCGCCGGCCTGGTGTTTCCGTTCCTCGGCGCGCAGCTGCGCGGCGGCAGGAAGCGCCGCATCGTCGCCATCGAGCCGGCGGCCTGCCCCAGCCTGACGCGCGGACAGTACGCCTACGATTTCGGCGACACCGGGCACCTCACGCCGCTGGTCAAGATGCACACCCTCGGCTCGACCTTCACCCCGCCGGGGTTTCACGCCGGGGGCCTGCGCTACCACGGCATGTCGCCGCTGGTGTCGCACTGCAAGGAGCTGGGCCTGCTCGAGGCGCGCGCCTACCAACAGAAGGAGGTGTTCGCCGCCGGGATCCAGTTCGCCCGCGCCGAAGGCATCCTGCCGGCGCCGGAGGCCAACCACGCGGTCAAGGGCGCGATCGACGAGGCGTTGCGTTGCAAGGCCGAAGGCAAGTCGCAGACGATCCTGTTCAACCTCTGCGGCCACGGCCACTTCGACATGCAGGCCTACATGGACTACTTCTCGGGCAAGCTGGTCGACCAGAAGTACGACGAAGGCGAGCTGGCGATGGCGCTCGCGGGACTGCCGTCGGTCTCCAAGGCGGCCTGAGCGGCTTCAGCGCGGCGCGTCGATGCGCCGCAGGACGCGCTGCTGCGGCTCGGGCTGCAGCGTGACGTGGTCGATGCGGAAGCGCTCCGCGGCCACGTGCTGCAGCGCGCGCAGCGTGTCCTCCCAGCGCGCCAGGTCGGCGACCACCACGTGCGCCGAGAGCGACACCCGCTCGCCGGAGAGCATCCAGATGTGAAGGTCGTGCACCGACACCACGCCGGGCACGGCCGCCATCGCCGTGCCCACCTCGGGCAGCGAGAGCTCCGGCGGCACGCCCTCCATCAGCGCGTGCACCGCCTCGCGCAGCAGCCGCAGGCTCGAGACCACCAGCAGCGCGGCGATGAACAGCGAAAGCAGCGGATCGATCGGCGTCCAGCCGGTGGCGACGATCACCACTCCGGAGGCGAGCGCCGCCACCGAACCGAGGATGTCGCCCAGCACGTGCAGCAGCGCACCGCGCGTGTTCATGTTGCGCGGTCCGCCCGAAAGCAGCCATGCGACCCAGAGATTGACCGCCAGGCCGGCCGCCGCCACCGCGCTCACCGCGCCGCCGTGCACCGGGACCGGCTGCGACAGCCGCGCCAGCGCCTCGTACGCGAGCAGCGCCACGATCGCGAGCATCGCCAGGCTGTTGGCGAGCGCGGCGAACATCTCGGCGCGGCCGAGACCGAACGAATGCCGCTCCGAGGCCGGCCGGCGCGCGGCCCACGCCGCCAGCGCCGCCAGCCCCAGCGCCGCGCCGTCGCCCGCCATATGGCCGGCGTCGGCCAGCAGCGCGAGCGAGCCGCTCCACCAGCCGCCCGCGGCCTCGACCAGCGCGTAGCCGAGCGTCAAGGCGACCGCGGCGCCGAGGCGGGAATGGGTATGGACGTGGTCGTGCGCCATGCGCCTCAGTAGAGGTTCCTGACTTCCCGGATCGCCGGAAAACGCCGCCGCAGCAGCGCCTCGACCACGCCCTTGAGATCGAGCGCCGCGCGCGGGCAGCCGGCGCAGGCGCCCTTCAGCCGCACCACCACCGCGTCGCCTTCCAGTGCGACGAAGTCCAGGTCGCCCCCGTCGCGCATGAGAATGCTTCTGGCTTCTTGAAGAGCTTCTTTGACTTCATCCGCTGCCGGCAACTTCGCTCCGGCCGGAACGGCGCTCTCCAGCTGTTTCCTGAGCATCGCCTGCTCGCGCGCGATGCGCAGCGCCTGGCGCGGGTTTTCGCGCTCGAGCGCGTCGAGCTCCTGCTCGGTGTAGAGCGGCGCGTCGAGCTTCATCCGACCCAGCGCCTGGCGTTGCGGAACATGCGCATCCAGGGCGAGTCCTCGGGCGCGCCGTCGGGCGCCCAGGACATCTGCACGCTGCGGAACACGCGCTCCGGGTGCGGCATGACGATCGTGAAGCGGCCGTCGGCGGTGGTGAGCCCGGTGATTCCCTGCGGCGAGCCGTTCGGGTTGGCCGGATAGCGCTCGGTGGCAGCGCCCCGATTATCCACGTGGCGCATGGCGACGATTGCCTGGCCGAGGTCGTCCGCACGATCGAACCGGGCGCGCCCCTCGCCGTGCGCGGTCGCCACCGGGATGCGGCTGCCGGCCATGCCCGCGAACACGAGCGACGGGCTGTCGACGATCTCGGCCATCACGAAGCGCGCCTCGAACTGCTCCGAGCGGTTGCGCACGAACGCCGGCCAGTGCGCGGCGCCCGGGATCAGCTCCTTCAGCGCCGCCATCATCTGGCAGCCGTTGCATAATCCGAGCGCGAAGCTGTCCGCCCGCGCGAAGAAGGCCTCGAACTCGGCGCGCGCCCGGGCGTGGAACAGGATCGACTTGGCCCAGCCCTGGCCGCCGCCGAGCACGTCGCCGTAGGAGAACCCGCCGCCGGCGGCGACGCCCTTGAAGCCGGCCAGGCCCACGCGTCCGGCGAGAATGTCCGACATGTGCACGTCGAGCGCCTCGAACCCGGCGCGGTCGAAGGCCGCGGCGAGCTCGACCTGGCCGTTGACCCCCTGCTCGCGAAGGATCGCGACGCGCGGCCGCGCGCCCGTGGCGACGAACACCTCCTTCGGCTCGAAGGAGAGCGCGATCGACAGACCCGGATCGCCGGCGTCGAGCAGGGCGTCGAACTCCTCCTGCGCGCACTCGGGGTTGTCGCGCAGCGCCTGCATGCGCCAGGTCGTTTCGCTCCAGGCCCGCTGCAGATCGGCGCGCTTGTGCGCGAAAAGGGCCTTCGCGTTGCGCGTCAGGCGCAGCTCGTCGCGCTCGTTCGGGAAACCTATCACGTAGGCGCACTGGTGCACCCCTTCCGCGCGCAGCACGTCCATCACGCGCTTGCGCTCGGCGGCGCGGATCTGCAGCACCGCGCCGAGCTCCTCGGCGAACAGCGCGCCGAGCAGGTGGTCGTTGAAGCGCCCGGCGAGCAGCTCGGGCCGGCGCTCCAGCCCGTCGACGTCGCCCATCCAGGGGTCGTAGCAGATCTCGTCCAGGTTCAGCGTCACGCCGCAGTGGCCGGCAAAGGCCATCTCGCACACGGTCGCGAACAGCCCGCCGTCGGAGCGGTCGTGGTAGGCGAGCAGCAGGCCTTCGCGCGCCAGGCGCTGGACCGCGGCGAACAGGCCGGCGAGCAGCTTCGGCTCCTCCAGGTCGGGGCCGCGCTCGCCCAGGCGCGAATGCACCTGCGCCAGGATCGAGCCGCCGAGGCGGTTCTGCCGCCGGCCGAGGTCGACGAGCAGCAGCTCGGTCTCGCCCGCGTCGGTGCGCAGCCGCGGCGTGAGGGTGCCGCGCGCATCGGACACCGGCGCGAACGCGGTCACCACCAGCGAAAGCGGCGCCACCACCTCCTTGCCGTCCCAGGCGGTGCGCATCGACAGCGAATCCTTTCCCACCGGGATCGCCACCCCGAGCGCCGGGCAGAGTTCCATCGCCACCGCGCGCACCGTGTCGTACAGCGCCGCGTCCTCGCCCGGATAGCCGGCGGCGGCCATCCAGTTGGCCGACAGCTTGACCCGGTCGAGCCGCTCGATGCGCGCCGCGGCGAGGTTGGTGATCGCCTCGCCCACCGCCATGCGCCCCGAGGCCGGCGCGTCGATCAGCGCCAGCGGCGCGCGCTCGCCGATTGCGTACGCCTCGCCCGCGTAGCCTTCGTAGTCGAGCAGCGTGACCGCGCAGTCGGCCACCGGTACCTGCCAGGGGCCGACCAAGGGGTCGCGCGCGCACAGCCCGCCGACGCTGCGGTCGCCGATCGAGATGAGGAAAGTCTTGCTCGCCACCGACGGGTGGCGCAGCACGCGCCAGGCCGCCTCTTCGAGCGCGATGCCGTCGAGCGCGAAAGGCTCGGTCCGCGGCGCGGCGCGCCTGACGTCGCGCAGCATCTTCGGCGGCTTGCCGAGGATCACCCCGAGGTCGACGTCGACCGCGTCTGCTTTCAGCAGCGAGTCGGCGACCACCAGCCTGCCGTCGGCGCTCGCGGCGCCGAGCACCGCGAAGGGGCAGCGCTCGCGCTCGGCCAGGGCGCGAAAGCGCGCAAGCGACTGCGGCGCGATCGCGATCACATAGCGCTCCTGCGCCTCGTTGCACCAGATCTCGCGCGGCGACATGCCCGAGTCCTCGGAGGGCGCGGCGCGCAGGTCGAGCCGCGCCCCGCGCCCGGCCGAATGCACGATCTCGGGCAGCGCGTTCGACAGCCCGCCGGCGCCGACGTCGTGGATCGACAGGATCGGGTTGTCGCCGCCGAGCTGCCAGCAGCGGTCGATCACCTCCTGCGCACGGCGCTCGATCTCGGCGTTGCCGCGCTGCACCGAGTCGAAGTCGAGGTCCGCGGTGTTGGCGCCCGCGCCCATCGACGACGCGGCGCCGCCGCCCATGCCGATCAGCATGCCCGGGCCGCCGAGCTGCAGCAGCAGCGTGCCCTCGGGCAGTCCGGCCTTCTGCGTGTGCGCGGCGGCGATGTTGCCGATTCCGCCCGCGAGCATGATCGGCTTGTGGTAGCCGCGCTGCACGCCGCCGGCCTTCAGCTCGAAGCTGCGGAAGTAGCCCGCGAGGTTGGGGCGTCCGAACTCGTTGTTGAACGACGCCGCCCCGATCGGCCCCTCGAGCATGATCGCCAGCGCCGAGACGATGCGCTCGGGCTTGCCGGGATCGTCGCCCTCCCAGGGCTGCAGCGCGCCGGGGATGCGCAGGTTCGATACCGAGTAGCCGACCAGGCCCGCCTTGGGCTTGGCGCCGCGGCCGGTCGCGCCCTCGTCGCGGATCTCGCCGCCGGAACCGGTCGCCGCGCCCGGGAACGGCGAGATGGCAGTCGGGTGGTTGTGCGTCTCGCACTTGATGACCGCGTGGGTCAGCTCGCGGTTTCTGCCGTAAACATTCCTCGTCGGGTAGAACCGCTGCGTTTCGGCGCCCTCGATCACCGCCGCGTTGTCGGCGTAGGCCACGATCGTGCCCTGCGGATTCGCGGCGTGCGTATGCCGGATCATGGCGAACAGCGAATGCTCCTGCTTCTGCCCGTCGATGATCCAGTCGGCGTTGAAGATCTTGTGCCGGCAGTGCTCCGAGTTGGCCTGGGCGAACATCGTCAGCTCGGCATCGCTCGGGTCGCGCTCGAGCGCGTCGAAGGCTGCGGTGAGATAGTCGATCTCCTCCTCCGACAGCGCCAGGCCGAGCCGCAAGTTGGCCTCGCCCAGCGCGCTGCGCGCCACGTGCTTGAGCGGCCGCGGCGCGACGTGGCGGAACAGCTGCTCGGCCTCGTCGAGCGAGCCCAGCACCGTCTCGGTCATGCGGTCGTGCAGCAGCGCGGCGAGCGCGGCGCGCTCCGCGCCGCCCTCCATTTCGAGGCGGTAGGCGATGCCGCGCTCGATCCGCAGCACCTCGGCCAGGCCGCAGTTGCGCGCGATGTCGGTCGCCTTTGACGACCAGGGCGAAATGGTGCCGAGCCGCGGCACGGCGAGGAAAAGCGCGCCGCGCGGAGGCTCGGCCGGCGCGGGCTCGCCGTAGCGCAGCAGGCGCTCGAGCAGCGCCCGCTCGGCGGCGCCCGGCTCGGCCGCGACTTCGGCGAAATGCCAGAATTCGGCGTCCACCCGGCGCACGCCGGAGTGGACCTGTTGCAGAGCGGGAAGGAGCTTCGCGAGTCGGAACTCCGACAGCGCGCGCG
>Ga0102953_1002455_pt1 | contig 10957 bp, 11 predicted proteins | sample SalPon2A_C_D2_MG_FD_78509 | JGI IMG/M metagenome (GOLD analysis project Ga0102953, IMG submission 78509) | Soil microbial communities from South San Francisco under conditions of wetland restoration - Salt Pond MetaG R2A_C_D2_MG | ecosystem: Environmental > Terrestrial > Soil > Wetlands | place... | reverse complement strand
TGGAAATAAATAATGATATCCGGCAGCTTGAGATCGCCGAACAGAAGGAAATAGCACTGATTCTGAGAACACTTACGTCGGCGATTGGAAAAGTCTCAAAAGAATTGGAACACAATCTGTCTTTAATCGGAGAGATTGATGCACTCAACGCCATGGCTGCCTTCTCCATGAGTTATGACGGACAGATTCCTCAGATCACGAAAGGCAGGAAGCTGAAGCTTTTGAACGCTCGTAATCCCCTGTTGATCTTGAAAGCCAAAAAAAGTACAGGCTTCAAAAAAGAAGATATCATACCTCTTTCTCTTGAACTTGACCGGGATGAACAAGCCCTTATCATAACCGGTCCTAATGCCGGTGGTAAATCCGTAGCACTTAAAACCATTGGCTTGTGTGTTCTGATGGCGCAGTTCGGTTTGGCAATCCCCGCTTCCCCCGATTGTGAATTCCCGGTCGTTGATGGTCTCTTTTTTGACGTGGGTGATGATCAGTCTATAGAAAACGATCTGAGTACATTTACCTCTCACGTTACGTGGATGGAGAAGGTATTGAGCGAGGTGACGGAAAACAGCCTGGTATTAATCGATGAAGCTGGCAGCAGCACGGACCCGGAAGAGGGAGGAGCGTTATATCGATCCTTCATTGAAGAGATTATAGAAAAAAAGACTAGGATTATCGTTACCACACATCACGGGAGTCTGAAGGCGTTTGCCCATAATCATCCTCATGTGGTGAATGGCTCTATGGAGTTTGACCAGGAGCATTTATCGCCGACGTACCGTTTCCGCAAGGGAATACCGGGAAGCAGCTATGCTTTTGAGATAGCCGAACGCATGGGCCTTCCGCACGATTTGACGACCAGGGCGCGCAGTTATCTTGGAGAACAGAGGACGGAGCTGGAGTCACTAATCCTTAGCATGGAGCATTCGGTTCAACAGTCGGATGAAAAGGTGCACCAGCTTGAAAAAGAACGCCGGGAACTGGAGAAGCAGCGGAAATTTTACCAGGAGAAATATGAAGCCCTGAAACGGGAGCAGGAGCGAATTCGCGAAAAAGCACTCAATGAGGCCAGGGATGTGATTATCGGGGCCAACAAACGGATCGAGGAAGCGGTCGAGAAAATTCGCACGGAGAAGGCATCCCGGAAGAGTATCAAATCGGCTCATTCGGAGGTTGAGGAAGAGAAGAAGAGGATAGATGCCGAACTGGAACGGTTCGAAGAGGAAGAAGAGACGCCAAAGGATATGGGTGAGCCACCTGCCGAGGGCGATATGATTCGCCTGAAGGACTCAAAATCGACGGGTGAGTTGGTAGAAACAGATGGCAAAAATGCAGTGGTATTGGTCAATGGCATGCGGTTGCGTACCAAGTACAAGAATCTCATCAAAGTGGCAAAACCGGCTAAAAAGAAAAAAGAGCAGGTACGCGTAATCATGGATGACAGTGAGGGCGGAGGTTTTCGTCCCCGGTCAACACGCCTGGATCTGCGCGGATACCGCGGGGAAGAGGCGGTCAGGGAAGTCGCTCATTTTATCGATGAGGCCGTCGTATCCGGACTCACGAGCCTCGAGATTATCCATGGCAAGGGTGAAGGCATCCTGAGAAAACTCATTCATGAATACCTGGGGAAACGGCCTGAAGTCAAAAACTTTGAACTCGCACCGTGGGAACAAGGTGGTCCTGGGTGCACTTTGGTGACTTTGGGATAACATGTTCTTAAACCGAATGTGTCGTTAGAATGATTGGTTTGTAACAGACTTACGAACAAATATTTACCATTATTTATCTGAATGGGGAAACCTTAAAAAGTTCAGACTTTCGAGATCCCGTCGATTATTAAGTTATTCCAGGGTTAGTGACGTCCTGACTATTTTTAAATAACTTGATATGAAATACACATTTATCCTGTTTCTGTTCTTTTTTTTATACGGATGTTCGACAAATAAAAAGACTGATTTACAACAAGATCCAATCGTTACTGCTTACTTTAATAAGAATGAAATCAAACAATTAGATCAGGTTTTGTCCTTTTTTGATGATGAGGTCCGGCTTCTATCGAATACGAGCAGTCCACTGGAAAACAGCTACCAGGTCTTTTTTAAAATAGAAAGTGATTCTGCATGGGCAGGTGATCCGTATGGCCCCATCTTAAAAATCCCAGCAAAAAAGCTAAATAATCTATTTTCCTCAATTTCGGAAAATTTAAAAAACAAGCTCTGGGTTACTTCGCACTATATTAGTCCAATGACCAAAGACTCTGTTACAGACTTCAATATCAGATCTGATGGTAAATACGAAGCATTTTTACAATCATCTGCAAATGAAAATCAAACGCTGGCTAATTATTATAAAACTTTTAAACAAGGCCATGGAATAACTCCAGCACTGATTGCGGGCTTTGTCATGCATGCCAACAAATTAGATTTACAAAGACAAAGTCAGAGATTAATTGTTGCCATCCACTATATTGCCATAAGAGAAACCGGACAATTACGTTGGGAGGCGTTTGAAAAAAGTCGCAAAAAAGTTGCATCAAGCGGGAGAATGAGAACAGGTGCAGCCTCAGACTCAGTCAAAAATTAAGCCTTTATAGCTGTTGGATTCAATATTGCCAGAAATTTTCAGTCGGGAATCCTGCCTCTTTGGTAGTGATACACGGAATGGACCTTTTTTTTAGTTCGTTTGTGACAGTCTGATTTGCTGCTATAACAGTTACGCTTTGCAAATCCAATTCAGAGAACGCAACAGCCAGGTACCGGATCATATCTTTATCGTGAATAAATACATAATCCGGTTTATCGATCCTCAGTCGTTGCCTGTACTTTTTTAGTTGATCCGGATCAGGATATTTCCTTGTGCAAACAGGTAGCGTATGGCAGGGCACGTCGAGTTCTTCGAACAAAGCCGGCATTTCCTCTAGCGCTTCCTCCATCTGTGGGTATACAGCCGGCCGCAGTTGTCCCAGCCGGATAATCAACTCTAACAAGTGGATCGCCTTAATATGGGGGTGAGAGCTGATACCAGGCACCCCATTTGCCTCCAGAAGGTTGGCCGATGCCCTGGTCATGGTAAAATTGAGCTTCACCCGCACGGTCTCCTGAAGTTCAAACTGTTCAACCAGATTCAGGAAATGATAGGTATTCCGGTAAGAACCGAGAACGATTATATCATTATCGTGAATCTCTTGCGCCAGAGCATCGTGCGTGATTCCCGGATTTGTTTCCATCCATTCCAACGGCAGATGAATGAACTCAAATCCATTCTGTTTACCCGCCTGAATAGTTGAGGCGGCCTCATTCGGATCAGCAGTGATCAATACCGTCCCGGTATTCATAAATAAATATTTAAATTTATTGTTGAAAGCGGCCGGAAAGGTACAAATTAAGACAGAATAAGTACCAATAATTTAAAAACTACAGATCGGCGAGGATTTTAAGCACTTCATCCTTCGTTTTACCCAATTTTTGCTGGATCCTTCCAATAAGCTCATCCTGTTTTCCCTCACCTACGCTCAGGTCATCGTCCGTAAGTTCCCCAAAACGCTGTTTCAGTTTACCCTTCATCTCGTTCCAATTGCCTTTGAGTTTAAAATCATTCATGATCAATAATCCGATTAATATTAGCAAAATACTAAAATAGAACAGGCAATCTGTTCGAATGATTCCATAGGCAGTTATCAGAACATATAACCAAATCCGGCGTAGATGCGCCATAAATCCTTGGAGAAGCCCAGATCGCCGCGAATGAAGAAGTGTGGATCAAAGAGGGAAAGCGAGCCGCCGAATCCAAAAGTGTGCTTGTAATGTTCGAAGAAATGGGTGTAATTATCCTTTGTTTCATACACCTTCCCGGCATCCATAAAGAGTTGTCCTCCTACCCGGATATGCAATGACGGCAGTGAGAAAAGCCATGTGCGTAACTCCAGGTTGTAGATCATTGTAGCGTTGCCGGTAAATCGCCTTTCCGGAAATCCGCGAAGTGTATGATCATCACCAAGGTAGGGTTTATACCAGTACGATGCCGCTCCGATCAACTGATGCCAGTACAGGCGTTGGGCAACGACCACATCCCGGATCAGATGGAAGGAGAAGTAATGGGCATATTGAATTTTATAATCGAGATTGCTGTGTTGGTTCAGGATGAGCTTAGGGCTCAGATTTACCTCTACTGATGCCCAGTTTCCGCGGGTTGGCAGATCCACATCATCACGGTTATCCCACACCAGGCCGGCACCCACGTAGTTGTGCCATCTGCCTTTCATGCCAACAGGATTGTCGAGATTGAATTTGGTGCTGTCCCCTCTTGATCGGGGATCAAGATATGAGAATCCGCCCTGAAGCTGCAGCTTGAGTCGTTGGCCTATTGAATTGGATACCAGTGGGTAGGTTGTTTTGACATCAAGGCCCAGATTCAGCGTTTCCACATAGTAAAATCCCTTGTTCCACAGATGACTCGAAAATGCCGTCGAATTACCGAGACCAAAATAATTGTCATTAACGATCCGGTAGAGATAGGGATTCACCAAGAGACGCCAGGGGGCATTGAATAAGTGAGTTTGCTGATATTTGATATCAAGAGAGATATATCCCTTTGTACTGACCAGGGGCATGGTGGTAAAGCGACTGTGATATGGTTTGACGCCTCCCCTGAAGTCAAGTCTGGAGATGGCTCCTCCCACAATGATGCCTTCGTCCGAAGTGTACGCAGCAACCGGGAAGAAGTGAACCTGTACGGAATCCTGCCCGGAGGCTTCCGGTAAGCCCTGGGCAAACAGCGAAATCCGGTTGCCTAATAACAATATGCAAAAACAAAAAAATGAGAAGTACCTGCGCCTGACGATGATACTCTTGAGTCGAAATGTGTGATTCATCTACTGGTCGATTTACTATTACTCTCAGTTAGCGTTCCATCTTCTTCAAGAATTTCCAGGGTTGCAACAGCATGCCGTAAGTGCGGGATTACAATACTGCCGCCAACAACGAGTGCAACATTCAAAGCGTCAATAATTTCATCCTTTGAAAAACCTGATTTAGCACATTGTTCCAGATGATAGTCGATACAGTCATTACAACGCAAGACGGCGGATGCTGTCAGTGCCAGTAATTCTTTGGTTTCCGACGGAAGGGCGCCGTCCCGGTAGGTATTGGTATCCAGGTTAAAAAAACGTTTGATGCCCAGATGATCGAGATTCATAATCTTCTCATTCATTCGGATCCGGTTGTTTCGGAACTCGGAAAGAGGATTGTTTATATCCGATCTTTTGCGGTGGGTGGAATCAGCCATAAAGGGAAAGCGGTAATTAACAGGGCAATGTAGTGTGCAGGGTAAAATAGGGAAGAGCTTGTTAATGCAAAATAAAAGTCTTGCATTACTCCTTTCTTTTTTCTCGGGGGTTTCCGATACTTTTAAAAATCCGTGAATTAACATATATGAAGTCATTATTCGATTATTGGCGGCGCCGGGAGCATCGTCTGGTAACCATTGGTGATAGCCTCACTCTTGGATTTAACAATGGATGCATCTACAGGACAGACCTGAATTATCCTTCGATGCTGGTGCGTGCCATGGGCGATGATATTGCCTTCACCCAACCTTCGTTCACAGCCCAGGGGGGGATCCCGCTGAACCTGGAGATCCTGATTCGTGGCCTGAGTGATATTTACGGTGATCAGGTGGGCTGGAAAAACTATCTTGCCGCTTTGCGATATCTCTACAGTACAACAAGGCGCATTAAACGATATTGGGATGGCGGTTATGTGCCTTTATATAAAGATCACAACATGCCTTATCATAACCAGTCTGTCTGGGGATTCACGGTCAGTGATAGCTGGAAAATGACAGAGGAAATAGCGCGGGATTATATCAAAACTCATCCCCCTGAATTTGATCTGTCAGATCTTCTGCATGGCAATGCGATGTATACAACCGCACGTTGTGTTGCCAACCCAACATTCGGCAGCAGGTTTCAGGATTATTCCTTGATGGACAATGCCCGTTTTCTTGCCGAGAATGGCGGTATCGAAAATCTGATCGTCTATCTGGGTGCCAACAATGTGATCGGTGGGATTACAAGTATGGAGATCCGCTATTCCACGAAAGAAACGCTGGGCAGCCTGCCCTTTAACCGCAATTATACGGTTACCCACCCGGACCATTTCAGATTGCTTTTCAGGACCCTGGCTAAAAAAATCCATAAGTTGAAGGCAAAGCGGGTTTTTACGGCCACACTGCCTTATGTAACAATTCCACCGGCTTCGCGGGGAATAAACACTGGGGAACCCCACGAGGACGGGTATTTTGATTACTACACCAGATTCTGGGTATGGGATCAGACATTTGATCCGGAGATCCATCCATACTTCACGCGGGAACAGGCCCGGGAGCTGGACCGGGTAGTGGATGCGTATAACGATACCATTCGTGAAGTTGCGAAGAGGAATGGCTGGATAGTTGTTCCTCTTCATGAAAACATCGGGAGGCTGGCTCAACGGCGAAGACCAGCCAGTTATCAAATAGATTATCCGAGCAAATTTATTGAAGCATTAAAAAGGAACCCAAAGACATCGTATCTGGTTCTGGGGAAAAATTCATCTTTAATCAATTCAGATTATATCCGGTTGGATGATCAGACCGGGAAACTGGTTGCCGGCGGAATTTTCAGCCTGGACGGGCTGCACCCGACAACGATCGGCTACGGCTTGATTGCCCATTGGTTTAAAGAACTTATGCAGGAGAATGGGGTACATTTTGAGCATGAACTCGACTGGGACTTCATCATTCATAATGATACGCTTGTTACCGATCCGCCCTATCTGCTGATTGAGCTGAGGAATGTTCTCCGGTTCCTGTCTATGAGCCCAAGAAAACGGTGGACGGCCATCAGTACAAACATTTTTAACCAGGTAATGCGTATGTTTTCACCCGGAATTAACCACGAAAGTGGTGACAAGGAATTGGAACCGGCAAATAATACTGTTTAATGAACAATGTCAGCGGAAAGGTAGCGATTGTCGGAGCCGGGATATCCGGACTTGTAACGGCGTACCGTCTGAAGAAACTGGGCTTTGATGCAGATGTGATCGAGGCGTCCGGGCGTGTAGGGGGAGTCATAGAGAGTTTTCGTGAGGATGGGTGGCTATCTGAGGCGGGTCCGCATACCTATCTGGAGACCAGCCCGCGCATTCGTGAGTTGGTTACTGCGATCGGTTTAGAGTCTGCTCTCTGCGAACCGGGACCGGAAGCGAAAAACAGGTTCATTGTCAGGGATGGGAAACCTTATAGCCTGCCATCGTCACCGATGTCTTTTTTGAAAACTCCACTGTTCAGCGCATCGGCAAAATTTCGGCTGCTTCGCGAGCCGTTTATATCCAGGTGGGACAATAGTTATGAGGAATCGCTGGCCGGTTTTGTCACAAGAAGGCTCGGGCAGGAGTTTCTGGATTATGCGATCAATCCCTTTGTGTCCGGCGTTTATGCAGGAAATCCCGGGGATTTGTCGGTGAAATCGGCATTTCCGAAGCTGTTTGACCTGGAACAGGAGTACGGATCGTTAATTAAAGGTGCCATACTGGGAGCCCGTAAACGAAAAAAACAAAGCGAGACCTCCAAACAGCGGGCAAAGATGTATTCTTTCACGAAAGGGATGGGGCAGTTGGCCGAAACGCTGACAAAAAAAATCCTGGAACAGAATATCCAAACCAGAACCGAAGTGGTAACTGTCAGCAGAGAAAATAACAGATGGTTACTGGAATGGAAATCCGACGATAAAAAGGGAACAGGTGAATACGACATTGTCGTAAGTACTGTTCCGCTGCATCGTCTGCCAAAAATCATTTTGGAGGATAAAATTTTTGATAGCCGGCGCTTACAGGAGGTATCCTATCCACCCGTCAGTGTTCTGACTATGGGATTTGAACGCGACAAAGTAGAACATCCACTCGATGGTTTTGGTATGCTGGTTCCTGCCGTAGAAAATTCATCGATCCTGGGTACACTCTTTACGTCGACACTTTTTCCGGGTCGCGCCCCGGAAGGATATGTAACACTGGCCAGTTATGTAGGCGGTGCGCGAAATCCGGAAAGTGCAAAACAGCCGTTTGAATTGCTAAGAGATAACGTTCTGCTCGACTTGCAGCGGTTTCTGGGAGTTCAGGGGAGTCCGGTTTATGTAAAACACATTTTGCAGCCGAAGGCTATTCCCCAGTACAATGTAGGTTACGAGCACGTCCGTGATATCCTGGATGATCTTGAAAAAAGCCAGAATGGGTTGTTCTTCGCAGGAAATTATCGATCCGGCATCTCGGTGAGCGATTGTATTGTGGGGGGGCTGGAGACGGCAGACAGGGTTAGGGAACAGTTATCAGTAAACAGTAAACAGTAAAAAAACCGCTTATTCAGGCGTCCTCGCCTGAACAACAAGACCTGGCATAAGGTTCTCATGATGTGTCGCAAGTTTGCTCTGAATATCGGGGTGACCGTTTTTAAGTAGATTTCGGTTTTTTTCAAGCGCGTGCTCCGGAAGGGTTTCAACTTCTCCGGATTCTACTTCGTGAAGAACTGCTGTGGGTATAACGTTTGGCGGTTGGCATTATCTCTATTCAGTTTGAAATTCAATATCTTCGCCACGTGATCTTGCATCCTTAACCATCTCTTGTAAATCTGCTGGTAAAGCATCAAGAGGCACAATAAATCCGTCCACTATTACCATGTTATTAAACGGATTATCTTCTGTCATTTTCTGAGTCGAAAATTCAGGGCTGAAATGCCACATGTCAAACATATCTTTAATCTGTCTGGCTTTATTCGATACAGTCGAGTTTTTTGTTCCAAAATAGTCACTAATCTGTTTCGCTGTCATATATGGCTCAAACGACTTATCAAATAGAAAATTAATCGACCCTATAGCATAAACCACAGCAGCAGCCCAAATCTCTAACTTACCTCTCTGAAAAGGAACATTCTTTTTTCGCCCAAGCTTTTTAATTAATTTTTCACATAGCTGAAAATAGTCATCATCTAATTTTTGAGCACAGAAAGTTCCTGTCATTTCAAGAAGTTTTTCCTCTTTTTGCTTAATCTCTTGTTTGGTCATAATGTCGTTTTTCTATCGGTACTTTCTTAATTTTCTCAATATTACCGATAATTTTTTGAAGTGTGTAATCTAATTTTTCTTTGTCCGGCGGATTCCCCCAAAACAAATCATCTAACTCCCAATCATCCACTCGCATTATTTCTCTGGTCATTTTCTCTGCTTTATCAATGTATTCGGTCTCATTTTTACAATCACCGGATAATAGACCAAAATGCAAAGTCAAATCATGAGTTAATTTCTCAGCTTCTATTAAAATTCCATCGTAAGCTTCTGTTGATAAATCATCTGTATCCATATGCAGGGGTTTGCTTGTGGCCAACGGTCTCGGCTATGCGTAGTGCGGGATTTCAAGGCACTTCACTGTCCGTTTACTGAGAAGTTTATTTAATGTAATTGCTTTCATATCAGCACTTTCTCCCGCATTACGTATAGCCATTGTGTGCGCCCGGCATGGGTGCTTTTAACTTGCGTTAATGTAAGCCATTAATTTTGAGGGTGAAAGTCCCTTATGGGCCCCGCTGAGGAGCGGGGAACCATTAGTAAGTCGCAAGGGCGTTTCCCGTGAGGGATGCACTGAAGGAATCCCGAACGCCTTTCGGGAAAACTCCGGTACTGACGAAAAGGAACCGTATACGAGGCTTAATGAGCCGGATGAGTAAGCACATCATTACGAAGTCCGAAACGCGGAAAGACGAGCGCTCATTAGGTAGATACGGCAGGCATCGGAGGGAAATAAGGCCCTCTTACCCGGGGAGATCCCACGCCTGTAGTGTGGGATCTCAGCCGAAGTCATAGTAGTCCCAACTGGCTGGTCGGGATGAAGGACGGAACGTTACCAGGCCTCGGATGGAGGTCAGAGTCAGGGTTTGCCAAGGATAGGATTCCATGAGCCATGATAGCTGCCGCCTGAACTCAGGCCAAGATAACGAACCGCCGTATCCCGAAGGCTTTCGGGACGGTGGTGTGAGAGGCGCACTCCGCTCAATCTTGGGCGGAGCCACCTACTCGATTGGCAACTGGCTATTTACAATTCAAGCAGGGAAATTTCGCTTACGGTTTTAAAATCTTTTTCATTAAAAGTGGCTATATCATAAATTCCAGCAGCTAACCCAATACTAATAATTTCATAATCGTGGATCTTAAGACCACTGGGTTGGTAACGCTTAGTAAGTTCCAGTAAAATAGCCAGTGAATCTTGAGTGGGATAAATAATATTGATTCCCTGAATAATCTCGTCTAAAACTTCTAAAGCAGTTTCTACTTTTAAACCATAGCCGGAAGGCCGTGTAACAACCGTTAAAAATTCGACCAGATTCTTAGAGGTGGTAAAAAGCTGATAATCCGAGTGATCTAAAATCTGACGGGATTTTTTAAAAAATTTCGAATCCTCATCAATGCCATAAACCAAGATATTAGTGTCAAGAAGGAGTTTATTCATAAGCGATAGAACGAAGATCCTTCTTATCTAACTTTCCTTTAAGCTTGTAGGTGGAAATACGTTTTTTTTCTTTTGGTGTTTTGGGCAGAGAAGAGAGATAGAGATACACCTTTTCCACTTCAACGTCAGAAAGTCGATCAATTTCTTCTTTTACTTTTTCTCTGGTAATCATGGCTACAACAGGTTTACTAACAGTTAGATATAATTTAGGTAACCAATAGAAATTATCATAACGTATACCAAAGTTGGCTGTTGCCTAACGACCCAGCGCATAAGGGGCGTTTTTGATATGTAATTTAGCAGACAAAACGAAAAATCCGAACGGAACTGTGAAAAGGCCAAGCGAAAAACGTCCCCTTAATGCGCCATTGTGTGTGCCCGGCATGGGTGCCTTTGGCTTGCGTTAATGTAAGCCATTAATTTTGAGGGTA
>Ga0102953_1002454_pt1 | contig 10957 bp, 9 predicted proteins | sample SalPon2A_C_D2_MG_FD_78509 | JGI IMG/M metagenome (GOLD analysis project Ga0102953, IMG submission 78509) | Soil microbial communities from South San Francisco under conditions of wetland restoration - Salt Pond MetaG R2A_C_D2_MG | ecosystem: Environmental > Terrestrial > Soil > Wetlands | place... | reverse complement strand
CGCTCAGCCGGAGTCGAGGTGCTGCCCGGGGCGTTGCACTCGCTGGGGCGGGGCCAGCGCTATGACCGGGGGCTGGCCGTGGAGGGGTTGCTGGCGCGGGCTGGGCCCTAGGGCTGCTAAACGGTCGCTCGCGCGCGTCGGCGCAGCAGGAAAGCAGCGATGGCAAGTACGAGCGCGACGGCCGCCAGGAGGCCGACGAGGGCAATGCCCGGCGCACCCTTGGTCGTCTGATCGGTGACGCGGATGAAGTCCCAGGTGTAGTGAGTGCCGCTCTCGCTGCCGTCGTAGACGGCGAGCAGGTATCGGCCGGGCGGCACTTGCGGCACTCGGACCTCTGCGTGTTGGCGCGGTGGCCGCCATTCGCCCAGCACGACCGGCGCCACTCCGGGCATCCGCTCCTTCCAGAGGTCCAGGTGACAGCCGTAGCAATTCGGCCTCGCCCCGAGCTCCAGTTGACCGCGACTCGGATTGAGCACCGCTTTGTAAGCGCGGTCGAGGATGAGCAGCTTCTGCCCCGGCGCCGCCTTGTCGGGCATGACGCAGTCGGGGCAGGGGCCGTGCGCCGCTGCTGGCGCGCACAGGGCGGCGACCGCAACGAAAGCGACCAGGCACATCGCTCTCAGCCTCCCTGCCATGTTCCAACGCTACCCGACCCTGCTGCATAAATTCGCCCTAAAAGCAGCGGGGATCGCGGCTTGACCGGGCTAACATCGTTGCGATGCTTGCGAATTCGAACGGGGGCGACTTGGTCGGGGGACGGGTGCTGGTCGTCGAGGACGACGAGGAGATCGCCGATGTGCTGCGGCGCTCGTTGCGCAACGAGGGCTACGAGGTGCGGACGTCCGGCGACGGGGTTGAGGCGCTCGACGCCGCCGCCGGCTTCGTTCCGGATGTGGTCGTGCTCGACCTCGGGCTGCCGCGCATGGACGGGGTCGAGGTCTGCCGGCGGCTGCGCGCCGACAGCGATGTGCCGATCCTGATGCTGACGGCGCGAGCCGAGACCGAGGACCGGGTCGGCGGCCTCGACAGCGGCGCCGACGACTACCTGGTCAAGCCGTTCGAGCGCAAGGAGCTGCTGGCGCGGATCCGGGCGCTGCTGCGGCGGCGCCCGCCGCGCGGCTCGGCCTCGCTGCAGGTCGGCGACCTGACGCTCAATCCCGACACCCGCGAAGTGAAGCGCGGCGAGCGCGAGATCGAGCTGACCAACCGCGAGTTCGAGCTGCTCGAGTACCTGATGCACAACGAGCGCCTCGTCGTCTCGCGCGAGCGCCTGCTCGACGAGGTCTGGGGCTACGACCCGATGGCGGCGACCAACACGATCGACGTCTTCATCTCCAACCTGCGCCGCAAGCTCGAGGAGGGCGAGGAGTCACGGCTGCTGCACACGAAACGCGGCGCCGGATACGTCTTGAAGGCCTAGATGCCCAGGCGAACGGCGCTTCGCCCCAGGAACTGGCCCGTCCGCTGGCGGCTCGCCGCGGTCTCGGCCGGGCTGACGCTGGCGATCCTCGTGCTCTTCGGCGTGATCATCGGCAACCTCGCCGCGCAACGGGTGCGCGACGACTTCAACCGCGAGATGAAGGGCGCGGTCGCCAGCCTCGCCTCGCAGGTGCGGATCGTCGACACGATCACCAACACCCTGATCGTCGAAGAGCCCGACCTCGCCGACTTCGCCAGCCCCAACGACGCCTCGGTGCGGATCTACGACGCGCGCGGCCAGCAGCGCGACGCCAGCCCCAACGCCGCCGACCTCGGACAGCCGGTGCCCGGGGTGCGCGAAGTCGGCGAGATGCGCGTCGTCACCGTAGCCCTGCGCAGCCGCCAGACCGGGCGTGTCGCCGGCTACGTCCAGTACGGACGCGACGAGCAGCACATCGACTCGACCGTCGGCCGGCTCTGGCTGCTGATCGCGGCCGGGGTGATCGGCGCGACCGTGCTCGCCAGCCTCGCGGGGGTGGCGATCGCCCGTCGCGCGATGCGGCCGATCTCCTCGCTGACCGCGACCGCCCGCGAGATCGCCGAGACCGGCGACCCCTCCAGCCACATGCCCCAACCCCGCGCCGACGATGAGGTCGGCGAGCTGGCGCGGACGCTGGAGCAGATGCTGCTCTCGCTCGACGCCGCCCGCTCGGAGCGCGAATCCGCCCTGCGCCGCCAGCGCGAGTTCGTCGCCGACGCCTCGCACGAGCTGCGCACGCCGCTGACCAGCATCCTCGCCAACCTCGAACTGCTGCAGGACTCGCTCGACTCCCCGGCGCAGGAGGACGAGCGGGCGATGGTCGACTCGGCGCTGCGCTCCTCGGGCCGGATGAGCCGCCTGGTCGGCGACCTGCTGCTGCTCGCCCGCGCGGACGCCGGCCGGGTCGGCGCCCGGACCCACTGCGACCTCGCCGAGGCGGCCGGCCACGCGGCGGCCGAGGTCGCGCCGACGATCGGCGAACGCGAGCTGCGGCTGCGCAGCGACCGCCCGCTGCCCGTCGACGGCAACCCCGACGAGCTGCACCGGATGGTGCTCAACCTGCTCGACAACGCCGCCCGGCATACGCCGCCGGGCTCGACGATCGAGCTGCGCCTGCGGGCCGAAGGGCGCGACGGCGTGGTCGAGGTCGCCGACGACGGTCCGGGCGTGCCGGAGGAGCTGCGCGAGCAGATCTTCGAGCGCTTCGTGCGCGGCGAAGGCCCGGCCGACACCGCGGTCGCCGGGGGCAGCGGGCTCGGCCTGGCGATCGTCCGGGCGGTCGCCGTGTCCCACGGCGGCAGCGCCGAGGTCGGCGAATCGGATCTCGGCGGCGCCCTCTTCCGCGTCCGCCTGCCGCTCCGCAGGAGCGACTCTGAGAAAGAAATCAGACCGGCTTTAGACCTGCTTTAGCGCGGCGTCCTAATTTCCCCTCTGGACGAGACACAAGGGCCCGCCGGTTCTCCCCAACGCGACCGGCGGGCTCTTCTTTTTCCTAGACCTCGACGACGACCGGCAGGATCATCGGACGGGTGCGCAGGCGGTCGTAGACCAGCTTCGCGATCGCGTCGTGCAGGTCTTCCTGAATCAGGTGCAGCTCGCGGGTTCCCGCCTCCGCGGCGTCCTCGAGCGAGTCCTCGGCGACGTCCTTGAGCTCCTCGACCAGCTCCTCCTCGCCCTCGGGCAGGGCGACGCCGCGCACGATCGCCTCCGGGTCGGCGACGACGCTGCCGTCCTCGGACGAGATCGTCGCGACGACGATGAAGATCCCGTCGGCGGAGATCTCCCGCCGGTCGCGCAGGGCGACGTCGTCGGGCTCGCCGACGTTCAGCCCGTCGACGTAGACGACCCCGGCGTGTACCTCCTTGCCGAAGCGCGCTCCGCCGGCGTCGACCTCCAGCGGCAGGCCGTTGCGGCCCTGGAAGATGTTCTCGGGCGCGACCCCGACCGCTTCGGCGAGACCGGCGTGCAGGCGCAGCCGCTGAAAGTCGCCGTGTACCGGCATCACGTAGCGCGGCTTGGTCAGGTTGAGCATCAGCTTCAGCTCCTCCTGCCAGCCGTGCCCGGAGGCGTGGATCGGCGCGTCCTTCGCGGTGACGACGGAGGCGCCGATCTCGTAGATCCGGTCGATCGTTTCGTTGACCGCCCGCTCGTTGCCCGGCACCGGCGTCGCCGAGAAGACCACGGTGTCGCCGGAGTGCAGCTCGACGTCGCGGTGGTCGTTGTTGGCCATCCGGCGCAGCGCCGAGAGCGGCTCGCCCTGGCTGCCGGTCGAGATCACGACCACCTTCTCGTCGGGGAAGTTCTCGATCTCGCGCGGCTGGATGAACAGCCCCGAGGGCGCGTTGGTGATCCCCAGGTTGGAGGCGATGTTGAAGTTCTTGCGCATCGAGCGGCCGACCAGGGCTACCCGGCGGTCGAGCGCCACGGCGGCGTCGATCACCTGCTGCACGCGGTGGAGGTTGGAGGCGAACGAGGTGACGATGATCCGTCCCTCACAGCCTTCGAAGGTCTCCAGCAGGGCGGGGCCGACGCTCGACTCCGACGGCGCGATCCCCGGCCGGTCGGCGTTGGTCGAGTCGCCGCAGAGCAGCAGCAGGCCCTCGCGGCCGAGCTCTGCGAGGCGCGAGATGTCGGCCGGACGGCCGTCAACCGGCGTCTGGTCGAACTTGTAGTCGCCCGTCATCAGCATCTTGCCCAGCTCGGTGCCGAGGATCACCCCGCGCATGTCGGGGATCGAGTGCGAGAGGTGGACCAGCTCGAGCTCGAACGGGCCGAGCTCGACCTTCTCACCGGGCGGCAGCTCCTCCAGCGGCGCGTTCTTCAGCTTGTGCTCGTCGAGCTTCGAGCGGACCATGCCGACGGTCAGCAGGCCGCCGTAGATCACCGGCGGCATGCCGATCTCGCGCAGCACGTAGGGCAGCGCGCCGACATGGTCCTCGTGCCCGTGGGTGAGCACGATCGCCTCGATGTCCTCAGCCCGGTCGCGCAGGTAGGCGAAGTCGGGCAGCACCAGATCGATCCCGAGCATCTCCGGGGTCGGGAACATCAGCCCGGTGTCGACGACGACGATCCGCCCGTCGTACTCGACCACGGTCATGTTCTTGCCGATCTCCCCCAGGCCGCCGAGCGGCAGGACTTTCAGCTTGCCGGCCATCGGCTAGGAGGCCACCGGGACGCCGACGGCGTCCAGCGCGTCGCGGATGACCGCGCGCTGCTCGGAATCGACGGGAACCATCGGCAGGCGCAGCGTTCCCGACGGGATCGTCCCGGCCATCTCCAACGCCGCCTTCAGCGGCATCGGGTTGGTGGTCAGGCCGAGCGCGTCGTAGAGCGGTTGCAGGCCGGCGTCGATCTGCCGCGCCCGCTCCAGGTCTCCGGCCTCGGCCGCGTCCCAGATCGCCCGCATCTTGTCGCCGACCAGGTGCGAGGCGACGCAGATGCCGCCCGCCAGGCCGAGCTCCAGCGTGCGCAGGAAGATCTCGTCGTTGCCGGCGAGCACATCGAGCCCCGCGATCGGTCCGAGCTCGTCGTTGTTCGCCTGCTTGACCGCGGCGACGCTGTCGATCTCGGCCAGCTCGACCAGGTCGGCCGGGGGCACGTTGACCACCACCCGCGAGGGGATGTTGTAGGCGATCAGCGGAAGCTCGGGAACGGCGGCGGCGATCGCCTCGAAGTGGGCCCTGATCCCGGCCTTGTTCGGCTTGTTGTAGTAGGGCGTGACGATCAGCGCCGCCTCGGCCCCGGCCTCGGCCGCGGCCCTGGTCAGCTCGATCGAGTGACGGGTGTCGTTGGTGCCGGTGCCGCAGTAGACGGCGCAGCTGTCGCCGACCTCCTCGACGACCGCCCGCAGCAGGCCGATGTGCTCGGCGTCGTCGAGCGTCGCCGCCTCGCCGGTCGAGCCGGCGACCACGATCCCGTGCGAGCCGTGCTCGACCAGGTGGACGGCCAGCCTGCGGGCGGCTGCCTCGTCGACGCCTCCCCCGGGCTCGAAGGGGGTGGCCATTGCGGTTATCAGGCCGCGGATCTCGCTCATACGCCGGAGGGTATGCGGTCGGCCCACGCCACCGCCTGCTCGAGCTGCGCCGCAACCCGCAGCAGCAGGTCCTCGCGCCCCAGCGGAGCGACGAGCTGGACGCCGATCGGCAGGCCGGCCTCGCTCCAGTGCAGCGGCAGCGAGATCGCCGGCTGCCCGGTGGCGTTGAAGGCGGCGGTGAAGCAGCCGTCGATGAAGGCACGGTGGAAGGCGTCCATCGGGTCGGCGCCGGTGTCGTCGAAGCTGCCCAGCAGCGGCGGCGGCTCGCCCATCGTCGGCGTCAGGAGCAGGTCGAAGCCCGACTCGTGGACGCCGGCGAGCATCCGGGTCAGCACCTGGTGCTGGCCGACCGCGGCGAGGTACTCGCCGGAGTGGTGTCGCCGGCCGATCTCGGCCAGCGCCCAGGTCAGCGGCTCGACGTCCTCGGCCGTGATCGGCGCCCCACCGATCATCGAGAGCTGGTCGAGCACCTGCGCCTGGCCCGCCGCCCAACGGACCAGGAAGGGCTCGATCACCGGCAGGTCCTGGAACATGCTCATGTCCGGCTGCTCGACCGTGTGGCCGAGGCCTTCAAGCGCCTGCGCGCCGGCCCGCGCGCCTGCCACGACCTCGGGGTCGGCGTCCTGCTCGACGATCGTCTCGGTCCAGAGGGCGATCCGCAGCTTGCCGGGGTCGGCGCCGACCTCCTCGGTGTAGGGACGGGTTGGCGGCGGCGCGACGTAGGGATCGCCGGGCGCCGGGCCGTGTACCGCCTCGAGCATCGCCGCGACGTCGCGGACCGAGCGCGAGACGGCCAGCTCGCAGGTCAGCCCGGACATGATGTCGCCGACCAGCGGGCCCTCGCTGGTCCGCTGGCGACTCGGCTTGAGCCCGACCAGGCCGCAGTTGGAGGCCGGGATGCGGATCGAGCCGCCGCCGTCGTTGGCGTGGGCGATCGGCACCATGCCGCCGGCGACCGCCGCCGCCGAGCCGCCGCTGGAGCCGCCGGCGGAGCGCTCGGTGTCCCAGGGGTTGCGGGTCGGCCCGTAGGCGCGCGGCTCGGTCGTCGGCAGGATCCCCAGCTCGGGGCAGTTGGTCTTGCCGATCGTCACCAGCCCGGCGGCGCGGAACCGCTGGGCGAGGAAGGTGTCGACGGGAGCGCGGAAGTCGCGCTCCTTGAGGTAGCGCATCCCCATGTGAAGGGGCTGGCCGGCAAAGGCGGCGCCGAGGTCCTTGAGCAGGAAGGGCACGCCGCGGAACGGACCGTCGGGCAGCTCGCCGCGAGCCGCCTCGAGGCCCTCCTCGAAGAGCGTGTGTATCACCGCGTTGAGCTCCGGGTTGGCGGCCTCGATCCGCGCGATCGCCGCTTCGACCAGCTCGGCCGGGCTTGCCTCGCCCGTGCGGACCAGGTCCGCCTGCGCGGTCGCGTCGAGTCGTGCGAGCTCGTCGGTCACGCCAGGAACCTACAGCAGCTTCTCGAGTCCGACGGTGAAGCGGTCGGGCAGCTCGGCGACTCGGCGCACGGCGAGCACGACGCCGGGCATGAAGGAGACGCGGTCGATCGAGTCGTGGCGCACCGACAGCGTCTGTCCCTCGCCGCCGAAGATCACTTCCTGGTGGGCGACGAGCCCCGGCAGCCGCACCGAGTGGATCGGCTCGTGTACGTCGCCGCCCGCCGACCCGATCAGCTCCGCGGTGCGCTTCGCCGTGCCGGAGGGCGCGTCGAGCTTGCGGTCGTGGTGCAGCTCGACGATCTCGCACTCGGGCATGTGCCTGGCGATCGTCTGTGAGACCTCCATCAGCAGCACGGCGCCGATCGCGAAGTTGGGCGCGACGAAGCAGTTCGCCTCGCTCGCCTCGGCGGCCTCGCGCAGCGCGTCGAGGTCGAAGCCGGTCGTGCCGAGGACGACATGGACGCCCGCCCGCAGGCAGGCCGTCGCGTTGTCCAGGGCAGTGTCGGGGGTCGTGAAGTCGACGACGACGTCGACCCGGTCGAGGATCGCTCTCAGCTCCGTGTCCAGCGCCGGATCGGCCTGCGCCGCCAGCTCCATGCCCTCGGCGCCCTCGACCGCGGCGCAGACCGTGCTGCCCATCCGACCCGCCGCACCAGAGACGCCGACCCGGATCATGCCGCTGCCAGCGCCTCGCTGACCGGGGCGAGGGCGCGGCGGAAGCAGTCCTCGTCGCGGCCGACGCAGGCGGCGGAGAGCCGCTCGGGGCCGTAGAGCTCGCTCGCCAGCTCGCTCAGCTCCTCGACCGTGACCGCGTCGACCTTGGCCAACATCGCGTCGAGCCCTTCGATCGGCAGCCCGAACAGGGTCGCGCGGGAGATCCGCGACATCCGCGCCGCGGTCGACTCCGAGGACAGCACGAGGCGGCCCTTGACGTTCTCCTTCGCCCGCGCCAGCTCCTCGCCGGAGACCGGCTCGGAGCGCAGGCGCTCGAGCTCGGCGCCGATCACCGAGCAGGCCTCGGCGACGTTGTCCTCGCGCGTGCCGACGTAGGTCGCGGCGAGGCCGGAGTCGGTGTACTGCTCGCTGTAGGAGCCGACCGAGTAGGCGAGGCCGCGCTTCTCGCGCACCTCGCGGAACAGCCGCGAGGAGGTCGAGCCGCCGAAGATCGAGTCGAGCACGGCGAGCGCGTAGCGGCGCTCGTCCTCGCGCACGATCCCCGGCGCGCCGAAGCAGATGTGGTACTGCTCGGTGTCCTTGGGGTAGAAACGCAGCCGGGCGGCCTCGTCCGTCGCCGTCGGCTCGGCGCCGTCCGCGCCGCTCGGCGGTGAGACGAGCCGCTCCGCCAGGGCGACGATGCGCTCGTGCTCGAGGTGGCCGGCGGCGCCGATGACGATGTGCGGCCCGGTGTAGCGAGCGGCCCGGTAGGCCTCGATGTCCGGGACCGGGATCGAGGCGATCACCTCGGCCTCGCCGAGCACGCGCCGGCCCAGCGGGTGCCCGCCGAAGACGGCGTCGGCGAGCACATCGTGGACGCGGTCCTGCGGCTCGTCCTCGTACATCGCGATCTCCTCCAGCACGACCTCGCGCTCGGAGTCGATTTCGGGATAGGTCGGCGCCAGCAGCATCTCCGCCAGCAGGTCGAAGACCGCCTCGGTGTGCTCGTCGAGGAAGCGCGCGTGCAGGTGCGTCGTCTCCTTGCCGGTGGCGGCGTTGACCGAGGCCCCGAGCCCGTCGAAGAGCTCGGAGATCTCAATCGCCGAGTAGCGCGCCGTGCCCTTGAACAGCAGGTGCTCGAGGAAATGCGAGACGCCGGCCTGAGCCGGCGTCTCGTTGCGCGATCCCGTGCGAACCCAGAGCCCGAGCGCGACGGAGCGGACCGAGGGAACCTCCTCGGTCACGACCCGCACGCCCGAGCCGAGCTCGCTTAGCCTCGCGGCGGCCAAACGATTAGCTGCGCCGCTCGCGCTCGCGGCGCCGGCCGCCACCGCCGCCGCCACGACCGCCCCGGTCGCCGCCGTTGCGCCGCGGGCCGCCGTCGCCGGAGCCGACCGAGGCCAGTTCCTCGGCCGATTTGCCGGCCACGGACGGGTCGTCGGAGAGCCGCAGCCCGACCCGACCGCGCTCGCGGTCGACCTCGACCACGGTGACGTCGATCACGTCGCCTGAGCTGAGCACATCGTCGACCGAGTCGACCCTCTCCCCCGGCTTCACGTTGGAGATGTGCAGCAGGCCGTCGGTGCCCTTGACCAGCTCGACGAAGGCGCCGAAGGTCGTCGTCTTGACGACCTTGGCCGACGGGTAGTGGTCGCCGACCTCGGCCTCCTTGGTCATCGACTCGATCCGCGACACGCACGCTTCGACCAGTTCGCCGGTCGGCGCGTAGATGCGGATCGTGCCGTCGTCCTCGACGTCGATCTCGGCTTCGAACTCCTCGCACAGGGCGCGGATCGTTTCGCCGCCTTTGCCGATCACGGCGCCGATCTTCTCCGGGTCGATCTTGATCGATTCGATCCGCGGCGCGTGCTGGGAGAGGATCTCCCGCGGGCCCTCGATCGACTCGGCCATCTTGCCGAGGATGAACTGACGGCCCTCGTTGGCCTGGGCGAGCGCGTCGCGCAGGATCTCGAAGGTGACGCCGGTGATCTTGATGTCCATCTGCAGGGCGGTGATCCCGTCCGCGGTGCCGGCGACCTTGAAGTCCATGTCGCCGAGGTGATCCTCGACGCCGGCGATGTCGGTGAGGACGATGTAGTCCTCGCCCTCCTTGATCAGCCCCATCGCGACTCCGGCGACCGGTGCGGAGACCGGCACGCCGGCCGCCTGCAGGGCCATCGAGGAGGCGCAGACCGAGCCCATCGAGGAGGAGCCGTTGGACTCCAGCGTCTCCGAGACGACCCGGATGACGTAGGGGAAGCTCTCTTCGTCGGGGATCGACGGCGCCAGCGCCCGCTCGGCGAGCGCGCCGTGGCCGATGTCGCGGCGCTTCGGGCCGCGCATGAAGCCGGCCTCCCCGACCGAGAAGGGCGGGAAGTTGTAGTGGTGCCAGAAGCGCTTGGTGGTCTGCAGGCCGAGCGTGTCGAGCCGCATGTCCATCCGCGTCGTGCCGAGCGCGACGTTGGAGAGGATCTGCGTCTCGCCGCGGGTGAACAGCGCCGAGCCGTGTACGCGCGGGGAGATGTCGACCTCGGTCTCGATCGGGCGGATCTCGTCCTGAGCGCGGCCGTCGGGGCGCTTCTTGTCAACGGCGATCGCCTTGCGGATCGTGTCCTTCTCGATCGCGTCGAAGGCAGTGCCCACCTCGGACTTGCGGTCCGCGTCGACCTCGCCGTCAGCGCCGGCCGGGGCGTACTGCTCGACCACGGCCTGCTTGACCTTGTCGATCGCCTCGTAGCGCTCGAGCTTGCCCTCGGTCGCGATCGCGTCGACCAGCGCCTGGCCGTGCGAGGAGCGGATCTCGGAGAGCAGGCCCTCGTCGATGCTCGGGGCCTCGACCTCGAGCTTCTCCTTGCCCGCCTTGTCGGCGAGTTCCTGCATCGCCGCGCAGAGCTTCTTGATCTCGGCGTGGGCGATATCGAGCGCGTCGAGGATCTCGGCCTCGCTGACGCCGTTGGCGCCCGCCTCGACCATCAGGATCGCCTCGTCGGTGCCGGCGACGATCAGGTCGAGGTCTAGCTCCTCGAGCCGCTCCTCCGGCGGGTTGACGACGAAGTCGCCCTCGAGCTTGCCGACCCGCACCGCGCCGACATGGGCGGCGACGGGGATCGGCGAGATCGCCAGCGCCGCGGAGGCGCCGTTCATCGCGAGGATGTCGTAGGGGCGGACATGGTCCACCGAGAGCGGGGTTGCGACCAGCTGCGTCTCGTAGTGCCAGCCCTTGGGGAAGAGCGGGCGGATCGGCCGGTCGATCATCCGCGCGGTCAGCGTCGCCTTCTCGCTCGATTTGCCCTCGCGGCGAAGAACGAGCCGGGGATTTTGCCCGCGGCATACATCCGCTCCTCGATGTCGACGGTGAGGGGCAGGAAGTCGACGTCG
>Ga0102953_1002453_pt1 | contig 10958 bp, 11 predicted proteins | sample SalPon2A_C_D2_MG_FD_78509 | JGI IMG/M metagenome (GOLD analysis project Ga0102953, IMG submission 78509) | Soil microbial communities from South San Francisco under conditions of wetland restoration - Salt Pond MetaG R2A_C_D2_MG | ecosystem: Environmental > Terrestrial > Soil > Wetlands | place... | reverse complement strand
GGGCGCTTAATTCGGGGCCGTCGATTGTCTTCAAAATGTGATTCTGCTATCTTTGCCTTCCAACCTACGTTCTCACGTCCAACCCTATTTCGAGGCCTATGAGCCGATTTATTTTTATTACTGGTGGTGTTGTTTCATCACTGGGCAAGGGTATTGCATCTGCTTCCCTGGGTGCATTGCTGCAGGCGCGGGGCCTCAGCGTCAACATGATCAAGCTCGATCCTTACATCAACGTCGATCCGGGAACCATGAGTCCGTTTCAGCACGGCGAGGTGTATGTGACCGACGACGGTGCCGAAACCGATCTCGATCTCGGCCACTACGAAAGATTCGTCGGTATCCGCTGCTCGAAGCAAAGCAATTATACGACCGGCCGGATATACGAAAATGTGATCGCCAAGGAGCGGCGGGGCGATTATCTCGGCGCCACGGTGCAGGTCATTCCCCACATCACCGACGAAATCAAGAATTCGGTGCTGGGTAGCACCAACGGCGCCGACTTCGTGCTGGTCGAAATCGGCGGTACCGTGGGCGACATCGAATCGCTGCCGTACATGGAGGCGATTCGCCAGATGGGTTTCGAACTCGGCCACGACAACGTGCTGTACATGCACCTGACGCTGATTCCCTATCTGCCCGCGGCCGGCGAAATCAAGACCAAGCCGACCCAGCATTCGGTCAAGGAACTGCGCTCGATCGGTATTCAGCCCGATATCCTGCTATGCCGTGCGGATCGGCCGATTCCGGTCGAGGAACGCCGCAAGATCGCGCTGTTCACCAATGTCGCCGAGGAAGCGGTTATCACCGCGGTAGATGTCGATCATATTTACAAGATTCCGCGCGAACTTCACGAACAGGGGCTCGACGAAATCGTCGCCAAACACTTCAGGCTGGAATTGCCGCCCGCGGACCTGTCCGACTGGGACGGAGTCGTCGAGGCGATGGAAAATCCCCGGAACGAGGTTTCGATCGGTTTTGTCGGCAAATATGTCGACCATACCGATGCCTACAAGTCGCTCAACGAGGCACTGGACCACGCCGGTATTCATACCCGGACCCGGGTCAACATCGTCAAGATCGACTCCGACAACATCGAGAACGAGGGCACCGGGATGCTCGAGGATCTCGATGCGATTCTCGTCCCCGGCGGTTTCGGCAGCCGCGGCATCGAGGGCAAGATCGCCGCCGCTCATTACGCGCGGACCCACGATGTGCCTTACCTCGGTATCTGCCTGGGCATGCAGGTCGCGGTGATCGAGTATGCTCGCAACGTGCTGGGGCTCAACAAGGCTCATAGTTCCGAATTCAATCCCAAGACTCCGGATCCGGTCATCGCACTGGTCACCGAATGGGTCGACCGTGACGGATCGGTGGAGACTCGCGACGAGAACACCGATCTCGGCGGCACCATGCGCCTCGGCGCGCAAACCTGCAAGCTGGTGCCCGGCACCCGTACGCGCCGCGCCTACGGCAGCGAGGAAATCAGCGAACGCCACCGTCACCGCTACGAATTCAATAATAATTACCTGCAGCGACTGCAGGACGCCGGTCTGGTCATCTCCGGACTGTCGGTCAATAACGAACTGGTGGAAATGGTCGAACTCGCGGATCATCCCTGGTTTATCGGTTGCCAGTTTCATCCGGAATTCACCTCCCGACCGCGCGAAGGGCATCCCCTGTTCAATAGCTTTATCAACGCGGCAGTCGAGTACCACAAGGCCAAACGGTAATGAAACTGTGCAATTTCGAGGCCGGAATCGAGCATCCTCTGTTCCTGATCGCCGGTCCCTGCGTCATCGAGTCTGAACAACTGGCGCTCGATACCGCCGGCGAATTGCAACAAATTTGCGCCGATCTCGGCGTTGCTTTCATCTACAAGTCGTCATTCGATAAGGCCAACCGTTCCAGCAGCAAGAGTTTTCGTGGTCCGGGAATGGAAAAAGGCCTGGCGATCCTGGAAAAGGTTCGCCGCGAATTGTCGGTGGCGGTGTTGACCGACGTCCACGAGGACACCCCGCTGGAGGAAGTCGCCAGCGTCGTCGACGTGCTGCAAACGCCCGCATTCCTGTGTCGGCAGACCAATTTCATTCAGAACGTCGCCCGACAAAACCTGCCGGTCAATATCAAGAAAGGGCAGTTTTTATCCCCCTGGGACATGCAACAGGTTGTCGACAAGGCTTTTGAATCCGGTAATCGACAAATCATGGTTTGCGAGCGTGGCGCGAGTTTCGGTTACCAGAATCTGGTTTCGGACATGCGTTCGTTGGCGGTCATGCGCCAAACCGGATGCCCGGTAGTATTCGACGCGACCCATTCGGTTCAGCTGCCCGGAGGGCAGGGTACTTCATCGGGCGGGCAGCGGGAATTCGTACCCGTGCTGGCGCGCGCCGCGGTGGCTGCAGGGGTCTCCGGCCTGTTCATGGAAACCCACCCGCGTCCCGAAGAGGCGCTCAGTGACGGACCCAATGCCTGGCCCCTGTCGCAAATGCGCGAGCTGCTCGCGGTATTGATGGAACTGGATCGCGTGGTCAAGGCAGCACCGCTGCCCGAAGACGAATTGCTCGGCGGCGATTAACCCAGCTTGGAGCGAAAATGAGCAAAATCAGCAAACTGGTCGGCCGTGAAATTCTCGATTCGCGCGGCAACCCGACAGTCGAAGCCGAGGTGCACCTCGAACACGGAGTCGTTGGCCGGGCGGCGGTGCCCTCGGGGGCATCCACCGGCGAACGCGAGGCGATCGAGCTGCGCGACGGCGATCCGAAGCGCTACCTCGGCAAGGGTGTCACCCGCGCCGTGAGCCATATCGAAAACGAACTCGCCGGTGTCGTGCTCGGCCGCGACTGCAACGACCAGGCCGGCCTCGATCGGGCGATGATCGATCTCGACGGTACCGACAACAAGAGCCGGCTCGGCGCCAATGCCCTGCTTGCCGTATCGCTGGCCAACGCCCAGGCCGCGGCAGCCGCGTCGAACCTGCCGTTGTACCGCTATCTCGGCGGCGAGACAGCGCTCATGCTGCCGGTACCGATGATGAATATCATCAATGGCGGTGCGCATGCCGACAACAGCGTCGACATGCAGGAATTCATGATCCTGCCAGTGGGTGCACCGAGCTTCGGCGAGGCCTTGCGATACGGCACGGAGGTGTTTCATGCGTTGAAATCGGTGCTTACTTCCCGGGGTATGAATACCGCGGTCGGCGACGAGGGCGGTTTCGCACCCGACCTGTCGTCAAACGAGGAAGCCATCGAAGTGATTCTCAGCGCGATCGAGAAGGCCGGGTTTCGGGCCGGCGACGAGATCTGTCTCGGACTCGACGTCGCGAGCTCCGAGTTTTACCAGGACGGCAAATACATGCTGGCCTCAGAAAACCGTTCCTTCGATGCCGCCGGGTTTGCAGATTACCTTTGTAGCTGGGTCGACCAGTATCCGATCATCAGTATCGAGGACGGCATGGATGAGGGTGACTGGGACGGCTGGGCGATACTTTCCGAGAAGCTCGGCGACAGGATACAACTCGTCGGCGACGATCTGTTCGTCACCAATACAAAGATTCTGGCGCGCGGAATAGCACAGCGGATCGCCAACTCGATCCTGATCAAATTCAATCAGATCGGCACGCTGACCGAAACCCTCGACGCCATCGAGATGGCCCACGAAGCCGGCTATACCACGGTAATTTCGCACCGCTCCGGTGAAACCGAGGATGTCACCATTGCCGATCTGGCGGTGGCGACCGGGGCCGGTCAGATCAAAACCGGATCGCTGTCGCGCAGCGACCGGATCGCGAAGTACAACCAGTTGTTACGTATCGAAGGATGGCTGGGCGACGCCGCGAATTACCCGGGTAGATCCGCTTTCAAAAACCTCTAGCAAGGCGATCATGCGACGATGAAAATCCTGATTGCCGTCCTGATAGTGCTTCTCGCCGGGCTGCAATACAGGCTGTGGTTCGGCGACGGCAGCCTGTCGGAAGTCGTGCAATTGTCGCGCGAACTGGAAATCCAGAAGAGCAGGCTGCGCGATCTCGAGGAGCGCAACAAGAAACTCGAGGCGCAGGTACTCGACCTGCAAAACGGTCTCGACGCCTTCGAGGAAAAAGCACGCAACGATCTGGGCATGATCAAACAGGGCGAAACCTTTATCCAATTGATACCCGAAGACGACAAAGCACCTCGTGAATAGAGAAATACCAGTCTGGGCCGTGATTCCGGCTGCCGGCAGCGGCACCCGCATGGGCAGCGCTATACCCAAGCAATACCTCGGTTTCCACGGCAAAACGGTTATCGAGCATACCCTCGACCGTTTGCTGGCGCAGGCAGAGATCGATGGCGCCATCCTGGTCCTCGACGAAGACGACAAGCGCTGGGAAGGGCTGGGATACGAAGCCAGCAAGCCGCTGTTTGTCGCCGCCGGCGGCAGCGAAAGACAACATTCCGTCTATAGCGGCCTCGCGACCCTGCAATATCGCTGCGGCGACGATTGCATCGCCCTGGTTCACGATGCGGTCAGGCCGCTGGTATCCTCCCGGGACCTGAGTCGTGTCATTCAGGCCGCTCGCGAACATCCCGCGGGCGCTATCCTCGCCGCGCCGGTAACCGACACGCTCAAGCTCGAGAATCGCAACGGGGAAATCGGCAGCACCCTGTCGCGGGAAGGCCTGTGGCGGGCGCTGACCCCGCAGGTATTTCACCTGCAGCCCCTGCTGCAGGCGCATAAACGGATAATCGATGAAGAGCGCCAGATAACCGACGACGCCGAGGCGGTGGAACTGGCGGGATACGCTCCGCGCCTGGTTCCCGGCAGCGCGACCAACCTCAAGATCACCATGCCGGAGGATCTCTCGCTGGCCGAAACGTTGTGGTTACACCAGCGCGATGAGGAGAATGACGAATAGTATGACCGCACCCATCGGCAGGATATATCCCATCCAGTCTTTCATGCTGCCTTTGGGGGAGTTTTCGATGGTCTGCTTGGCGCGCGGAAACAGATAAATCAGCATTGCCGCCAGGAACAGCGCGGATCCGATCTTTATCCAGTCCATAGTCGACTCACTGATAGCAGAAAAAAATAAGCCCCGGAACCGGGGCTTATTGTATTAATCGGGTTCGACATCAGTCTTCGCCAAAGGCTCCGAGCAGTGCCAGCAAGGCCTGAAACAGGTTCAGTATCGACAGGAACAGACCTGCCGTCGCCATGATGTAGTTGGTTTCACCGCCGTGAATCAGGTTCGAGGTTTCCCACAGGATGAACGCGCTCATGATCATCACGATGGCAGCGTTGACGGCCAGGAACAGCGCCGACATGCCGAGGAAAATATTCAGTATCGCCGCACCCAGCACGACCAGCATACCGACCATCACGAATCCGCCCAGGAAACTGAAATCCTTACGGGTGGTCAACGCGTACCCCGAAAGGCCCAGGAAAATGACCCCGGTTCCGCCGAGCGCGGTCATGACGATACTCGGGTTGATCGCCAGATAGTAGTTCAGTACCGGACCGAGCCCCAAACCTAGCAGGCCGGTAAAAGCGAATATCACCGGAATGCCGGCACCGCTGTTGGCGGTCCTCGGCAAGACGAACCACAGCAATGCGATCGCGACAATATTCGCGATTAGTGCCGGTCCCTGGCCAATGCCTGAAACCACGCCGATGAAGGCGGTAAAACCGCTGAAAATCAACGTCATCGACAACAGGATATAAGTATTCCTGATAAGCTTGTTGGTCTGCAGAATCGCCTCATGTGGGCGGGTTACAGCAGTATTCATTTGCATTGCTATCTCCGAAGTTACTATGTCAATGTAGACAATTGCGGCTCATTCTAAGTTCCAGCCCTGCCGATATCAAGCGATTCCGGAGGGGGTTCTGGCGCTTTCAGGACAACCGCCATGGGCCTCTAGATGTAGCCGAGAGCGGAAATTTCAAGACAGAAATCGATAGCTTCGCTGATGACTCGGAAGTTTATTTGATTATAATACGCCGGCGTTCCGCGTATCTCGAATGCGCTCTGCAAGCCCTCCCGTCGATTCGCCTTTCCGGTGTAGATTACCGACGAGTACGGTGAATATCGGCAAAAAGCATAAAGGTTGTCTATACCGGTAGCGAGCGAGACGAGAAATCGAAATTTGGAGAGCTGGCTGAGCGGTCGAAAGCGGCGGTCTTGAAAACCGTTGACCCGAAAGGGTCCGGGGGTTCGAATCCCTCGCTCTCCGCCATATACAAGCCCCTAACTAATTGATAGTAGGGGCTTTTTTATATTAGAGTTTTCTAATAATGTCTGATGATGTCTATTGTTTTTTCTCCAAATAGACGCCAGTCCTGCATTTTCAAAGGAGGTGTTAACACACTGAAATAACCGCCCCTATGGGCATGTTGGATTGCGTTGGATTATCCCCGTACCGGGAATATCCGTGTTGCCTTGAACCAGGCATTGTCAGGTTGTTAGGGGGTTGTGCCCCATGACCGTCTCGCGAAAGCGAATCTGCCAGCTCAGGCTGCCAGATAAGTCAGAAACACTAACCTGAAAGGAGAACACACAATGAGAGACCTGAACTACCAACTGAAACAACTCTGCCGACACTGTCGGGAGGGCAGCCACGCCACCCAGGCCAAGCGCGAGCGAATGCTGACTCTGATCGGCAACCAGCTCCATGAGCTGGGCTATCGGGGCATGGTCGCAAGATCGCTGAAGCCGAAACACATCGAGGCACTGCTCGGGCGCTGGCGCGAACAGGAACTGACAACCGGCACGATCAAGAACAGAATGGCCTCGATCCGCTGGTGGGCGAACAAGGTGGATAAGCGCAACGTGGTGGCGCGATCCAACGAGCACTACGGCATTCCGGACCGGCGTTTCGTCATCAACGAATCGAAAGCAAAGACCGTGACCCACGAACAACTGGAAAAGGTCTGCGACGAGCACGTTCGCATGAGCCTGGAACTGCAGCAGGCTTTCGGCCTGCGCCGGGAGGAGGCGATGAAAATCCGACCCATTATCGCCGACCAGGGCGATCACCTGTTCCTGCAGGGGAGTTGGACCAAGGGCGGCCGGGAGCGAATCGTCTCGATCCCCACCGAACAACAGCGGGAAGTCCTCAACCGCGCTCACCGTCTTGCCGGTCGCGGCTCCCTGATCCCGAGTAACCGCAACTACGTGCAGCAGATGCGCGTCTACGAAGGCAACACCCGAAGGGCAGGGCTACACCACATGCACGGCCTGCGCCATGCCTATGCCCAGACTCGCTACAAGGAGCTGACCGGCTGGGAATGCCCGGCCGCAGGCGGACCGATAGCCAGGGAACTAACGCCGGAACAGCGTGAGCGGGATCACGAAGCCCGGCTCACCATCAGCAGGGAGTTGGGTCATGAGCGCGCGGCCGTGGTCGGTGCCTATTTAGGAAAGTAGAATGTTATGCAAAGCTGGTAGGCTAAGTCTTTGATACTCAACCAATCTTGCTGAAATTACTGTACATAAAATTTCAAGGTTGATCTGTCCTGTATCGTGCACCCGTTTGCTGTTGTATGTACTGACCCAGATGCTTATCCGATCCCCAAAGGATTTTTTGTCCTTGTTCATGTAAATGCTACTCGAAGTGTCTCGCGTCATTTACCTGAGGGCGGAATCGGATAGGTCTAATTTGCCCAAATACTCCGCTGGCGCTAGACTCGGCATTCATTCTGAATCGCATGGAAGCGAATCATGTCTACCGTTGGCACGGCAAGGAACGCTTGTGCGGGCTCCGGTGCTTTTCTCTATCAGCGCCATCGGCCCGAGAAGACTTTACTCTATCAGTTGGTCTCGAAGTACTACCCGGCTTTCAGGCAGCAGTTGGCCGAAGAAGGCAGGATACTGCCGGGCTATGTGCAGAGGGAATTCGAAGACTACCTGAAGTGCGGCAGGCTCGAACACGGATTTCTACGGGTACGGTGCGAGAACTGCCACGAGGAACGCCTGGTCGCTTTCAGCTGTAAGCACCGAGGTTTCTGCCCGAGTTGTGGTGCGCGCCGTATGGCCGAGAGTGCTGCCCTGTTAGTAGATGAGGTCTTGCCGCACGAACCGATTCGTCAGTGGGTACTCAGCCTCCCATTCCAGTTGCGTTTTCTGTTGGCAAGTCGTCCAGCGATCACCGGTCAGGTGCTGGGTATCGTTTACCGCGTCATCTCCACGCACCTAGTCAAGAAGGCAGGCTATTCGAAAAAGACAGCCCGCACGGGTGCGGTAACGTTGATCCAGCGATTTGGTAGTGCGCTAAACCTGAATATTCACTTTCATATGCTGTTTCTGGATGGGGTGTATGTCGACCGTCTCGATGGGTCAGCCCGATTTCGCTGGGTCAGTTCACCGACCACCCAGGAGCTAACTCAACTAACGCAGACTATCGCCCGACGAATCGGGCGATATCTTGAGCGCCAGGGCCTACTGGAGCGGGATGCTGAGAACAGTTACCTGACCACGGATGCTGTCTCCGAAGATCCGATGAATCAGTTACTGGGCCATTCGATCACCTATCGCATCGCGGTGGGCCCCCAGATAGGGCGCAAAGTGTTCACCCTGCAGACACTGCCGACCTGTGAACCCGATGATTATGCTGATACAGCAGGCAAAATATCCGGTTTCTCCCTGCATGCGGGCGTGGCGGCCAGGTCTGATGAGCGCAAGAAACTGGAACGTCTATGCCGTTACATCAGTCGGCCGGCGGTTTCGGAAAAGCGGCTTTCGTTAACGCCAAACGGCAACATTCGCTATCAGCTGAAGACACCTTATCGAGATGGCACTACCCACGTTATCTTCGAGCCATTGGATTTCATGGCTCGACTTGCTGCCCTGGTGCCCAGGCCGAGAGCCAATCTGACACGCTTCCATGGCGTGTTCGCGCCAAACAGCAAGCACCGAGCCCTGGTGACGCCGTCGAAACGAGGTAAGAGCGCCAAACGCCAGATAAACGGCGAAGAGCGATCGCCTGTGGAGCAGCATGCCGCGATGACCTGGGCACAACGCCTCAAGCGAGTATTCAATATCGATGTATCGACCTGTGACGCATGCGGTGGTGCCGTCAAGATAATTGCAAGTATCGAGGACCCTGTGGTGATCAAGCTGATACTTGCACACCTTCAGAGAAAAGCTGAATCAAAAGAATACAACCTATTACCCGAGAGCAGGGCACCGCCCCAAAAGAGTTTGTTCGGATAACCGACGAGATCAGTTTAACCCAGTCTACTCACCAAATTGCTGCGAGTAAAAGTAGTGGCAGGTAGTCGGCATGCCTGGTGGCTGGTTTTGGCAGGATTGACCGGCGGGAATGAGCACCAACAGTAGGCGCTTTAGGCGATATTGGGGGTATCGAGGGAAATCAGTCAGATTTCGAATGCCCCAGGGCTGGATGGCCACGCGTATTCCTGCTCTTATTTTTGATGGAATAGTGGAAATAGGGTGTTTATTCTTCTTATACTTGATGGCAGCAATCAAGTCGTCAGCAGGTTCATCTACGGTACCAAGATCAATGTTCCGGACTACATGGTCAAGGGAGGTAATACCTACCGTATCGTTTCCGATCACCTGGGCTCGTCAAGACTTGTTGTTAACATTGCGGATGGCACGATGGCGCAGCGAATCGATTACGATACCTGGGGTAATGTCATCAGCGATACGAACCCAGGCTTTCAGCCGTTTGGTTTTGCCGGTGGTTTGTACGATCAGCATACACAGCTGATGCGATTTGGGGCACGGGATTATGACGCAGCAACGGCAATGTGGACGGTTAAGGATCCAATTAAATTTATGGGCGGCGATACAAATTTATTTAGATACGTTCTCTCTGATCCGATTAATATGATAGATACTGAGGGTGAAGCTGGCTGGTTAATTGGCGGTATAATGACTGTCGCAGTTGCAGGCGCACTTTGGTACAAGTTTGATAAAATGAAGAAACGGCAGGACCAATTGTATGAAAGATTACCAGATTTTGTAGATAGCCAAGGAAATTCGGAAAATGCGGACCAGTTAATTTGTGACTTTAAAGATGGCTACCTAGAACAGGCAAGAGATACTTTAGGTATCTTGCGATCAAACCCAGATAAGAAAATTAAAGACATCGTCGAAAAACCAATTAAGTAAACTCATGCTCAGAAAAACTATTGTCTATGTAAATGACTTTGTGGCTTGTTTTGGATTGCTTTGCTCTGCAATATTGTTGATAGGCATTGATACACTAGTTGGATTTGAATGGCACAAAACTAAACAAATTGTATTTCTAGGGAGGGATGCGGAGGCTTCAGAATTTATTTGGGATATGATTTTGTTACTTAGGGAGAAAAGCCTGTGGATCACTGTCATTTTATTGTTGGTTTCAGTACACAGTGTATTTTTGTCGATAGCCTTCAGAAAGAAGTGGATATAAAAAAGGAAGGAAATGGGGTCAAGTCTTGACTTAACACATTAAGAAAATATCGGGGTCAGGCCTTACATCTCACATTCCCAGCGATAACCGAAATATAATGGGGTCAAGTCTTGACTTAACATATTAAGGCCAACATAAACTAAAAGGGTCAAGTCTTGACTTAACACATTAAGGCCGATAAGTTCGCCTCATGTCGAGACCTCTGCGAATCGAGTTCGAGGACGCGTGCTATCACGTCATGAATCGCGGCCGGGGCGCGTAGTCGCTAAAATAATGGGGTCAAATCTTGACTTAACACATTAAGGCCGATAAGTTCTCTCCATGTCGAGACCTCTGCGAATCGAGTTCGAAGACGCGTGCTATCACGTCATGAATCGCGGTCGAGGGCGGCAGCAGGTTTTTCACGGGGAAGCCTTCTACCAGTTATTCCTGCAGACGTTGACCGAAGCGCATATCCGATTCGGCCTCGAGATTCTCGCCTATTGCCTGATGAGTAACCACTACCACCTGCTTCTCAGAACGCCGCGAGGAAATCTGAGCCGCAACATGCGCCATATCGAT
>Ga0102953_1002450_pt1 | contig 10972 bp, 9 predicted proteins | sample SalPon2A_C_D2_MG_FD_78509 | JGI IMG/M metagenome (GOLD analysis project Ga0102953, IMG submission 78509) | Soil microbial communities from South San Francisco under conditions of wetland restoration - Salt Pond MetaG R2A_C_D2_MG | ecosystem: Environmental > Terrestrial > Soil > Wetlands | place... | reverse complement strand
TACTACCTAATTGTAATCCAGATTCAATCTGATTTTATAAACTGAAGCCAAAATCTTCTTGTAAACTTTAAATTATTAACTAGATTTACAAGGAAGAAAAAATTCAGCATGAAAAGAATGAACAAATATGCCGGAAAATGGTGGTGGCGCTGCTGGTATTAGTTGCGTAAACAACCTATTCGGTATCAAAATATTAAGGCCATGTTGTTTACGCAGCGTGGCCTTCTCTTTTCTGAAATTTTAAACCAATAATAAACAAAATCAATTATGGCTAGACAAAAGAAGATCTTTTTGGATGAGGCCGACATGCCGAAACAATGGTATAACCTGGCGCCGGACCTTCCAACCCCTTTAAATCCACCTCTCGGACCAGATGGAAATCCTGTTTCACCCGACATGCTTGCTGCGGTGTTCCCAATGAATTTGATTGAACAAGAGGTGAGCCAGGAGCGCTGGATCGATATTCCGGAAGAAATCAGGCAAATCCTTTTTCGTTGGCGCCCGAGCCCGCTGATTCGTGCCTACGAGCTGGAAGAGGCACTGGGTACTCCGGCAAAGATCTATTATAAAAACGAAGGTGTTTCGCCGGCAGGAAGTCACAAACCCAACACGGCTGTTGCACAAGCTTGGTACAACAAACAGTTTGGCATCAAAAAACTGACGACGGAAACCGGCGCCGGACAATGGGGAAGTGCCTTGTCATTTGCCTGTTCCATTATCGGTGGAATCGAATGCAAAGTGTTTATGGTTCGGGTGAGTTTTGAGCAGAAGCCATTCCGCAAAATGATGATGAACACCTGGGGCGGCACTTGCATTTCTAGTCCGAGTACTGAAACCAAGGCTGGACGCGATATCCTGGCTCAATTTCCTGATACGCCGGGGTCCCTGGGAATTGCGATCTCAGAGGCTGTGGAAGCTGCAGTGAGCGACCCAACCGGACAGACTCGTTACTCGCTGGGTTCTGTGTTGAATCACGTCATGCTTCATCAAACAATTATCGGGCTGGAAGCCAAAAAGCAGCTGGCCAAAGTGGGTATTGATAAACCTGATGTGGTGATTGGATGCTGCGGCGGTGGAAGTAACTTTGCAGGCCTTTCTTTCCCATTCATTAACGATAAAATTAATGGCGCCGACATCCAGGTGATTGGGGCCGAACCATTTTCGTGCCCAACACTGACCAAAGCGCCTTTTATTTATGACAATGGTGATGTTGCTCAAATGACTCCGTTGCTGGCGATGAACAGTTTGGGACATAATTTTATTCCTGCACCGATTCACGCCGGTGGTTTGCGATATCATGGCATGGCACCGCTGGTGAGCGCTGCTTTACGCGATGGATTGATGGAAGCGCAGGCGATCCACCAAAGCGAATGTTTTGAAGCGGGCTTGTTGTTCTCAAAAACCGAGGGAATTATTCCAGCTCCTGAAACAACACATGCTATCGCGGCTACGATTCGTGAAGCTAAAAAGGCGAAAGAAGAAGGCAAGGAGAAAACAATCCTGTTCAACTTTAGTGGACACGGTTTAATGGATTTGGTGGGCTATGACAAATACCTGAACGGTGAATTACACGATTACGAATACCCGGAATCGGAAATTGCCCAGAACCTGGAAAAACTGAAAGGTTATCCATTGCCCAAATAGGGATTGACTTCAAGCAATATTGTAAATCGAGGAAGTCTTCCTAATTTTAGGAGGACTTTTTTGATTTACAGGAATAATTAAATTTAGACATGATACATCAATTTATTCAAAAATATGCCATAGCATTGGGAATGCTGACACTTTGTGCTGCATTGGTTGTCAATCAATTTTTTAACGATAATGAGAACCTTGATTTCCTGGCTGGCTTGCTGTTTGGTATGTCCTTCGCGTTTAACTTAACCGGCTTGCTTCAGTACCGGAAAAAGCGTTTGGCGCAATCAAAAAAAGATCAGTAAGTTTTATTCATAGTTGCGTTGAGGTTGCCTGATGGATTTTCTGTAACTTTGCCCGCAAATTTATAGTCAATGGAATCAACTCGTCAGCAAAAAATAAGCCGGCTGTTGCAAAAGGAACTTGCCGAAATTTTTCAGAAAGAAAGTCGAACGATGTTCATGGGCAAAATGATCAGCGTAACTGTTGTGCGTGTCACCCCCGATCTGGCTTTGGCCAGATCCTACCTGAGCATCTTTCCTTCGGACAATACTCCTGAAGTATTAAAACAAATCCGTATTGCCAACCCGAAAATTCGTGGCCTATTAGGACGAAAAGTGGGGAAACAACTGCGTGTGATTCCCGAACTGGAATTTTACATTGACGACAGCCTTGATTATATTGACAATATTGACCGCTTATTAAATTCTTAAACATGCAGTACGACCCAATCAAACGCTCTCTGGGTAAGGTTTTCAACCAAAATCCTTTATTAAGAAAAATTTTTTACCGCCTGCTTGACTGGCTTTTACTTCGCTCCTGGCACATTCGTAAAGAACTTCGCAAATTGCAAACCGACGGGCTTCAAAGCCCGGTTATTTTTGATGCCGGTTCCGGTTTCGGGCAGTATTCATACCGGATGGCAAGTTTGTTTCCACAATCGAAAATTACCGCTGCCGATATCAAGCCGGAGCAGATTGAAGATTGTAGCCAGTTTTTTGGCAAAGTTGGTAAAGCTGATCAGGTAAAATTCCAGTATGCTGATTTGACCAAACATGTTGAAAAAGAAAAATACGATCTGGTACTTTCAGTCGACGTGATGGAACATATCCTGGAAGATGTTACGGTATTTGAAAACTTCTGGCAATCCATGAAAAAAGGCGGTGTGTTGTTGATCTCTACACCATCTGATCAGGGTGGTTCCGATTCGCATGACCACGACCATGACGAAGGCGGTGTTCATGGTTTTATTGACGAGCACGTCCGCGATGGGTACAACATTCAAGAGATTGAAGACAAACTGAAAAAAGCTGGATTCAGCAAGGTGGAAGCTCGCTATTCTTACGGTTGGCCGGGAAAAATCTCCTGGAGATTATCTATGAAATACCCGATCCAGATGTTAGGCGTCAGCAAACTATTTTTCATACTTCTTCCGTTTTATTATTTGATCGCTTTTCCGGTTTCGGTGGTGTTGAATTACCTCGATGTTGGTATTCATCATCCAACGGGGACCGGCTTAATTGTTAAAGCCTATAAGTAATTGAAACTGGCCTTTTACATAGCGCGTCGTTACCTGGTCTCCAAAAAATCAGCCAACATTGTGAATCTTATTTCGGCTATTTCGGTGATCGGCGTTGCGATTGGTACTACGGCCTTGATTGTTGTCCTTTCTGCATTCAACGGGATTGATCATTTCATTGAAGGCATGCTTTCCAGTTTCGATCCCGACCTGAAAATTACTGTTGCCCAAGGGAAAAGCTTTTCTTTGAATGATGCGGATTTTGATTCGGTGATGCATTTGAATTCCGTTGCGATGTACGAGCCGGTTGTTGAAGGCAATGCATTGCTGCGGTACGAAGACCGCCAAAAGTATGCTGTCGTGAAAGGTGTTGGGCTCAACTACAATTCGTTTTGTGGGTTGGACAGTATGATGATGGATGGCCAATTCCTGTTGCGGAAAGATGGGCAGAATTGCGCTGTGACTGGACAGGGAGTGAAAGAAGACTTGTCGATCGGTTTTTCATTTGTGAGTCCGATTGAGGTTTTTGTACCTCGCAAAGATTTTAAGAATCGTATCAATATTGACCAGTCGCTGAATCGTGGCTACGTGTTTCCTTCCGGCTCATTTTCGGTAGAACAAGATATTGACAGCAAATATATTTTGGTGCCTCTTGAGTTTGCCCGCAAGCTTTTTGAAATGGAAAGTCGAGTCACTTCGCTTGAATTAAAATTGAAAAAGCAGGGCGATCTTGGACAGGTGAAAGCGCAGGTGCAGAAAATCCTTGGGGATAAATTTGTAGTGAAAGACCGGTACGAACAGCACGAATTTTTATACCGGGTCATGCGGTCTGAAAAGTGGACCAGCTTTTTGATTCTCAGCTTTATCCTCGTCATTGCTTCATTTAATTTACTGGGCTCACTCACAATGATAATCATCGATAAGAAAGACGACATCAGAATCCTTGAAAGCATGGGAGCCAGTAAAAAGTTAATTCGTCGCGTCTTTTTGTTTGAAGGCTGGATGATCTCCTTTTCCGGAGCACTCGGCGGCCTAATTCTTGGGATTGGGCTGGTGTGGGCTCAAACAAATTTTGCATTGCTCAAATTACCCAAAAGTGGCTCATTTGCCCTCGCAGCTTATCCTGTCGAATTGAAGTTCGTGGACGTTGTTGCGACCTTCCTGATTGTAGTCTTGATCGGCTTTTTTGCTGCCTGGTATCCGGTTCGAAGCCTTGCCAAAAATCAAATTCAGGATTGATCGAAATTAGTTGAACTGAATTCCCGATACAATTATCAGAAGTTTATTTATTGAATTGAATTGTGTTGCCCTGTTTTTCGTACCCTAAAGCTGAAAATTGCGGTTGGGTGGGCAATTCAAATGAATAATCGTTGGCTTAGACTTCCAAAGAATGATTCTATTTCTGTTTATTAATTCTAAATTTAACGTTAAATAAATGTTAATCAAAATGTATTATGCTTAACTTTGTCTTAACACAAAAATTTATTCACATCAAATTAGAAAAGGAGGGAAATATGAAAAAGGTTGGTTTATTATTCAGCTTATTGATGCTGTTTGCATTATATACACAAGCCCAAAATATTAATGAAGTAAATGGTGTTTATTACGCCGAATCAATACCTTATACCGGAACGTATACCAAGTATTTTGACAATGGAAATACTGAGATGCAAATGAAGTTGGATAAGGGAATTAAAAACGGAGAGGTGAAGATTTATTTTGAAAATGGTAAACTCAAAGAAATTCGTCATTACAAGAATAATGAGATGGATGGAACATGGATTACCTATAACCAGAAGGCACAAAAAGTCGCTTTAGCAAATTATAACGAGGGCGTTAAAAATGGGAAATGGATGATCTGGGATGACAATGGTAGCCTGATCTATGAGATGAATTACAAGGATGGCCAAAAGGTTTGCACGTGGAAGAAGTACGATGCAAAAGGTCAGGTAGTTAGCGAACGAATATTCTAGAATCAGGTTGTGAGAATGAAAAATAGGGACCAAACATTTGGCCCCTATTTTTTATGCGTTTCTTTTTGTAATTATCGTTTCATAATGCCGTAGCATACGATTTTTAAGATGTTGTCGACACTTTTTTCCAGGTTGACCGAGCCATAATTTCCAGCAGACAATGGCATTTCGAGGCCTTTAATTGCCGTGGTGATGCCAATGGCAGCCAAGGTGAAGTCATAAATTTCGAATTCATTTTTACGCACACCTTCAATCAGGATTCGTTTGATCATACGAATTTCTTCCTGGTCGTATTTGTCCTTGATGTTGTCGATGAACTCAATGGCTGTAACATCGTTTTCCATGGCGTGGTAGAAATTGGCCAATCCCCGATAGGTAGTCAGTTTGGTGAGAATGTATTCCCGTAGTTTTTCAACCGGGTCGGTGTTACGAAGAACAACTTTTTCCAATTCGCGTTTCAGCAAATCGACCTCTTTCATGATCACCGCCTGAAAAAGGTCTTCTTTACTTTCGAAATAGTAATACAAAGAACTTTTTCCTTTTCGAACAGCATTGGCGATATCGTCAAGTGTTGTCTTTTTGTAACCGTATTTGCTGAAAATTTCCTGGGCGATTTTCAGGATGTTTTCGCGGTTGGCATCTCGCTTGTTGACTCCGTTTTGAATATTCATCACCATCGGGTATTCATTATTTCAGGGTAAATATATTCAATTTTTCGAATAATTGAACCTCTTTTTTGAAATGAAAAAAATGATTAGCCTTCAATTAGTTTAAAATCAAGTTGTTTTCGTTCCAAATTGGCTCTGGTAATTTCGACTTTGACATTTTCACCCAGTTGGTAAGTCTTGTTTTTATGTCGTCCGACGAGGCAATAATTTTTTTCGTCAAACATGTAAAAATCATCATCCAATTCACGGATTGGAACCATGCCTTCACACTTGTTTTCCAATTCAACGTAAATACCCCAATCGGTGATTCCGGAAATGACGCCTGGGAAAACTTCACCAATATGGTCTTTCATGAATTCTACCTGTTTGTATTTGATGGAAGACCGCTCAGCATTGGATGCCCGGGTTTCCATTTCCGAGGAATGGTGGCACATGTCTTCGTACTTTTGAGCATTGGCCGATCGTCCACCATCCAGGTAACGTTCAAGGAGTCGGTGCACCATCACGTCCGGGTAACGACGGATGGGCGATGTGAAGTGGGTGTAATATTCGAAGCCCAGCCCGTAGTGCCCAATGTTCCGGGTCGAATATTCGGCTTTGGCCATGGATCGAATGGCCAGCGTTTCAATCACATTTTGCTCATTTTTACCTTTAATGGTGTCCATCAACTTGTTCATCGATTTGGAAATTACCCGTGAACTGGTCGTTTGAATATCGTAGCCAAATTTTTTAATGAAGTGGTTAAAGTTGTCCAGCTTTTCAGGATCAGGCTTATCATGGATGCGGTAGACAAATGTTTTGGCCTGTTTCTTCGTTTTCTGTTTCCCAATAAATTCAGCCACCTTTTTGTTGGCCAGCAGCATGAATTCTTCAATCAGTTTGTTGCTGTCTTTTGATTCTTTGAAGAAAACAGACAGCGGTCGTCCTGTCCCTTCTTCAATTTCAAATTTCACTTCAATCCGGTCAAAAGCCAGCGCTCCGTGTTTAAAACGGTCGTCACGCATTTTTACAGCGAGGTTTTGTAAGGTCAATACTTCGTCTTTTAAGTCGCCCTCCCCAGTTTCAATAATTTGCTGGGCCTCTTCGTATGTGAAACGCCTGTTGGAATGGATGACTGTTCGACCGAACCATTGATCGACAACTTCGGCATCATCCGTCAGGTGAAAAACAGCTGAATAGCATAGCTTGTCCTCATTGGGGCGCAAACTGCAAACGCCGTTGGATAGTTTTTCCGGCAACATGGGAACCACGCGGTCCACCAGATAAACAGAAGTTGCCCGGTCATACGCTTCATCATCTAAAATGGTATTGGGAACAACATAATGGCTCACGTCGGCAATGTGGACGCCTACCTCCCAAAGGCCATTTTTGAGCTGTCGTATAGAAAGCGCGTCGTCAAAGTCTTTAGCATCTTCCGGGTCAATGGTGAAGGTCGTCACATCACGCATGTCACGTCTGTTCTTGATTTCCTCTTCCGGGATTTCCAGTGGAATTCGCTCAGCAGCTTTGAGCACATTCTCGGGAAAGCGAATTGGTAAATCATATTCGGCCAGGATGGCATGCATCTCTGTTTCATTTTCACCCGTATTACCCAGCACCTCAATGATTTCACCAAATGGATTTTTGGCTTTTTGAGGCCATTCGGTGATTTTGCCAATGGCTTTTTGTCCATCTTTGGCGCCATTCAGCTTTTCAGTTGGAATGAACAAGTCGAAACCAACTTTGCCGACGGGAACGAGGAATGCGAAATTTCGCGAGCGTTCAACAACACCAACAAAGGTTGTTTTTGCCCGTTCAAGAATCTCGGAAACTTCCCCTTCGAGCTGGTGCTTTTTACGCCTTGCATAAAGGTAAACGCGCACCTTGTCGCCTTCCATGGCATGATTCAGGTTGCGCTGTGAAACCAGAACCGGTTGATCAACTTCTTCTGAGTTGATAAAGGCAAATCCCTGAGGTTGCAGTTCAACATGTCCACAAATATATCCTCCACGGGATTTCAACTTAAATTTCCCCCTTTGCACCTGTTCCAGGTTTTCATTTTCTGTCAACTCATCAAGCACGACGTTGATCAACTTTTTGGTCTCCATGTCCTTTATTCCAATCAAACCCGCCAACTGCTTGTAGTTGTATGTTTTTTTAGGGTCACCGTAAAAAATGTCAAGGATGGTCTTTTTGAGTTGTTTTTTATTGAAGGTGGAAAGTTTATGTGATTTCTTCTTTTTGTTTTTTTTCTTCTTTGCCATTTGTTAAAATATTTTTTCTGAAGTTAGCGGAATATCAATGAAATAGAAAAGGGGAAAGCATGAAAATTACCTTCCCCTGAAAATTTTTAATATTGAATTTTACTTCGTTGCATACATTGATTTTAAAGGGTAAATATCCAATTTGTCAACCAGAAGTTCACCTCCTGTATTGAATAAAACAAGCCTGTCGGCATCTGGTTTGGCCGTGTAGCAAAAGCTCATCACAACTTTTCCGTTGTTACCGAATATTTCGATGGATGTTCGGTCGAGTAAAATTTCAAGTTGAATTTTTCCATCTTCCGGAGTGAGAATGACACCTTTCCCCATGCAAGAGAGGATGTTTCTCTTGGCATCGTATTGAATTTGCACTCCGTCGTCCTTTTTTGAGTGACGAACAACAAATCCAAAGTTGTTCACGGATTTCAACGTAAATATTCCTTTAATATCCAGGCAATCACCTTTTACGCCTTTTACCAGGTTTTTATTCAATCCGGGGATCAGGTTTTTATTTTCCCACGAATCGGGCTTTTCGCGAAGAAGTGCAATTTCTTTCACAGGGGTTCGCGTCAAGCGAATGCCCTCCGTGTAAGTTTTCAACGATAACTCACAAGGGAAATTCATTTGCCCGTTAAATGGCATGTTAGGATACTTACCACCGCGCATCCAGGCCATTTGGATGGTGCGTCCATCAGAACTGGAAATGTTACTGAAAGTTTGTGTGGCGTAGTAGTTGGCACCGTAATCACCTGGGAATTTCGGTGTTTGAGGAGTGAAATGTTTGCCATCAAAGGTTCCCATCATGTACGATCCATCGCCATCAAATACAACCCATCGGGTGTCGTCGGGATGCCGGTTCACCGGTAATTCAACCATGTCAGGACACTCGTAGAACCCAGCGAGGTGGCTTTCAAAATGCCAATCAACCAGGTTGTCAGAGCTGTAAATCGAAAAACCTTGCGCACTTTTCTGTCCTTCAGGCATGCGCCACAACAGCATGATGTATTCTTGCCCTGGCCCGTACCAGAAAACTTTGGGGTCGCGAGCGTCGTCTTTTTCATCAAAAGGGATGACCGGGTTGCCCGTATACTTTTGCCAGGATCGCCCTTTGTCAGTGCTGTACGCAATTCGCTGTCCACAACCATGACTGGTATAAAAAAGTACAATGGTTGGTGTGTCGCCTTTTTGCAGTCCAAGCACATTTTTGTGATCAACAATGGCTGAGCCTGACCAGGCGGTGCAGTATTCTTTGTCTTCAGAATTATTGTCTGCTGTTATAGCTACTGGCATATGTTTCCAATGAATCAGATCCGTGCTGATAGCATGTCCCCAGTTCATATAGCCCCACTCATTACCTTTGGGATTGTGCTGGTAAAAAAGATGGTATTCACCATCTAAATAAACGAGTCCATTGGGATCATTCATCCAATTTTTTTCCGGAGTGAAATGAAATTGTGGGCGGTATTCTTCGTTATTAGGATGTTTATCGGATTTTGCAGCAATGAGAATTAAAAATAAACTGAATAGAATGAGCAGGTTACGTGAACTTTTCATTGGAAATTTGTTTTTAATAATCATGAAGGCAAATTAGTGAAAATAACCCTATAATGCTTTTATTTTTAAGCTGAATATTGAATTGTGAAGAATGAATAAGTTAGTTTTTGTTGTAACGTTCTCGTTGATTGCGATTTCTGCATTTCCTCAAGCCGAATGGCAAAAGCACGGGATCAAAATCCCACCTCCTATTTGCTATGCCTCCGGGCAAACACATAAAAGCTTCGTTCCTGCTCCCGAAGAATATTTGAAACGGTTGAAATCAACAGCAGCTCAAAAATCCACGATCCACGTTACTTATGTCAACTTCCCGGCCAATGTGCAAAGTGCTTTTCAGGCAGCCGTGAATATTTGGGAAACCCTGATTTCATCACCAGTTACAATAAACCTAACTGCCCGATGGACAAGCTTGGATACGGGTGTGCTAGGAAGTTGCGGTCCGTATGCGTATTACGAAAATTTTGATTCGGCTCCGGTGAAGGATTGTTATTACCCGGTTGCATTGGTTGAAAAGCTGGAAGGCAGGCAAATAACTGGTCGCAACACCCCGGACATGATCGCTCAATTCAATAGCGATTTTTCCAATTGGTACTTTGGAACTGATGGAAAAACGCCGGTTGGAGATTACGATTTTATGACAGTCGTCCTCCATGAAATTGGTCATGGGCTGGGATTTACGGGCTTCTTTTTTGAGCAGAACGGACTGGGAACTTACGGCGATGTTTTGCCTTTCCCCGGAATTTTTGACGAATACGTCATCAATGGAAGTGCCCAAAAGCTTGTTGACACGACCCTGTTTGCTCGACCTTCAACCGAACTGGCACAACAGTTTACCTCTAATAGTTTGCATTATAAAAGTGAAACGGCTTTGATGGGAAGCACCAATGGAACATATCCAAGGCTTTACGCACCCTCTGCATTCAACGATGGTTCAAGTCTTTATCACCTGAATGAAGCCACTTATCCATCCGGAACCCTCAATTCATTGATGACGCCTTTTTTTGCCAAGGGAGAGGCGGTCCATAATCCAGGGCCGTTGACCATGGGAATTTTCGCAGACATGGGATGGAATTTCACGCGTATCATTCACAATAAAATTCAGGATCGCGAAACAGTTACCGGACCAATTCCGGTGAACGCAGAAATTACCACTGATTCGGGAATCGACAGTTCTTCGGTGAAGCTGGTTTATTCAACGGATGGTTTTCAAACAACCCATGTTGTTCCGTTGACCTATGATATCCGGCAGAAACTGTTTACAACAGACTGGACTGGCTTGAACGATGGTGTATACGATTATTACATCTCGGTGACCGATGATCAGGGACGGAAATATTATGCGCCGGCTGATGGTCCCGCTGATTATTTTGAGTTTGTCATTGG
>Ga0102953_1002448_pt1 | contig 10980 bp, 12 predicted proteins | sample SalPon2A_C_D2_MG_FD_78509 | JGI IMG/M metagenome (GOLD analysis project Ga0102953, IMG submission 78509) | Soil microbial communities from South San Francisco under conditions of wetland restoration - Salt Pond MetaG R2A_C_D2_MG | ecosystem: Environmental > Terrestrial > Soil > Wetlands | place... | reverse complement strand
CAACTGATCTTTTCCTCAATGGACTCGAAGGTGGCGGGCGAATTGGAGAAGGAGTTTGCCAGGGCGGGCCACGTGGTGGTCTCCAACTCCTCCAATCACCGGATGGACGCCGACGTGCCGCTGCTGATTCCGGAAGTGAATCCGGACCACCTGGCGATGGTGCACGCGCAGCGAAAGCAGCGCGGCTGGAAGGGCATGATCGTCACCAATCCCAACTGCACCACGGTGGGGCTGGTGATGTCACTGGCGCCGCTGGAGCGCGCGTTCGGCCTGGAAAAAGTTCTGGTGACCAGCATGCAGGCGATCTCCGGAGCGGGGTATCCGGGCGTGCCCTCGCTCGACATCCTGGGCAACGTGATCCCTTATATCGGCGGTGAAGAAGAAAAGGTGGAACGCGAGGCCCACAAGCTGCTGGGCAAACTGCAGGACGGTCAGTTGTCGAAGGCCGACTTCATTGTGAGCGCGCACTGCAACCGCGTATTGGTGGAAGACGGCCACACCGAAGCCGTTTCACTCTCATTGCGTCAGAAGGCGAAACTGGAAGACCTGATTGAAGCATGGACAAAGTTCCGCTCTGTCCCGCAGGAGCGCAAATTGCCCACGGCGCCCGTGCATCCCATCGTTGTGCGCGATGAGCACGACAGGCCTCAGCCCCGGCTTGACGTGAACGCCGGGGGTGGCATGGCGGCCGTGATCGGACGGGCGCGGCTGTGCCCGGTGCTGCAATTCAAGTACACCACGGTGAGCCACAACACCATCCGGGGTGCGGCGGGCGCAGCCCTGCTGAACGCCGAGCTGATGAAGTCTGAAGGGTACCTCGACTAGCCGGACCATCCGCAGCGAAGAGTCTCAGATTCTGCTGTGCCCGGTTTTGAAGCGCCTCGGAGTTTTTTGTACGACGAAACTCCGCGCCGCCTTCGCGTCTCTACCGGGTTGCTTTTTCATCCTTCATCCTTCAGAATTCATAACTTAAATCTTTCCAGTCAGGAATTCGTCCGCTATGTCTACATCAGGCTCCAGCCAAAATGAACCGCCCCGCAACCTGAACCTTGCCCTGCTGGGGCACGGGAAAATGGGCAGGGTGGTGGCGAGCATTGCGCCGGCGCGCGGATTTGACCTGCGGCTGATTCTGGAAATCGATTCAAACCCGGACGGCGTGGCCATCACGGAAGAAAACTTCCGCGGCATCGACGTGGCCATTGACTTTACCCAGCCCGACGTGGTGGTGGACAATATCCGCCGCGTAGCCGCGCTGGGCGTCAGCCTGGTGGTGGGAACCACGGGCTGGAACGACCGGATGGCGGAAGTGGAGAAGATCGTTGCCGAAAGCGGCATCGGGCTGGTACACGCGGCCAACTTTTCCATCGGCGTGCAGCTCTTCTACCGGCTGGCGCGCGAGGCCGCAAGAATCTTTGCGCCCTACGCGATGTACGAACCCTACATTATCGAGGCCCACCACAAATTCAAAAAGGACGCCCCCTCGGGTACCGCTCTGGAACTGAAGCGGCGCGTCGAGCCCGATCTGCCCGGGCGCGAGATTCCCACTTCAAGTGTGCGCGGCGGTTACATTCCCGGCACGCACGAACTGGGATTTGATTCGGAAGCCGACACGGTGCTGGTGCGGCACAGTGCTCGCAGCCGCCAGGGATTCGCCGAGGGCGCGCTCTACGCTGCACGCTGGGTGGCGGGCAAAAAGGGCCTGTTCGCTTTCGACAAAATTCTCGAAGAACAGCAGTAGCCTCAGCGACGGTAGTCCTTTATAATCGAACTCTCCATGGAAAACCCTTTGTGGCCGGAGGAGGCTTTATGAGCTTGGATATTCGGGGCTGCGGCACAGCATTGGTGACCCCTTTTTCAGAAGATGGCACTCTGGACGTGGACGCGCTCCGGAGTCTGGTGGAGTTTCAGCTGAGTGAAGGCATCGACTTCCTGGTTCCGTGCGGGACCACAGGGGAGGCGCCCACGCTCGAGCACGAAGAGTATCTGGGCGTGGTGCGCGTGGTGACGCAGGAAGCCAGGGGCAAGGTTCCTGTGATTGCCGGAGCGGGTGGCAACAACACGAAAAAGGTCTGCAACCTGGTGCAGGACCTCCAGGCGTTGAAGGTGCAGGGCATCCTTTCCGTGGCGCCTTATTACAACAAGCCGACTCAGGAGGGCCTTTATCAGCATTTCAAGACGATTGCTGATTCCACCGAGCTGCCGGTGATTCTTTACAATGTCCCGTCGCGCACATCTTCCAACATCCTGCCGGAAACGGTGGCTCGGCTGGCCGAAATTTCCAACATCATCGGCATCAAGGAAGCTTCGGGCAGCATCACTCAACAGATGGAAGTGCTGCGCGTTGTTCCCCCGAATTTCAGGGTCCTCTCCGGGGACGACGCCTTTACATTCCCACTGATGTCGCTGGGTGGGGCGGGAGTGATCTCCGTGGTCTCGAATGAGATTCCAAGGCAGATGACGAACCTGGTCCACCTGATGCTGGAAGGGAAATACGATGAGGCGCGGAAACTAAATGCGAAACTTCTGCCGCTGATGCAGGCCAACTTTATCGAGACGAATCCCATACCGGTGAAGGCGGCGCTGGCCATGATGGGGAAGATCAAAGAGGTCTACCGGCTGCCCATGTGCGCCATGAAGCCGGAAAACCGCGCCAGGCTGGAAAAGGTTCTGGCCGAACAGGGGCTGCTCCAGACGCAAAAAGTCTAGTCCGCGGTTCCTCGAGGGAATTATGAGGTTGCTGGATCGTTACGTTGCCGTTATTGCCTCCGGGGGTTCTTTGCATCCTCCTTGCCCAAGCCTCATCTGTCTTCCCAAAGACACGGCGCTTTTGCGAGGCGGAAGGGAAAGTTTAAGACGTGGGCGGTGCAGTGTTGCCCCACGCGCTCGTCGTCATTGTTAACGAGCGCACAGGAGCTTGGCAGCGGACGGAAACCCAGAATGACGGTCGATACGTGTTCGGCAACATCAAGCCTGGTCACTATGAGCTCTACGTTCTCGGACAAGGGTTCAGGCAAGTACTCGAAAGGCGGAAGTTGTTACCGTCAGAGAAATTGAACGTGGATTTTCGTCTCATTCCAGCTCGAGGATCGATCGTGAAAGTGCAGGTGCCACCGGGGGAGCGGCTTGCGTCCACGGGCTGGAACTTGGGAGGAGAGGTAGACTGCGAGAGCGGGCAGCCCCTTGCAGGGACCCGGGTTGTGACAACGGATGTCCGGACGCTTAAGAAGTATATTATGCGAACGGCGAGGAATGGTGAATTCAAGTTCGCTGACTTACCGTTCGGTTCTTACGTTGGGGGCGTCCAGGCTCGTGGCTGTGAGTCCCAATATCGCATTGTGACAAGTGACCGGTTGAATTTCCGTCTCAGGTGTCTAAGGAAGTGAATCACGGTAGAGCGTGTGCACAACCAGCGAAACCACAACCGCAAGAGTGGTTGACCTGCTGCGGTAAGCGGCACGGGGCTTCGCCTGCCGGATATCAAATCAAACATGAACCTTGCGACCACTATCGAAGAGCTTTTTGCCCGCCGATCTGAAGAGTTCAGTGAAGAGTATTTCCGCGCCTTTGACGAGTTCAAGAAGGCTTTGAATGAAGGCCAGGTTCGTGCTGCTGAGCCCGACGCGCAATCGAGTACGGGCTGGAAGGTGAACGCCTGGGTAAAGAAGGGCATTCTGTTGGGTTTCAGGATCGGGCGCGCCGAGGAGATGCTGCCCGCAGGCTTCCAGTTTCGCGACAAGCAGACTTATCCGCTGAAGCAGATTCCCGCCGGGCAGAACGTCCGCGTGGTTCCGGGCGGTTCGTCCATCCGCGACGGCTGCTACATCGGCAAAAACGTAACATGCATGCCGCCGATGTACGTGAACGCGGGCGCTTACGTGGACGACGGGACGATGATTGATTCTCACGCGCTGGTGGGGTCCTGTGCGCAGATCGGCAAACGTTGCCACCTGTCCGCCGCGGCGCAAATCGGTGGGGTGCTGGAGCCGGTGGGTGCGCTGCCGGTGATCATTGAGGATGACGTTCTTGTGGGTGGCAACTGTGGCGTTTACGAGGGCACGGTTGTTGGCCGGGAAGCGGTGCTGGCCGCAGGAACGATTCTGACGGGTTCCACGCCGGTTTATGACTTGGTGCGCGAGGCGGTTTATCGTCGTGAGGGCGACCGTCCGCTCGCGATTCCTCCGGGCGCGGTGGTGGTTCCCGGAGCGCGCACGGTAACGCGGGGGCGCGGCAAGGAATGGAATCTCTCGCTTTACACCCCGGTCATCATCAAGTACCGTGATGAAAAAACGGACCAGGCCGTAAGGCTCGAAGACCTGCTTCGATGAGGTGCTGCCATGCCGGAAAATGACCAGGTTGCCTACACTTCCAGAGTTCGCATTGAGCGCCAGGTTGGACCCATGAGGCTGGCCTACCTGCCCGCCAGCAGAAGGCCCGTGCGATTTGGAGTGCACTCGGAAGTTGCCGAGCATTACAAGGTCCCTCCTGAAAAGTTTCCGCCCTGCGCAACCACGCTGGATTACGTGGTGGCCGCGACTGGTGGCTGACTGACCGGCACTTTTGGCGGTGCGCTGGAAGCGCGCCAGATTGATGCCAGCGACGGCAAGCTGATTTCTGAAGTTACGGGTGAAATTGAAGTGGACTGTGGAGTTTTGGTCATCCGGCGTATTCACGCGCATTACAAGTTGCAGGCTCCGGAATCCCAGCACGAGACCATTAAGCGCGTTCACCAGATGCACATGGACCGCTGCCCAGTGGCCCGCTCATTGAAGGGCGCAATTTTCATTTCCACTTCTTTTGAACTGATCGACTAGTTGCCGCACGCTTTGCGCGGAGGTTTGAATAGTGTTGCGACGGACTTCCGGCGGAACTGGTTCTGCGAGGTTTCAGATCCTCCTCCGCAGATAACTAAAATCTATCGAATCCATAAAAATTTAGAATTTCACTTTGGGGTGGTGGAAAACCTATCCTTGTGTACATTAGGAGAAATCCCATGAGATCGAGGTCAATCCTCGTAAAGGTGCCTGCCACCGTCGGGAACTTTGCCGGCGCCATGAATTGCGCTGCGGTGACGCTCGACGCGATGTTCAATGTGAAAGTTACTCCCAGGCTGAATGGCCGTGTGGGCATCCGGTACTTTGGCGAGAATGGCGACCGTATTCCGCGAGACCGCCGCAACCTGGTGGTGCGGGCGATGGAAGCGGCGCTGCATTTGAAAGGACTGGAATTCAGCGGCGCCGATTTTGAGATTTACAGTTCCGTCCCGGTGGGCGTGGGCATGGGTTCGAGTACGGCCGCGGTGCTGGCGGGACTGATTGCCGCAGACCGGCTTTATGCACTTCGTCTGGACGAAAAGACCGTGTTTGATCTGGCTCAGATTTATGAAACGCGGATTGATAATTTGCACGCCGCCTGGCACGGCGGTTTTGTAGCCTGCACGCGCGAGGCCTCCGCGCAGGTCTTGCGGCGGACGTTTGTGCCCGGAGATTTTGTGCTGAGCGTGGTAACTCCTGAGTTTGATTTCTGCGCTGCATCTGCCGAAAGCGCGGACCCGGTGGAGCTTGCGGTACAGGACGCATCCTTGCATGTTGACCGCGCCCGGACGCTCGCTGAACTGTTTGCGCGGCCCGGCAGGCGTGCTGTTGCGGGGCTCGAACCCGCCCGGCCCCAATTATCACGGAAAGTGGTGCCGGGCCTGGAAGCGGCCCTCAAGGTCGGCGCGGATGGAGTGATGGACGTTTTCATCTGCGGTTCCGGTCCGGGCGTGGGCATTTTGAGCCAGCAGAATTCCGACCAGGCTGTCCGGGCCGTGCGGCAATGCTTCCTTGAGAACGGGCGCACCTCGACGTACGGATTGTTCAGGCCGACCAACATGGGCGCACAGGAACTGAATTCCGTAAGCCCCCATATCGCCTTTCCTGCCTTACGAATGACGGAAACTCACGCCGATAGACCGGTATCGTAATTCCCGTTCAATCACTTTCCTCGTATCCTGAAGAGCGGAGACCGCCAGCACCCGGCTGATGGCGCGAAGAGACGAATAGGTTTGACCGGCCGGAAATCTCTCTGCTATCGTAACGGTTTAAACTTATAAGGGAGAAGAGTTCTAACTGATGGGGAACGTTAAAGTTACCCTGCCTGACGGCACTGAAAAAGAAATTCCGCAAGGAACCACCGCCCGCGAGGTGGCGCAAGCGATCGGGGCGGGGCTCGCCAAGGTGGCGCTTGCGGCCAAGGTGGACGGAACTCTGGTGGACCTGAGCGCGCCGCTCGAAACCGACACCACATTCCAGGTGATCACGCCGAACTCGCCGGAGGGCCTGACGATCTACCGGCATTCGTCGGCTCACCTGCTGGCGGCTGCAGTGCTGGAGCTTTTCCCGGATGCGCACCCTGGCATCGGGCCGCCCACCGACACCGGGTTCTTTTATGACTTTTACCGCGAGAAGCCTTTTACTGAAGCGGACCTTGCCCGGATTGAAGCCAAGATGAAGGAACTGGCTGACGCTGACATTCCTTATGAACGGGTCTATTTCCCCAAGGCGGAAGGCCTGAAGATTTTTGATGGAATGGGAGAGTTCCTGAAGTGCGAGTTGATTGAAGAAAAGGCGGAGCCTGTTTTTTCCGCATACCGGACGGGGAAGTTTCTGGATTTCTGCCGCGGGCCGCACATTCCCTCGACGGGACGGATCAAGGCTTTCAAACTGCTGAGCGTTGCGGGCGCGCACTGGAAGGGCGATGAAAAGTCGCATCCCATGCAGCGGATTTACGGCACGTCGTTCTTTAGCAGGAAAGAGCTGGACGAATACCTTCACCACCTGGAAGAAGCGAAAAAGCGCGACCACCGGCGCCTGGGCAAGGAACTGGACCTGTTCAGCATCCAGGACGCAGCGGGCCCTGGCCTGATCTTCTGGCATCCCAAGGGTGGCGTCATCCGCAGGGAAATTGAGGACTGGCTGCGCGCTGAGCTTGTTGCGCACGGCTACGACATGGTTTATACGCCGCACGCCATGCGGCTCCATTTGTGGGAGACTAGCGGCCACGCCAATTTCTACCGCGAAAACATGTTTGGGCCCATGGAAGTGGAAAACGAGCGCTACCAGTTGAAACCGATGAACTGCCCGGGCCACATTCTGATCTATAAGGACCGGCGCCGCAGCTACCGCGAACTGCCCATGCGCCTGGCCGAGCTGGGAACCGTTTATCGCTATGAGCGCTCGGGCGTGATGCACGGCCTGTTGCGCGTACGCGGCTTTACCCAGGATGACGCGCATATCTTCTGCATGCCGGAGCAGCTTGAAAGTGAAGTCCAGGACTGCGTGGAGTTCGCCCAGCTGGTTCTGAAGACATTTGGCTTTGACCGTTTTGAAGTGGAACTGTCTGCGCGCGACCCGGAGGATGCCGAGCATTATGCCGGGACAGAGGAAGAATGGAACCTTGCCGAGGGCGCTTTGAGGAGCACGCTGAAGCGGATGGACATTCCCTACAAATACATGCCTGGCGAAGCGGTGTTTTACGGGCCGAAAATTGATGTTAAGCTGGTGGACGCCATCGGGAGGCCCTGGCAGTTGACGACCGTCCAGTTTGATTTCAACCTGCCGCGCCGCTTCGGACTGGAATACACGGCTGCAGACGGCAAACCGCATACCCCGGTGATGGTGCACCGGGCGCTGCTGGGCTCCGTGGAGAGATTTTTCGGCGTACTGATTGAGCATTATGCCGGTGCCTTCCCGGTGTGGCTCTCGCCGGTGCAGGCGGCGGTGCTGCCCATCAGTGAGAAACATATGGACTACGCGCGGAAGGTCACAGGGGAATTGCGGGCGGCCGGGATCCGCGTGGAATTGGACGACCGGAATGAGAAGTTGAACGCCCGCATCCGCGATGCGCAGCTCCAGCGAGTTCCCTTTATGCTGGTGGTGGGAGACCGCGAGGCGCAGGGCGGTGGGGTGGCTGTTCGAAGGCGCGACACTGGCGACGCCGGTTTTCGCCCCCTTGCGGGATTTAAATCTTACCTTCGCGAACTTATCGACACGCGGGCCAATAAATGGTAAGCTTCTCAAAGTGGATGAGAAAATTAACGCTTACCTGAAGGCAAGAAGTATCTCAAAAATTTAAGTTAGAGTGATTCAAGAGACCAGGAGGGCTGTTTATTAGTCGGAATTACGTTCGAGTCAATGAAAGAATTCGCGCCCGGGAAATTCGTCTGATCGACGAGGAAGGCAATCAGGTTGGGGTGATGCCTCCGTTTGAAGCCTTGAAGATCGCCCGGGGGCAAGGTCTTGACTTGGTGGAAGTGGCGCCTCAGGCAACCCCGCCCGTCTGCCGCACAATTAATTACGGGAAATACCTGTACCAGCAGAGCAAACGGCAGCACGAAGCCCGTAAGCACCAGAAGGCGGCCGGACTGAAAGAAGTGAAGATGCGTCCGCGCATCTCGGTGCACGATTTTGAGACCAAGCGGAACCGTATTATTGAGTTTTTGAAGGAAGGATCAAAGGTGAAGGCCGCGGTTACGTTTCGAGGGCGTGAGAACGCGCACCGCGATCTGGGCTGGGCTATGATGCGGCGGCTGGCTGATGAACTGAGCGAGATTGGACAGCTGGAGATCGGGCCACGGCAGGAAGGTCCCAACCTGTCGGCCATCTTTTCTCCTAAAAAGCCGGCAGCGAAACCTGCAAAGTCGGCTGCGCGGTCCGCTGAACCCAAGGGCGGGCAGAAGAAGGAGCAGGCCAAACCCGCGCCGGTGCACGAAACCTCTGGAGGATAGTTTTGCCAAAGATGAAATTGAAGACGCATAAGGGTGCTGCCAAGCGGTTCAAGCTGACCGCCAGCGGCAAAGTGATCAGCGGCCACGCCGGTGCGCGCCACATCCTGACCTCAAAGACGCGGAAACGAAAAAGGAAGCTGGGATCGTCTACTGTTGTTGCCGATGCCGACGTCCACCACGTGAAGGCCATGCTGCCTTACGGCCGCTAAGTGAAGTTCCCGGAACACGGCGAATAGAAACAGGCATTGGCAACTGCTGCAGCGTGACGTGTGTCGCTGCAGGTTTTGTTGTGACGCGGCCAAAACTGCTGCTGCACGGGACTACGGGTCTGATTTATAATGAGTTATTTGTTGTAAGAGTTTTTAAGCGGGTGCGGAAAGGCTAAGGGCAGGGTGCCTTTGCTGCCCCGAAATTCTCTGAAAGGAGCAAACCCATGCCAAGAGTTAAGCGCGGAACTGTGCGCCGCGCCCAGCGGAAGAAACTCGCCAAGCAGACCAAAGGTTACTTCCTCAAGAAGAGCAAGCTCTACAAATTCATGAAAGAGGCTGCGGACCGCGCGGGGCGTTTTGCCTATCGCGACCGCAGGCGGAAGAAACGTGACTTTCGCCGTCTCTGGATAGTGCGGATTGGTGCGGCTGCCCGCCAGAACGAGCTGACCTACAGCCAGTTTATTCACGGAGTCAAGAAGCTGGGCGTGGAGCTCGATCGCAAGGCGCTGGCCGACATGGCGGCTCTCGACCAGGCGGCCTTTACCGAGCTTGCAGCCCAGGTGAAAACAGCCCTGAAGGCAGGCTAAATCATGTCCGGATCCGAAGCTGATCGCCGGATTCCCAACAAACATGCTCATACGCGGTCCCGGATGTCGATTGACGAAAAAACCAGTAAAAGCCTGAAAGATCTTGGTGCGCAGTCTCCTGAGGCCGTCGGCGAGTTGTTTACCGAGGTCACCTCTGCCCTGGAAAGCGAGCGAAAAGCCCTGATTGCTGCCGGAGCCGGCGACGGGCGTGAGCGCAGCCGGAAAGTTAAAGACTTGCGCGATCGCTGGCTGGCGCGTAAAGGCGGGCTTGTTTCGCTGATCGATGAGCACTGGCTAAAGAAAGCGCCGAAGGAATTGAAGCCTGCAGTGGGGCGCGCCTTCAACCAACTCCGCCAGCAGGCGAAGTGCGTCGATACGGAAAGCCTTCTTCAGGAGTTGTCCGGGGGGGGGGCCGTGGCCCCGCCGACCCTCGTCGATGCGAAGTCAAGTGTGGGGGATGTTGCTGTCGCCGCCACCCATGCTGATCTCGATCTAACGCTGCCCGGTTATCGCCGGCCACTGGGCTCCATCCATCCCGTCACGCAGGTGATGCGGGAAATCGAAGACATCTTTCTGGGGCTCGGATTTTCCATCGAGTCGGGGCCGGAAATTGAGTCCGTCTATTATAACTTTGACGCCCTCAACATCCCGGAGAGCCACCCGGCACGGGATGACTGGGACACGCTCTACGTCAATTCTCAAACCGTGCTGCGAACGCATACGTCGCCGGTGCAGATTCGCGCCATGGAGAAGCACGGCGCACCGCTTTATATCCTTTGTCCTGGAAAGGCCTACCGGCACGACAATCCCGATTCCACCCACGCGACTATGTTCCACCAGGTGGAGGGCTTGGCGGTGGATACGGACATCAGTTTTGCCGACTTGAAGGGAACACTCGACTATTTTGCCAAAAGGTTTTTTGGCGACAAGATCAAGACCAACTTTACTCCCAGCTTCTTTCCCTTTACGGAGCCGAGCGGCGAGCTTTCGATCAGCTGCGTATTCTGCGCGGGAGAAGGCTGCAGGGTCTGTAAGGAGAGTGGCTGGGTCGAGGTGATGGGCTGTGGCATGGTGCATCCGGAAGTGCTGCGCCACGGCGGCATCGATCCGGGGCGTTATTCCGGCTGGGCATTCGGGTTGGGGGTTGAGCGTTTTGCGATGATGAAGTATGACATCAACGATATCCAGCTTTTCCACCAGGGCGATGTGAGGTTTCTGGAACAATTTTGATCCTGACATGATCCGGGGCGCGCTGCCTGCGCGGCAGCTTTTTTCTGAAGACTGAGACCATGAAAGTTTCCCTGAACTGGCTGAAAGAATTTGTGGAAGTTCCGGTCGACGCCCGCCGCCTGAAGGCGGACCTCACCTCCATCGGTCTGAACGCGGAATCGTTTCAGGAGGTGGGTGGTGACGTTGTTTT
>Ga0102953_1002447_pt1 | contig 10989 bp, 8 predicted proteins | sample SalPon2A_C_D2_MG_FD_78509 | JGI IMG/M metagenome (GOLD analysis project Ga0102953, IMG submission 78509) | Soil microbial communities from South San Francisco under conditions of wetland restoration - Salt Pond MetaG R2A_C_D2_MG | ecosystem: Environmental > Terrestrial > Soil > Wetlands | place... | reverse complement strand
GGCCGCCGCCTCGCGCCACGCGGCCGCGCCGGTCAGCTGCGCGGCCGCCTCCGCCCGCGCGGCCGCGATCTTCCCGGGCCATCCGTCCGGGCCCTGCGCGAAGGCCGCCTCGGCGTCGATGGGATCGCCCAGCAGCGCCCTCAGCGCGGCGCGCACGTCGGCGTAGGCGAGCTCGGCGAAGACCTCCCCCGGGAGCTCGGCCAGCGCCTCGTCCAGCCGCTCCGCCAACCACACCCGACCCTCCAGCTCGTCCAGAACCGTGAAGTCGGGCGGCACCCCCGCAGCCTCCGGGTGGTCGCGGCAGATGCGCGCAGCCAGCGCGTGGATGGTGCTGATCTGCGCCGCCTCCAGCGCCACCGCCACCTCCGCCCGCTCCGTCATCGAGGCGCGCACCAGCGCGCGGATGCGTGCCCGCAGCTCCGCCGCCGCGCGCTCGGTGAAGGTGACCGCGACGATCTCCAGCGGCTCCATGCCGCTCTCCAGGTGGTGGAGGAAGCGATGCGCCAGCATGTGGGTCTTGCCGGTGCCGGCCCCGGCCACCACCGCCACGCTGCCGGGATGCGTCGCCGCCCGCGCCTGGGCGGGCAGGAGCGTTTCGCCGGTGCGGCTCACGCGTCGGCTCCTCCGGCGCCGCCGTTCCCCTCGCGGCCGGGTGCCGCGTCGGGCGCGGGGTCGGGCGCGGCGTCGGGCGCGGCGTCGCCGGGATTCGCAGCGTCGGGCGCGGCGTCGCCGCCATCGAAGGCTCCGCCGCTCCGCATGCGCTCGATGCGCGGCCCCTTGCGGCACACCAGGTCGAAGTCGCACGTACGGCACGCCTGGAAGTCCACGTCCGGCGCGACCGGGTAGCTGCCGCCCTCCAGCATCTCTCGGGCGCGCTCGGCGAAGGCGGCGAGCTCGGCGTCACGGGCGGCGCCGAGGCGCACCTCGCCCAGGACCTCGGCCTTCGTGAGCGAGTAGTACTGCGCGCCGGCCACGGGCTCGTCGGGGAACAGCGCGGGAGCCGCCGCCTCCAGGTAGAGCGGCAGCTGCAGGTCGAGCCGCGCCCTGCCGGCGTCGTCCTGGACGCCCGCCGGGCGGCTCGCACGGGTTTTGTAGTCCACCAGCACGAGGCCGCCTTCGCGGCGATCGATGCGATCGACGATGCCGCGCACGGGGAAGCCGCGCCAGCGCGGCGGCTCCGCGCCACGCGCCGGGAAGCGCCGCTCCAGCGCCACGACCTCGGCGCCCTCCGGGAGGAAGCTGTCGGCGGCCAGGACCCGCCGCAGGGCCTCCAGGTGGTAGGCGCGGCGCAGCGGCCAAGCCGGCACCGACACCGCGTTCTCCGCCTCCTCGGCCTCGGCGAAGGCGGCCTCCAACGCGGCCAGCGCCCGCTCCCGGATGGCGACGGCGTCCGCGCCCGCGCCGGCCGCGTCCCGACCCCGCCGCAGCGCCAGCTCGAGCACGCGGTGATACAGGCGCCCGCGCAGCAGGGGCGTGACGTCCTCCTCCGCCTCCTCGGGCTCGGCCAGGCGCAGGGGCACGCGCGCCAGCCAGCGGAACGGGCATTGCCCCAGATCGAGGAGCTGCGTGGCGCTGAAGACGTGCTCCCCGAGACGGTACGCCTCGGCCACGACGCCGTCGTGCGCGTCCGGCCCGGCCGCCTCCTCGCGCCGCTGCTCGACCGCGCGCGCCCGCCGCGCGGCGGCCAGCACCGCATCGGCCGCATCCCCTCCGGCGGCCGCCTCCAGGATGCCTTGCCGGCGGCGCTCCTCGGGGCTCGCGGGCGGCTTGTGCCCGGGGCCGGTGGGCTCGAACCCGAGCGCCGCGAAGTAGGGGCTGGCGATGCCGCTATCCTCCGGGTAGCTCATCGTGAAGGTGGCGCCGGGCGCGGCGCCCGCCAGCGTCCACAGCACCGCCCGGAACGACAGCGCCTCCCGCCGCGCCGCGTCCACCGCCCCCTCCAGGGGCAGGCCGCGCGCCGCCGCCAGCCGGCGCTCGGCGAAGTCGAGCACGGGGTCGTCTCCGACGGGCGCGGGCAGCACGCCCTCGGCCGCGCCCAGGACGAACACGTGGCGGTAGCGCGCGCCGTAGACGGCGAGGGGTGTGTGCAGCTCCACACGCCGGCCGCCCGCCTCCGGTTCGGCGTCGGCCGGCACGCCGATCAAGCCGAGGAGCGCGTCGAGATCGTGGAGGAACGCCGACGCCGCCACGGGCTCGCCCGTCGGCGCTCCCAGCCCGGCGGCGGCCACCGCGAGACGCTGGAAGGCGAGCGCGTCGGCCGGCGCGAGCGCCGGGCCGGGGGAGGCCGGAGCGGCGCCGGCCGGACCGGGAACGGCGGGCGGGCGCCGGTCGGCGCCGGCGCGCTCCACGGATCCGGGGGCGCCGTCGCCCCCGCGAGGCGTTCCCGCGTCCGGTCGGGGCGGCGCGCTGAGCCCGAACGCTTCCCAGACCCGTTGGAGGCACGCCAGCAGCTCCCCGCGGGCGGCGCGTCGCGGCCACTCGAAGAGCGCCGTGCGCGGTTCGAGCTCGCGCCAGGCCTCCGGCCCGTGCGGGTGCGTGCGCCGCGCCGCCTCCCAGACCGCGGGCGCCAGCCCGCCGCCGAGCGGGTGCGCCAGCAGCCGTGAGACCGCCTCGAACGGCAGCCCCTCGCGCACGGCGTCGAGCAGCAGAGCGGTCCACGCCCCCACCCGGCTCTCGCGCAGCGGGACGCCGTAGGAAGCCACGACGGGAAGCTCGTACTCCCAGGCGACGTCCTGCACCGGCGGGCCGTAGGCCGTCTCGTCGCGGGACACCAACACGATGGCGTCCGGCGCCTCGCCGGCGGACAGCAACCGCTTCACCTCGGTGAGCACGTAGCGGATCTCGGCGTCGCGGGAAGCGAACCGCAGGCCACGGCGGGCCGCCGCCGGAGCCGGCGCGGCCCCGGTTCCCCCTGTCCGGTCCTCCACGCGCCAGCCCTCCACGCGCCAGCCCTCCGTGCCGAGCGCTCGCGCCACCGCGCGGTTGTCCTCGAAGACGGGATCGGCGTCACCGGGCAGCTCGAGCACGCTGCCGGCGGGCGCCGCGGCGGCGAGGAACGCCGCCTCGGCCGGCCCGATGCGCGGGTAACCGAGCACCCACCACGGCGGGGCGGGACCGCGGCCGCCGTCTGCGCCGGATCGCCCGGCGGCGCCCGCCGAGCACCACAGCACCTCCGCAGGGTCGGCCAGGCCGCGGGCGCGCAGCCCGGAACGGTAGGCGCGGGCGACCTCGACCACGCGGGCGAGCCGCGGGGAGGCCCCGACCGCCTCGTCCGCCACGACCCCCTCGTCCGCCTTCCCCTCCTCGGGCAGTCCGGCGCGCAGCACCTCCCGCAGCGTGGCCGCCATGGCCCGCGCAGAGCCGTCGACGTCCTCCGGCGCCAGCACCTCCCGCACCGACCGGCGCAGGGCGCGCCACTGCGCCAACGCCGACGCGGGCTGCAGGCCGAGCGGCCGCAGCCGCTCCCGCGCGAGCCCTTCGAGCGAACGGAAGGGCGCGTCGGCCGCGCGCGCGGCGCGCGGGTTCGGCGTCACGATCAGCGCGTCCGGCGACGGCCGCGCGGAGGCGCGCGCCCCTTCCGGATGCAGCACCACGCGCGACGCTCCCGCCACCGGGGCGTCGCCGCGGGCATCGCTCTGCGTAGTCCTCGAACCGTCGCTCAAGACGCCCTCCCGTGCCGGCGCGCCGACCCTCCCCGGTCGGAGTCCGACGCCGTCACGGTACCGCGGCACGCCGCGGGCCGGGGAAGGGATCATGAAGCGCTCCCACATGCTCCTGTCTTGTTGCTCATGCGGCCCCTGCCTATGCTTCCGGCAAGCTCACGGGGGCGCATGCCCCCTCGGCCCAGGCGGCGGGTCCGCTCGCACCGCACCCCCGGCCGCGGGCCCACGCCCCCCACGACGGGGCCCGCGGCCGGCAGCGGCGGACCTGCCTCCACTGCATCCCAGACACCTCCGGAGGTGCCCGTGAAACCTCTCGTGAACTTGTTCCGGCGCTCCCAGAGCCGGCACGAACCCACCCCCGCCACCGGGCCGGGCCCCCGCGGCCGCGGCTGGCTCGGCCGGGTCCTGGAGCTCGCCGGCTGCGAGGCCGCAGCGCCCGCAAGGGGCCGGCACCGGGCTGCGCCCGCGGGCGCGCCTCGGCATCCCAGGCCCGCCGGGCACAGCTACGACCGCCTCGTCGCGCTCTACACCGAGGCGTCCACGCTGCGCGACTGCGCCCTCGTCGAGATCCGTGTGGGCGAGGATGCGCTCTCCTACGGCGACGAGCTGCGCGCCAACCAGCACTTCTCCTACAGCCGCCACTATCGGCTGCGCGCCGTGGAGGCGGAGAGCAGCATCCAGGGCGAGCTGGAGCGCCTCAGGCGGGAACGCTCCGACTGGGAGCGCCTCTCCGCGTCGGCCTTGACGCGCGCCCGGCAGCGCCTCTACGGCTCGCCGACACTGGCCGCCAGACCGCAGTTCGACTGACCGCGCAGCCACCGGCCACGGCGCCACCGGCCACGGCGCCACCGGCCACGGCGCCACCGGCCACACCCGACCCGACCAAGCGCGGCCACGGCAGGCACGCGGGCCGCTCCCAACGCCGTCGAACCGCCTGGCGGGCCATTCGGCACGTGCGCGTCCGGGCCCGCGCGGCCTACATTGGGCCATGCTGAAGCGCAGCAGGGACGCAGCCGCCGCGGGCGCCGGAAGCGCGCCGGCCGGCGCCGAGCTGCGGGGCGCGACCCGCTCGGCGCGCCCCGACCCGTCGCGACCTGGCACCGCTCCGGACGCCGTCACCCTCGAGGCGGTGGACAAGATCGACGCCGCGCTGCGCGCGGAGGGGACGCCCGAGCGCGCCGTGCAGGAGAAGCGTTACCTCAAGAGCGCGCTCACCCACTACGGGGCCACGGTGCCCGCCATCCGCCGGGTGGCGCTGACGTTCCTGCGCGAGGGCGCCGGCGCGGCCTTCGGCGCGGCCGAGCTGCGGCTGCTGACCGAGGAGCTCTGGGACCGGGAGGTCTTCGACCTGCGCTTCGCGGCCGCCGAGCTCCTCACCGCCCGTGCCGGCGACCTCGGCATCGCCGACCTGGCGTGGCTCGAGCCGCTGCTTCGCCGGGCGCACACGTGGGCGCTCGTCGACGGCCTCGCCGTCGACGTGGTGACGCCCATCCTCGCCGGCGCGCCCGCCGCGGGCCGGCAGGTCGTGGCCCGATGGGCCCGCGACGACGACTTCTGGATCCGGCGGACGGCGCTCCTCAGCTTCCTGCGCGGGCTCCGCGCCGGCGACGACGACGCCTTCGCGCGCTTCGCCGCCCTCGCCGAGCCGATGCTGCCGGAGCGCGAGTTCTTCATCCGCAAGGCCATCGGCTGGTGCCTGCGCGAGTACGGCAAGAGGCGCCCGGACGCCCTCGCGGCCTGGCTCATGGCGCGCGCGGCCGGGGCGTCCGGGGTCACCGTGCGGGAGGCCGTCCGGCACCTCCCCTCGGTGCAGCGCGAGGCCGTTCTGGCCGCGTACCGCAACCGCTGAGGGCATCCACCGGCCGGACCCCGCGCCGGGCTCACACGGCCGTGAGCTTCCTCTGCGGCCCTGGCACGGCCTGGTGCGCGGTGCTCATGTGCCGCGCGATCTTCCAGGCGTCGCCGACGCGCCGGCCGATACCGGAGTAGCTGCCTTCGACCAGCACGCGCCCCTGAGGCGTCGTGATGCGGTAGCTGCCGAACTCGTAACCGGTGTCGCCGAGGACCTCCTCGTCCTCGACCTCGCTCTCGAAGCGGGGGCGCACGCCCGGGATGAGCTTCTCGTACTCCGCGAAGTCCTGCTCGAAGTGCCGGCGGATGGCCTCGCGGCCACGCGCCACCCTGCCGTCCCCGCTGTAGAACACCCCGTTCTCGGTGTAGAGCTCAGCCAGCGCGCCGAGGTCCTTGCGGTTGTAGGCTTCCGTCCACCGCGCCCGGTACTCGTCGAACGCCGATCTCATGACCCACCTCCGCGGCTCGGCCGGGCGCGTCCCGGCACGCGACACGGCCCAACCCCCTGATCCGCTGCGCACCGCACGGGTACCGTCTCGCTCGGGAACGCCGGGCCGGTCTCGCTCACCTCCTCCGCGGCGGGTACCGGACAGCGGTGACGCGATGGGTTCGAGCGCGCACAGTGTAGACCCGGCGGGCTGCCCTGTCACGCCGCGTCCGGGCGGCGTCTCGCCGGCGCCTACCCCCGGTAGTCGCGCGGCTGCCGCGCGAGCACCGCCGAGGCGTAGCGAACCGCGGCGCCCGCTGCGGCCCCGAGACCGGAACCCCGGCTCAAGGCCGCCAGCAGGGCGGCGTTGAAGCAATCGCCCGCACCGATGCTGTCGACGATAGGGGCGGCGGGGGGCGCCGCCGTCCGCGAGCTGCCGTCCTCCAACCAGCTCGCGCCGGCGGGGCCACGCTTCACGAGCGCCCGGCCGCCGCCCCGCTGGCGCGCCTGAAGTGCCCGCAGCGCCGCCTCCAGGTCCGCGGCCGCGGTCCATCCGAGCGCCTCCGCCACGTTCGGCAGGGCCACGTCGATCCACGGCAGGAGCGCGTCCAGCTCCCCGCGCACGGCCGCATCGAAGCCCTCGCTCGGCCAGCCGGAGTCGAACAGCACGCGGTGACCCGCGTCTCGCGCGCTCCGCATCAGCCTCAACCCTGCGGCGCCTCGAAGCGGCGGCATGAGGAAGTAGCCGCACACCAGCACCAGGCCCGGCGGGCCGACCGTCAGATCCTCGGCGAGGCCGTCCACGTCGAGCCGCTTCAGGTGGCCGAGGTGCGTGAGGAAGGTGCGTTCGCCGTCGGGGTGGGTGATGCCGACCGAGTAGGCGGTGCTCCCGGGAACCGGCTCGAGCTGGGCCCCGGCCCGCCCCATGTCGCGCTGCACCAGCTCGCCGAAAGCGTCGTCGCCGACGCGGGCGTGCAGCCGGAAGGGCGCCCCGAGCCCCTGCAAGGCCATCGCCGCCACCCCCGCCGCGCCGCCGGCCCGGACCTCCTGGTGCGCCACGATGCGCTCGGTGCCGGCGCGCGGCCAGGGCTGGACCGGTCCCAGCACGATGTCCAGGTTCACGTTGCCGACGAGGTGGATGGGAAGCGGCTCCCCGAACGGGCGCGCGGGGGCCGCCGGCCGGTCGGCTTCGTGGCTCATGGCGCGCCGCCGGATGCGCCGCCGGACAGGCCACCGGCTGCGCCGCCTGCCCACCGCGCCCCGGCCGCCGGCAGCTCACTCCTCACGGGTGACCTTCTCCGAGCGCAGCGGCACGCCGGGCGTCACGCCGCGCGCCTGCGCCAGCCTGACGGCCAGGCGCTGGGCGGCCATCGCCAGCGGCAGCAGGGCGCCGATCTCATCCGCCTCGGCCAGACGCACCACGATCGGTCCGTCGCCGGCCGTCTCCGCCCCACCGGCGTCGAGGAGCACGGTGGGGCTGCCGGCCCCATGGATCTCGCCGGCGAAGCGCCGCACCAGCCCGCCGGTGCCGCCGGCTGCGGCGAGCGCCACCACGGCGAGCGCCTGCCCGGCGGCCTCGCGCGGGCCGTGCCGGAACTGCGCCGCCTCGAGGGGCGCGCACGGCAAGCGCGCCAGCTCCATCATTAGTAGCGCCACGTACTCGGCCAGAGCCTGCAACGGGCCCCGGCCGGTGACGAAGACCGTGCCCGCCCGGGCGAGCGCGCCCGCGGCCGCGCTCAGCCCTGCCGGCTCGGCCGGAACCGCCGCCAGGGACCCGGCGAGCTGCTCCAGCCGGACCGGCACGCCCAGCCGATGCGCCAGCCCCAGCAGGGCCGCCAGGGTGGTGGTGAAGGAGCGGGTCGCCGCGTAGGCCCGCTCGGGCCCGCCCGGCACGACGCCCGCCGAGGCGCGGCCCAGCGGGCTCGCCGGGTCGAGGGTCAGGCCGTGGAGCCCGCCGCCGCGGCGTTCGAGCAGGCGCTCGACCTCCACGGAGGCGCCGGACTGGCTGATCACCAGCGTCGGGCGCACTTCCGTCGCCTCGCCGTAATGCAGCAGCTCGGAGGCGGGCAACGCCCACGCGCGCACGCCCCGCCCGCGGAGCAGCGCCGCCAGTACCAGGCCGGCGTGCAGCGACGCGCCCATGCCCGTGACGAGCAGCTCCCCCGAGGCGGCCACCTCGGCCGCGAATCTGTCCAGGTAACGCCCCAGGGCGGCGTCGCGCAGCACCGCCTCGACGGCGGACGCCTGAGCGCCGATCTCGCGGCGCAGCTCGGCGGCCGGAGCGAGGTCATCGGCGGCGCGCGACACCAGGCATCACCCCTTCACGCTGCCGGCCGTGAGGCCGGCGATGAGGTAGCGCTGCAACGCGAACGCCAGGATGAGCGGCGGCAGCGCCGCCACGATCCCGCCGGCCGCCATCAGCCCGTAGTCGACGGCGTGCCGTGAGGTGAACTCGCTGATGGCAACAGGCAGCGTCTTGGCCGCTACCGACGACGTGAAGATCAGCGCGTAGAGGAACTCGTCCCACGCCAGGATCACGCCGAACAATACGGCGGTGATGACGCCGGGGAGCGAGAGCGGCAGCGTCACGCGCCCCAGCGCGCCCACCCGGGTGGCGCCGTCGATCATCGCGGACTCCTCCAGCTCGACCGGGATGGAGTCGAAGAAGCCCTTCAGGATCCACGTCAGGAAGGGCGTGAGGAACGACGTGTAGACGAGCGCCAGCCCGATCACGGTGTTGAGCATCCCCAGGCGGCTGAGGATCAGGTAGATCGGCAGCAGGATCGCCACCGGCGGCGTCATGTAGGTGGCCAGCATCAGGTAGAGCAGGCCCGTGCGGCTGCGGCTCGGGAAGCGCGACAACGCGTAGGCGCCGAGCATCCCCGCCACCAGGCTGATCGACGTGGCGACGGAGGCCACCAGCGCGCTGTTGCGCAGGGCGAAGCGGAACTCGCGCCCATCGGCGCCGAAGAAGATCGTCCGGTAGCGCTCCCAGGTCGCGTGCGGCGGGATCCAGTGGAGCGGGCGCTGCAGCAGGTCGGCCAGCGGCGCGATGCTGGAGATGAGCAGCCACACGAACGGCGCCAGGATGAACGCCGCCAGAAGCAGCGCTCCGGCGTACGTCGCCACCGCCTCCAGCCCGGCGCGACGCCGGCGTGCTCCGCGGGCGCGGCCGGCGGCGGCCCGCATGCCCGCCCGGCTCATCCCGCCACCCCGCGCGACTGCAGCAGCCGGATGTAGATCCCCACGAACACCATGATCAACGCGACGGTCAGGAAGGCGTCGGCCGCGGCGGTGCCCAGCTTCAGGAAGCTGAACGCTTCCTGGTAGACCATGAACGACAGCGTCTTGGTGGAGCTCGCCGGACCCCCGCCGGTCATCACGTAGATGATGTCGAACACCTTGAGCGCCTCCACCGTGCGCAACACCAGCGCCACCAGCAGGGCCGGCCGGATGCCGGGCAGCGTGATGAAGCGCATGCGCTGGAAGCCGCTGGCGCCGTCGACGCGCGCGGCGTCGTGCAGCTCGACCGGGATGGTCTGCAGCGCCGCCAGGACCAGCAGCGCCACCAGGGTGAAGTTCTTCCACACGTCGCCCACGATGATCATGTTCATCGCCAGGCCGGGGGTGCCGAGCCAGGTGCGGTAGCCGGGCAGCACGTGGAGCTGCGTGAGCAGCGCGTTGAGCGCCCCGTACTCGGGGTTGTAGATCCAGCGCCACATCACCGCGTTCACCACCGTCGGAAGCGCCAGCGGCAGGATCAGCAACGCGCGCAGGAAGCGCTGGCCCAGGAAGGGGCGGTTGAGGAACAGCGCCACCGCCACCCCCAGGACCAGCTCCAGCCCGATCGAGCCGACCGTGAAGTGCAGCGTGTGGACGACGGCGGCGCGGAACTCCTGCGTCTGGAAGGCATGAAGATAGTTGGCAAGGCCCAGGAAGGTGCGGGCCTTGCCGAGAAGCGGGGCGTTGAAGAACCCCAGGTAGAACGTGCGGAAGAAGGGGTAGCCGACCACGCCGCCCACCACCGCCAGGGCGGGGAGCAGCATCAGCCAGGGCAGCGCCGCCCGGCGCAACCCCCGGCCCGAACGGGGCGGGTTGCGCCGGGGAGGCGCCGTGCTTTCAGAGACGTCCGCCAAGGGTCCCATCTCTCGGGGTTCTCGCGATGCGCGTCGGGTCGGCGCGCGGCCTCAGTCCAGCTTGTTCTGCGTCACCTGCTTGGCGGTGTTGTCGAGCGCGTCCTGAGGCGACGCCTGGTTCAGGAGCGCGCGGTGGATGTCGGTCTGCAGCCAGGTGCTGAACTGCGGGTACTGGATGAGCAGCGGGCGCGGGTACATCGCGGCCAGCGACAGCTTGGCGGCGGCGATCAGCGACTCCTGACCCTGGGCCACGGCCGGGTCGTCGTACGACGCCTTCCAGATCGGCAGCGACAGCTTGGCGTACTTCTCCTGCACCGGCTGGCTGGTCAGGTAGGCGATGTACTGGTAGGCCTCGTCGGGGTGCGTCGAGCCCGTGGTGATGCCCAGGCCCATGGAGCCGTTGACGGCCGAGACCTGCGAGTGCGTGCCGTCCCCGGGGGCCGGGACGACGTCGACCTGGCCCGCCACCTGCGACTCCTTCGGGTCGTTGGCGAGGTTGTACATGTACGTCCAGTTCAGCGCGAAGGCCGCCTGGCCCGACGAGAAGATGCGGCGCACGTCCTCCTCCAGCGACTCGGTGGAGGCGGGGTTGGACAGGCCGCGGTCGAGCGACTGCTTCATGAACTGCAGCGCCTCCAGGCCGCCGCCCTGGTCGAACATCGGCTGGCCGTTCTCGAAGAAGCTGCCGCCGAACGCCGACAACAGGGTGGTGTAGTCGCAGATGATGGCCTCGGCCTGGCCCCAGCTCCACACGATCGGGTACTGCACGATGCCCGCGTCCTTGACCTTCTGGGCCTGATCGAGCAGCTCCTGCCAGGTGGCGGGCGGCGCCGTGATGCCGGCCTTGGCGAGCATGTCCTTGTTGTAGAAGAGGTACTTGGTGTCGAGGATCCACGGGATGCCGTAGTAGTGG
>Ga0102953_1002446_pt1 | contig 10989 bp, 12 predicted proteins | sample SalPon2A_C_D2_MG_FD_78509 | JGI IMG/M metagenome (GOLD analysis project Ga0102953, IMG submission 78509) | Soil microbial communities from South San Francisco under conditions of wetland restoration - Salt Pond MetaG R2A_C_D2_MG | ecosystem: Environmental > Terrestrial > Soil > Wetlands | place... | reverse complement strand
AGCCGCCTGCTTTAAGCGGTTCGGCATTTGTGTAGTTATTAGGTTGCAATGTAAAAGTTGGTTGCTTTTTGAAGTAGGTTGTAAATAAAAAGTCAATAAAAAATTATTGGCGTTCGTTTTCAAAGCTACATTGCTGTTGTGGGCGGAAGGGTTAGCCGCAACACCGTTATAAGCCAAGTATCAAGTAAGTGTAATCAGGCAAATAAAGATTTGGAACCGTATTAAAATAAATTAATTTAGCAGAGCCGCAGTCAAAATAAAATGTTGTATTTAACCTCTAATATTGTCGCATTTACTCTGTAATAATACGCTTTTTTGCTAATATATATAATAGCAAAACCAATTTTGAAAAAGCTTTTTAAAAATAAATTCTTATAGGAGATTAAATAAAATTATGGCACTTATCAATCCACATATTAACTTTAATGGAAATGCCGAAGAAGCATTCAATTTTTACAAATCAGTATTTGGTGGAGAGTTCACAAAGATTATACGCTTCAAAGATATATCAAGTCCTGAATTTCCAGTATCAGAAAATGATGCAAATAAGATAATGAACATCGCATTGCCAATTGGCAAAAATATTTTAATGGCCAATGACGTTCCAGAAAGTATGGGACAAGTAAATGAAAATGAAAACAGGTCTAAGATATTTATCAGTACAGAAAGTCGTGAAGAAGCCGACACATTATTTAGCGGACTTTCAGTAGGAGGAAATATTGAATATCCCATTGGTGACAGTCCTTGGGGCTCATATTTTGGAATGTTTAGAGATAAATTCGGTATTGAATGGATGGTGGATTTTGACCCAAAATTTAACGGGCAAAAGTAATTTACGAAAAATAACGAATGTCTAACATAGCTATGACTTAGCTATAGTCAGATAAAAAATAAAATTAAAAATGATTATAACTAACAAATCAACTTGACCGCGAGGATGTTCGAGGTGAATTTGTAAAAATTGGGTTTGGAAGTTTTGCTTGTCATTTGGCTGATGGGAACGAGGTTCAGAAAGTTAAGTCGCAATGTTTACAATGGAAATAAAGCATTGCTCTGTTAAAATTACCATTCGTTAATAATTAAGTCTTTTGTTTAGAGGGCGGCAAGTTATTTGCCGCGGCATTAGGTTTCTTAAGAAGTCGAACGGAATAAGGAGAATTATCAATGAACGTATTCCATATTTTTCTGATGTCTACAACATTCCTTTGCTCAATGGTTGGAGGTTTTTTATTAGCTTTTGCTATCGTAATTATGCCAGGAATAAAAATATTAAGCGATAAAGAGTTTATTAAAACATTTCAGGCTATTGATAAGGTTATTCAAGATCGTCAGCCTATATTTATAATAATATGGATAGGTTCAATTATTACTCTAATAATTACTTTTATATTGAGTTTGCAAGAAATTGAAGGATTTAAGTTTACATTAATGATCCTATCATTACTTATCAATCTTTTAGGTGTTCATATACCCACAATTATAATTAATGTACCGTTAAATAATAAATTACAATCTTTTGACATACATACAGAAGATGAAAAATCTTGCAATACTGCACGTGATAATTTTGAATTACAATGGAATCGTTGGAATGTAATTAGAACAATATTTTCATGTATTACATCAATATTACTAATAATATTGTTATTTAGTGTTTACATCGAATAATTGCGAAGGCAAACAAGCAAATAAACGCGCCCCCGTCTTCTCCCAACAAGTCGGGATTCGCCGGACAGGCTCGTTAGCCGCAACTGCGTTAGGTTTTAATTGAAATTTTTGGAGTAAATAGTAATTATATGAGTAACATTGAAAAACTTGGATTCGACAAATGGTTCCGGGATAGGCTAGAAACTACAAAAGCAGATCAATTCCAAATTGCCAGAGTAATCAGTATAAATAAGAACAGTTTTATAGTTACAAACGGGCAAAAAGATATTTTCGCGGAGCTTACCGGTAAATTTTTGTTTAACCTGGAATCTTCTCTTGATTTTCCCGCGGTTGGCGATTGGGTTTATATGCAATCATTTGATAATGATTCGCTGGCAATAATACACGATATCTTTCCTAGAAAATCACTGTTAAAAAGAAAAACATCCGGTAATAAAGTTGAACATCAACTAATTGCAGCGAATATAGATGTTGCAATAATAATGCAGTCTCTTGATGCAAATTATAACTTGAGAAGACTTGAACGGTATCTTGTCATGATTAATGAAAGTAAAATAAAACCTGTAGTATTCTTAAGCAAAAGCGACCTTAAAACGCCGGGGATATTGATAAAAAGAAAAATGAAATTCGCAAAATTATGCCCGGCATAGATATAATATCTTTTAGTAATAGCAACATTTCCGATATTGAAAATATTAAATCATTACTAAAGCCGTTGCATACTTACAGTTTACTTGGCTCATCCGGAGTCGGTAAAACCACCTTATTAAATAATTTAATAAACGAAGATACATTCAAGACACAGCCTATAAGAGAAAAAGATGGAAGAGGAATGCATACAACTACCCGGCGAGAATTAATAGTGCTCGATAACGGGGCAATTATAATCGATAATCCGGGTATACGTGAGCTGGGAATAATCTCAGCAGATTCCGGTCTAAATGAAACATTTAACGAAATTGCTGAATTATCAAAACAATGTAGATATGCAGATTGTACACACGTTGTAGAGCAGGGTTGCGCTGTTTTGCAGGCACTGGGAAAAGGTGGAATATCAAAAGAGAGATATAAAAATTATATGAAGATACAAAAGGAATCTTTGTATAACGAAATGTCTTATTATGAAAAAAGACAGAAGGATAAAAAGTTCGGTAAATTCATGCATGAGCATAAGAAAAATAATAAAAATAAATTGTAGCACCCCCCCTGACTTTCAGACCTTTATTTGCTAACAAAAATTTTAATAATATCCCAAATTTGATTATAAAATTATGCAGGCTTTTAATAGCGCAGATTATTATATTGATATAAATTTAGAGGTATAAGTGAAATATTTACTGAAAATGGAAGAATTATTTTTATTCATTTTATCTATATATCTTTTTTCTAAATTAGAAATATCGTGGTGGCTGTTTCCGGCATTGTTATTAATTCCTGATATAGGAATGATTGGTTACATTTTTAACACCAGAGTTGGGGCTATTGTTTACAACATTGTTCATCATCGGGCAATCTCAATTTCCCTGTATATTATCGGAGCAATGATATACTCTCCTACAACTCAATTAATAGGTATTATTCTGTTTGCACATTCAACTATAGATAGAGTATTCAACTTTGGTTTTAAATATTCAGACAACTTTAAGCGTACACACTTAACTGAAATAGAAACAATGTAAGTTGACAGGTTAGATTGTAATAACTGTTCATATAATATGATTAGAGACAAAAACTATAACCCGGGCTGCTAATGAACCGCTGGTAAAAGTTATTACATTAATTAGTAAAAGTGGGTTTATTAAACATATTAATTTTGGAAAGGACAAAATTGTTGACTCAACGAAACAGCCCGTATAGCAGTGTAAATTATTCTGTAATACCATCTTTAGTAAATTTTGGAGTAAAAGATGTCTGCCTTCACATTTATTAATGTACCCGGATATAGTGGTTCCGGACCACAACACTGGCAGAGTTTGTGGGAACAGAAATATAAAAATTTTTATCGTGCCCAACAAAACGATTGGGAACATCCTGATTGTCTGGTGTGGACTGAACAACTCGATAAAGTTATAGCTCAATTTGTTTCTCCTATAATCTTAATTGGACACAGTCTTGGCAGCATTACTATAATTAATTGGATAGAAGAAAAATATCGAAACTCTGTTAAAGCAGCCTTTCTTGTTGCCCCCTCCGATCCCAATAATTCAAATTTTCCATCCAAGGCATCTGGAATTCAAGAAATACCAATAAAAGCCCTTCCAATTGCATCTTTATTAGTTACTAGCAGTGATGATCTTTATATAAGCTCAGATAGAGCCTCATTCTTAGCCAGTTGCTGGGGTAGTAAACAAAAGAACATCGGAAAATATGGGCATATAAATTCTGCTTCAAATTTGGGAATGTGGGCAGAAGGTAAAAAACTGCTTGACGAGTTGGCTAACGAAGTAACACAAAAATTGACAGAACCTCTTTGATAAATAAAAGTCCCTGCTTCTCCTGATTCTGCGTCGGCTATTTCTTCGCATAGATGATTAAATCAGGATTCGGCGTGCAAATTGCAACTTATATAAGAGAATTAAAGGACAGAAATATAATAGTTTAACAACTACTTAAATAAAAAAATCAACGCGCCTCCTGGTTTATTAAATTGCAAGTTGAACTAAAACAGCATTTTATTCTTCATAATCAAAATGGACATATCTGCAAATTTTTTATTGTGTTTATCAAAAAAGTTGGCGATTATTAAAATGGGCTGTCAATATTAATATTTTATGAGGTATTAAAATGGATTTTAAGATAAGGAGAATAGTCCCTGTAATAGAATCATCCCGATTTGATGAAACAAAACAATTCTACGGTGAATTTCTAGGACTGGAACTGGCAATGGATATGGGCTGGGTGCTGAATTATATTTCAAAAGAAAACCCAACCGCACAGGTGATAATAGTTAAAAGTGAAAATGGTCCTGTAAACCCCGGGGTATCAATTTCCGCCGAAGTTCCGGACCTCGATACAGTTTATGACAGGGCAGTTTCAATGAATTATCAAATTACATATCCAAAAACCAAAGAACCCTGGGGAGTGGAGAGGTTTTTTGTTAAAGATCCCAACGGGGTAACTATAAATTTAATGCGCCATATTTAAACAAGTGAGCAAAAAAATGGAATTGGAAATCCTCGTAAAGAATTGGTTTGACAAATGGGAAAAAGGAGATTTTTTGAATTTGCCAATCTCGGAAAATTTCAGGCATACAAGCCCTTTGGGTACAGTTAACGGGAAAAAAGAGTACCTGAAGATTGTAGAATCCAACAAGGATAAATTTTTCGGTTACCTTTTTGAAATTAAGGATAAAATTTACGGCAAAGAGAAAGCCTGCGTTCGGTATACTGCTATACAGGCAGATTTTAGATTAGATGTAAGTGAATGGTATTATATTAAAGATAATTTGATCGAAGAAATTATTGCCTATTACCACATTGGCGAAATTCGTGAAGAAAGAAAACTCACTGAACCCGGAGAAAAGGATCAATAAAAGTTTGATGATAAAAATTATTAAAATATTTCTGCTGGTTTTGCTGTTTGCTGTTGTCGCAGAGCCCCACCCTTCCTGGGGACTTGTAATGGACAGAAATGGTAATTTATATTTTGCTGATATTTCTCACAACGGCGGTTCTGTGTGGAAATTAACAGCTGCGGGAGAATTAAAACTTCTTTTAAGAAACTTCCACGCCCATAATGTGAGCCTGGACAACGATCAAAATCTCATAACTGCCCACGGAGAAGGTAACCACACCATGGTAAGAATACATCCAAACGGGAAAATTGATACACTCTATCATACAAATAATTATTTGGAATTTTTCGGTGGTAATTGTACCTGGTCACAGAACGGTAATTTTATCTATGGACTTAGAGAGCATAAATATTTAAGAGCAATCGATAAGAACGGGAATCAAAAAAATATAGGAGATTATCAATTTACCTGGAACCAAACAGTTTATGCCGCATCGGATGGAACAATTTATGCAACAGAGATTGGAGTTGGTAACGGATGTATTATAAAAATTGATCCTTCGGGGAATTCTGAAGTTATCGCCAGGAATTTAATTTCCAGCCTCAACAGGCCGAAGGATATTCATAATGATATTTTATTGGGAATTAAAAAAGACAATAATGGTTTCGTATATGTTGCTGAAACTGCCGGCAAAAGAATTATTAAAATTTTAAGTAATGGACAGACAGAGACATTCTATAAATCTGAAGAAAACTGGCTCCCCACTGCCATAGAATTTAATTCGGGAAATTCTTACATACCTGAATATAAATCTAAAAACGGTAACGACGGACCAAGGATAATAAGACTTGATAAATCAGGAAAAAAGAAAATTATTTTTGATTATTCCAATTATACAAAGGAATAATATCCCTTCTTTCAGGATCTGTTATACCGCTGATCACATTTTCGATAATTGTTATCAAATTTTTATTGCTTCATTTTGTTTTGTGTCTTACTTTATTAATAAAATTTAACATATGGGGATCCTGCGGTTAACTTATATTTCATACTGCTCAATAAAAACTATTTTGGGAATAAAATGGATAAAAAGACGACCGCGGCAGATCATCTAAAAGAATGAACTTACTGACCGGCTCAGCCCTTTTTTTATTTATGGTACTTTATTTTAATTTCCGTTCCACTCGCCCAATGGATATTGTAGACTGGATTGTAAAACCGTGGGCGCTCTTTTTTTTAATTATGCACTATTTAAAAAATTAGGCCCTCAAAAGAATAAAATTGAATATAGATAATAAGGAATATTTAAAATGAAATTCAGAATTTCTAATTTATTATTTGCCTTTGGAATTTTGTCACTTGGGATTTCAATTTACCAGTTTTCAAAAGGCACTACGACAGAAGCTATTTTAAGTATTGTTTACTTTTTGGTTTTCTTTATCAGTGGGATTGTAAGTAAATCAAAAAATAGAAAGGGAGAATCAAATGCAAAACAAATACTTTAATATGTTTCTCAGGTTATCTGCTTTCCTGCTCCATGTTTATTTTATTTTTTATCCGCCTTTAAATGATACTCCGAGAGATCCATTTATTAAATCTCTGTGGTGGTTTACAATTGCAGGATTTTGTTTTTACGGAATTCTGGCTCTTGTGATATTTGTGTTTTAATTTTTTGCTAATATAAATTATTAACCGGCAGAATTATGAAAAAGACAACCTGGACAATAATCAGAACAGCGCTATTTTTGTTGATTGGATTAATGAACACAGTATTTATTCGCCCAGAAGATATTGGATCCTGGAAAAATTATGCAGGATATTTTTTCATGATACTTGCCATTTTGGACACATTTTTCCTGGTCAAAAGATTTCTCAATAAAAAAGAAGCCTGACCTCTCTAATTATAGATATAATAACGGTTTATACTAGTAAGAGAACGTTTTTCAATCTGACCGTAATGGCAGTATCCTAATTTCAATCCTTAAATAAAAGAATACTAACTGTCATTCAGAATTTAATTCAGAATCTAATAAATTTAAGAGACCCCGAAACAAGCCTGCCTGTCGGCAGTCAGGTTCGGGATGACTTTTGTGGAATTGAGACACTGCTGAATATCGACTTCCTTCAATAAGCATTGAATGTAATTGTTTAAATGATTAATATATTCATAATTAAAAGGAGCTATTGGTCAAATCCGGTTTAATTTAATTTGTAATAGCCGATAATTGATTATTTAATGGGAATACTTTTTGGGAGAAAGACTACTTCTAAATCATTCAAGTTTGTTAATTTAAGTATCCTGAAATTTTTCTTTAGCCCCAAATTCTACAACCGCCATATAGCGCACTATTTAATCTAATTATTCTTTGATAATACTACTTTTTGCATTTTCATCTTAACTCCTGAGGAAAGATATATGAAGATTCTAATGGTATATCCAAAGTATCCCGATACATTCTGGAGTTTCAAACACGCATTAAAATTTGTTTCTAAAAAAGCAAGTTTCCCTCCGCTTGGACTTTTAACAGTAGCTTCGATTCTCCCTGAAGATTGGGATAAAAAACTTATCGATATGAACGCAAACAGTTTAACTGATGATGATATTATCTGGGCTGATTATGTTTTTATTAGTGCGATGTCAGTTCAGAGTGAATCTGTGGAAGAGGTAATTCATAGGTGTACGAATCTTAATGCAAAAATTGTTGCTGGTGGTCCATTGTTTACCAGTAGTCCGGAACTTTACAAGGACATTGATCACCTTGTACTGAATGAAGCAGAAATTACTATCCCGGAATTTTTGAAAGACCTTGAAAATGGCAAAGCAAAAAATAAATATACAACAATGGAATGGGCTGATGTTACAACTACTCCCCTGCCGCTCTGGGATCTTGTATCACTAAAAAATTATACCTCAATGAATATTCAGTATTCACGCGGCTGCCCTTTTGACTGCGATTTTTGTGATATAACCGTGCTTTACGGAAGAAGGCCCCGGACAAAGACAAAGGAACAAATAATAGCCGAACTGGATCAATTATATTTTACAGGCTGGCGTGGTCCTGTTTTCTTTGTAGATGATAATTTTATTGGAAATAAAGGAAAATTAAAAAAAGAAATTCTACCGGCAATTTCGGAATGGATGATAAAACGAAATCATCCATTTTATTTAAACACGGAGGTCTCGCTTAACCTGGCCGATGATGATAGACTGATGGACCTGATGGTAAAAGCGGGTTTTGAGGCTGTATTTATTGGAATAGAATCTCCCAATGATGATAGTTTAATTGAATGCAATAAGCCTCAAAACAGGAACCGGGATATGATTAAAAGTATAAATAAAATTCAGGATGCCGGACTTGAAGTACAGGGAGGATTTATTGTAGGATTCGATAATGATCCAATTACTATTTTTTCCAAGCTTACCAATTTTATACAGGAAAGCAGGATTGTTACGGCTATGGTTGGATTGCTGAATGCACCAAAAGGGACAAAACTTCAGAAGAGACTCTATAGCGAAGGCAGAATGCTTAAGGATTTTAATGGAAATAATACTGATATCTCGATCAATTTTATCCCCAAAATGAATCTGAACCAGCTACTGGAAGGCTACAAAAAAATGTTGAATACCATTTATGCTCCAAAACAATATTATGAGCGTGTAATGTTATTCCTGAAAAACTTTGAGCCAAAAAAGAAAAAAGTTTTTCACCTGAATTCAAATTATATAATAGCACTATTTAAATCTATGTTTAAGCTGGGAATTATTGGTGAAGAGAGGATTTACTATTGGAAATTATTCTTCTGGTCACTATTCCGGAAACCGCGATTATTTTCACTAGCAATTTTGTTCACAATTTATGGCTTCCATTTCAGGAAAGTATCGAATGGTTTAACCTAAAAACTATATAAAGAATTATTTTTTTAAAATCCTCCGGGTATTAATTCTATCCTATTAGAAAATAATATTTTTGATATTGTAGCATATAATTTTTAACAGAAGTTCACATTTAAATAGTTACCTACACAAATCCAATGGATTAAAGTTATTAATGTTTTATTCAACTAAATTAATAACTGTAATCCCATTTCAATTCATAAATAACAACACAAACCTGATATGTATTGATATACAATTGGCCTTTTTTTATTTAATTATATTTTTATTCAATTGTGAATTTTTTGATCATTCCTTTATCAGCTGAAGCCTCAGTAATCCATGCATAACTTCCTGGTCTTAGATTAACTTTAAAATATGATGTAAATCCTGCCGGCATTTCCTGCACTCCACCTAAAAATTCTGCCGGTGCAGGAGTTCGCATTCCATTAATATTCATCCAGTCCATCCATTCCATTACTTTATTCAGATCCGTATCCTCTTTTAATTTGACCAGGTGTACATCATTACCGAGACCAACCGGGGGCTGTTCATCAAAATGTACTGCAACTGTATGTTCACCCGAAGTTACATTCCCTTTGACAGCCAATTTAAAATTAGAAAGATTAATTTGAATATCCGCATCATCCGGTTCCATCATTTCAGAAACCTTTTTTGTAACTGTAATAGGTCGAATCATTCCAAGCTCGCTGTGAAATTTTCCTTCTTCCGTTTTTACATAGCATTCCATTACATAATTACCCGGCTCAAGTATTACAGTTGTTTCTTCTGTTTTACCCACAGCTATCAGGCCTGCGCCCCCCATATACTTTGCATTTGCATACCATTCCGGAAGATGGCTGCCAAGTACAGCTCCTGCCACTGCCTTTGTTGCACCGGCCTTCAATGTATCCCAGGCCGCAACAAATGCCGGACCTACTTCACTTATATAATTCTGAAAATTGATATTATCAGGCAGCTCAGTTAAAAAGAAGAAATGTGTAGCGTGTCCCTGATTTATAAATTGAAAGGTTGTCCATCCCGAAGGAATTGAATCCTGTGTATTGAAATAATAATCTTTTGCAGTAACTTCTACAAGATTTTTGTGTTGATCCTTTCCGCAAGAAACTATTAGTAATGAAAAAAATACAACAGAAGCAAGAAGAATGATTATTCTCTTCATTTTTTCCTCCCTAAATAATTATTAAAAATGTTTGATTTTTTGAAAGAGAAATTTCGGTTTTATATGTAGATGGTTAATTTCTTAATAATTTAAAAAGTATAGCATAAATGTGCAATAATTATCTAAAATAAAACCCCTAAAAGAAAGAATAAAGGAATTATTACATTTCGAATTTAGGAGGCTGAAGGATATTGCTTATAAAAAATTTTATTTGCAAATTATAATAATTGCTCAAACAAAATACCGGGAAAAATCTATTTGACTTCACAATAATTTTGAATTTTCTTCACTTCCCGGATTAGCTTCTTTCCTTCGAATTTATTTACAGAATATTAATAATATTCTTATCCAATTACTGAAAATCATGTAGATAATAGATTTGATCAACTAAATTTAATTAGTGAGAATATTTTGAAGGGCGTAATAACACTTCTTTTAATGCTGCTAATTTGTGGCTGCTCTAATTCACAGAATTATTCAGGTTCCTATAACATAATTAATTCCGGTCAGGAAATTAGAATTAACCTTGAGCAGAAATCAGACGGTAATGTTACAGGGAATATGGCATTATCAGGAATACTTTTTAATATAAAGGGAAAACTGGAGGACGGAAAAGTAAGCGGTAATATGGAAGGCTCTGTCGAATTATTAAAATTTACTGCTGAACTCATTAATAATAAACTTAATGTTACATTTTTTGATCCCGCGTACGAAAAACCGGAAGAGGATGAGTTTGCTGAATCAGTAATT
>Ga0102953_1002445_pt1 | contig 10993 bp, 11 predicted proteins | sample SalPon2A_C_D2_MG_FD_78509 | JGI IMG/M metagenome (GOLD analysis project Ga0102953, IMG submission 78509) | Soil microbial communities from South San Francisco under conditions of wetland restoration - Salt Pond MetaG R2A_C_D2_MG | ecosystem: Environmental > Terrestrial > Soil > Wetlands | place... | reverse complement strand
TGGTCCTGCCGTGAACGCGCCCGTCCATGTCGTCGCCGTCTCCGGCTCCGACCAAACCGCCGACGTCTCATCCCCGCTCCCCGAGCCGCTCGTCGCGCAAGTGCTCGATGACGGCAACCGGCCCATGCGCGGCGTCACCGTCGTCTGGAGTGCGACGGGGGGCGGCGCGCTCTCCACCGACACCACGAAGACCGATTCGCTGGGAAAGGCATCGGTCACCTGGACCCTGGGCCCGACACCGGGAACGCAGAGCGCGACGGCGACCTCGTCCGTCGCGCCGGGCTCCGCCGCGCAGTTTATCGCGAGCAACGGTGCCACGATCATGGGATCGGTCACGATCGGCAATGCGAGTCCGACGAGCGTATATGGCGTGGCCTCCGCGCCGCGCCCGGCGGCGAGTCCCACCGCGGCATCCACGCCACCAGCGACCCCGGGTACCCGCTCCGCACACGGGCTCGTCGTGATGTTCAAGAGCAACGCGCTCGGTGTCCCCGCGGCGGGCCTGCCGGTCTACCGGTCCCCAGCCATCGCGCGTGCCTCGACGGTCGCCATTCAGGACCGGCTCGACCGTCTCATGACGGGACTGCCGGTCCGCAACCCGCGGGTTTCCCCCGCCATTCTCGCCGCGCATCTGACCGTCACCGACACGACGGCACTCCCCGCCATCCTGTCGGCGCTCCGAAGCGATCCGAGCGTCGTCTCGGTGAGCCGGGACGCCGTCGTCTTCCTCGACGACGGCCCGTTGCCGATGGGCACGGCACACCTCGCGCGCGCCCCGCGTGGTCCCGTGCCCGGGGACGCGGCCGCCGGCACCGCCATTCCGAACGACGGCTATTACTTCGCCGAGACGTGGCCGGCCAACCTGGTGGACCTTCCCCATGCCTGGGCGATCTCCACCGGAAGCCCCAACGTGACGGTCGCCGTCGTGGACATGGGTATCCGCTTCGACGACGTGAGCGTCGCCGCGAACCTCTCCAGCGACGGGTACGACTTCGTCTCGAATGCGACGCTCGCGGACCTGGGGTACACGGTCGGCGATTCGCTCTGCGCCGGGGGAACGATCGTCAGCATTGCGGATGACGGCGACGGCCCCGATCCCGACCCGACCGATCCGAACGACGTGGGCTACGATCCCACGCAAGGCTGTTGGGCGCCCATGCCGGTCGGCGATCATGGGCTCTGGACGGCGGGCATCATCGGCGCGGTCGGCAACGACGGCGCCACCACCGCGGGCGTCGCGTGGTCCGTCAGACTTCGCCCGATCCGCGTGCTCGGCATCACCGGGGCCGGCACCGCCTTCGACATCGCGCAGGGCATCCTCTACGCCGCGGGCCTTCCGGCGCTCGGCGCCAACGATTCCATCGTGACGGCCCCGTCGCGCTCGGACATCATCAACATCAGCCTGGGAGGCTACTACTCGGATCCGAGCGAGCAGGCGGCCGTGCGCGCTGCGGTCCAGGCAGGGTGTCTCATCGTCGCGGCCGCGGGAAACGGTGCCACGGACTATCCCGAGTACCCGGCAAGCTACCCCGGCGTGCTCGCCGTCTCGGCCGTGGGCATGGATGGACAGATCGCGTCGTATTCGAATGCGGGACCCCAGATCGGGCTCGCCGCGCCCGGCGGCGAGTTCCGACTCGATGACAACGGCGGCGACGGCGTGGTCGGCCCATGGTGGGACTTCACGAACGGGCGGCCGGTCGTGGCCTTCGGATATGGCACCTCGGCCGCGGCGCCCTACGTCTCCGGCATCGCCGCCCTCGTGCTCGCGCACGATCCCGGCCTGTCGGCCGCGGACCTCACCACGAGGTTGGAGCAATACGCCTCCCGCCCCGACGGTGCGATGCGCGGTGACAACCTCGGCTGGGGTCTCGTCAACGCCTACGGGGCGCTGACCCAGCAGCACATCCGCCCCGCGCGCATCTACGCGCGCCTGGTCGATTCGACCGGCGTCGCAGTACGAACCGTGCGCGCCGACTCGAGCGGACAGTTCGCGATCACGCAGCTGCAACCGGGCGCCTACAGGGTGCTCGTGGGCCAGGACGATGATGGCGATGGTCTGATCGGGCTGCCCGGCCGCCGTCTGGGCTGGGCGGGCGGCGCGGCTCACCCGACCGTCTTTACGATCGGCCCGGACACCACGGATATCGTGCACACGAGCATCGCGCTGGCGCTCCCGCAGGAGTCCGAGCCGAACGACGACCGGAGCCTCGCCAATCCGCTGAGCGTGGACGGCTACGCGGTCGGCGCGATCACCACCCCCGATCGCCAAGACGTCTACGTCGTGCGCATCCCGAGCGGCGGCTCCTATACGTTCGCGACATCGGGCGTGTCGGGCGCCTGCGGCTGGGGCATCGAGCTGGACACCTTCATGGAAGTCGCCAACGCCTCCGGCTCCTTCGACCAGGCGAACGACGACTCCGGGGACTTCACCGGCCCCAACTGCTCGAGCATCGCCGGGGCGTTCGCCGCCGGGACGTACTACGTGACGATCATCCCGAGCCCGGGCACACGGCTCGCCGGTCGCGGTCGATACCGGATATCGGTACAGCAGAATCGGTGAGTGACGCCGGCGCGTGAGCGTGACACCTCGCGGATCGTGACGACGAGATAACACCCTGTCCCACAATGACCTAGCACAATCCACCACCAAGGCTGAAGATCACGCACATTGACAAGCACGAACGTTCGTGCTATTTGATTGCCCATGACGACTGGGACGAAGGGCGAACGCACCCGCGAGACGATTCTCGACGAAGCCCTCCAGCTCGCGACCGTCGTGGGGCTCGAAGGCCTCACCATCGGCACACTCGCCAGCCGGCTCGGGCTCTCCAAGAGCGGGCTCTACGCCCACTTCAAGTCGAAGGATGCGCTCCAGCTCGCCATTCTCGAGCACGGCGCCAACCACTTCATCGCCACGGTCGTGCATCCGTCACTCGCCCAAGGCGATCCCGTGGCGGCGCTCCGCACACTCTTCACGGCGTGGCTCGAGTGGTCGGGCCAGACGATGGCCGGCGGGTGCCTTTTCGTAACGGCAATCGTCGAGTACGACGACCGGCCCGGCGCCGTACGTGACCTCCTGGTGGAGTTCCACCGGCGCTGGATCGACTTCATCGCGGGCGCGGCCAAGCGGGCGGTGTCGTCCGGGCCGTTTCGCGCGGATCTCGACGCCGCCCAGTTCGCCCACGACTTCCAGTCCATCCTTCTCGGCTTCAATCAGGCACGGCGGCTTCTGCGCGATCCGGACGCGGAGACCAGGGCTCGCCGTGCGTTCGCGCGTCTCCTGGCAGACGCGGCATCTCGTTGATCCGGACCCACTCCTGGGGGCACTCCATGCGCCGACTCACTCTCCTGCTGTATGGCGCGGTCGCCTACGCGGCCTTCTTTGCCACCTTCCTCTACACGATCGGATTCGTCGGCTGCGTCGGCGTGCCGAAATGCGTGGACTCGGGCGCCGTGACGCCGCTCGCCCGCGCACTGCTCGTCGATTCCGCGCTGCTGCTCCTCTTCGCGGTGCAGCACAGCATCATGGCGCGCCGCTGGTTCAAGACGTGGTGGACGCGCATCGTTCCCCGCCCCGCCGAGCGCTCGACCTACGTGCTCCTCGCCACGGCGATCCTCGCGTTGCTCATGTGGCAGTGGCAGCCGATCACGAGTGTCGTGTGGGACGTCCCCGGCGCGTTCGCGCGCGACATCATCTGGATCGTCTACGCCGTCGGCTGGACCGTGGTCCTCACCGGCACGTACATGATCGACCATTTCGATCTCTTCGGGTTGCGGCAGGTCTGGATCGCGTTCCGCGGGCGGGAGTACACACACCCGCCGTTCCAGACGCGGGGATTCTACCGCTACACACGGAATCCGCTGATGCTCGGCTTCCTCATCGCGTTCTGGGCGGCACCGACGATGACCGTCGGCCGCCTCGTCTTTGCCGCAGCCTCCACCGCCTACGTCTTGGTCGGGATCGTGCTCGAGGAGCGCGATCACGCCTTCTATCTGGGTGAGGTGTATCGGCGGTATCGGGCGCGGACGCCGATGCTTCTTCCGTTGCCGAAGATGGGCGGCTCCACCGGCGAGCATGAGCGGACCGGAGAGGAGGCCGCGTCATGACCCGACTCGACAGCGAAGTGGCCGCGTGGCAGGATCCGCTGCGTGCCGGATATCGGGACCATCCGGCGGACGCCGCCATCACGGATGCCGCGCGCACATGGGACGACGACGTAACCGATCCGTGGCACGTCCGGACCGTGCCGGGCGATCATGACTACGGCGTGGCGTGGACGGTGGGAACCCACCGCGCCGTCGGAGGGCATCATGACGCGCCCAATCCGGGCGACATGCTCTCGGCGGCGTTGGCCGTGTGCCTGGACTCGGCGATCCGCCTCATCGCCAACCGGTGGGGCGTGACGCTCACCACCCTCGCGGTGCGCGTCGAAAGCGACGTGGACGTGCGGGGGACCTTGATGGTGGATCCATCGGTACCGGTGGGATTTCAGCGGATGCGCTGCGCGGTGACCCTCGAGACCGCACCCGGCACGCCGCCGGAAATGCGGGACAAGCTGTTCGCCGCCGGGGAACATTGCTGCGTGAATCTCCAGACGCTCCGCGCGGGCGTGCCGGTCGAGACGACCCTGATCAGTCCTTCAGATAGTAGTCCACCGTCGCCACGATCCGCACGGTCTTCTCGATTTGGCTCTCTTCGGTGATGCCGGGCGCCTGGTCGCGCGGAAGGATCACGAAGATTCCCTGATTCGCGTCCCGGATTCCGCCGAGCCGGCTCTTGGAGTCCGCGGCGAACTTCTGCGCGGCCTCGCGTGCGTTGGCCGTGGCCTCGGCGATCATCGCGGGCTTCACGTCATTGAGGCGGGTGAAGAGATAGGTGGGACCGCTCCCGCGTCCGTAGCCACCGCCTGCTCCGCCCAGCACGACGCCGGCCTGTACGAGCGAGCCGACCCTCTGGGCGGCGTCGCGGATCTTGGCGGGATCGGACGAGCGCACCATGAGCGTCTGCGTGATGATGAAGCGCGGCTGGGTCCCACTGGTCTGTGGGCGGTACGGATTGGCGAGGAGGTCGGTCACGTCGAGGCTCTGGAGCTCGACGGCCGAGGAATCGATCCCGTGCGCGTTCAGGAACGCGAGCACGCGGGCACGGCTCTCATCGATTCTCGCCTGGGCGCTCGTGAGCCGGTCGCCCGTCGCGACGAACTGGAGCGGCCAGAGCGCGAGATCGGCCGAGACGCTGCGCTCCGCCACGCCCTTCACCGTCACATAGCGATCGACTGAGCGGGAGGCCACGAAGCCGTGGCCGATGAAGTAGCCGCCGAGCGCCACGCCGGCGGCGACCAGCGCCGCGGGAAGCGGGCGCGCACTGCCGCTCACGAGGTCGCTCCCGTGATCAGTCTCCGCCCAGGATCCTGAGCGCGAGGAGCGCCGCGTTCTTCGCGTTGCCGATCCCCACGGTGCCGACCGGGCATCCGGGGGGAAGCTGCGCGATGGCGTACAGGGCGTCGACGCCCCGCAGCGGACCGACGTCGAGCGGCAGGCCGATGACGGGCAGATCGGTGAGCGCCGAGACCGCGCCGGGGAGCGCGGCGGCCAGCCCGGCGGCCGCGATGATCACGCGGTAGCCGTTCTTCCGCGCGTCTTTCGCGATCTGCGCCGTCTGCTCGGCGTTCCGGTGCGCGGACGTGATGATGAACTCGTAGCCCACCTTCGCCTCGTCGAGGACCTTGAAGGCGGAGGCCACGCGCTCGCGGTCGCTCTCGGAGCCCGCGAGAATCAGGATGGGTTTGCTCATCGCATCAATTGGAGTAGCGTCGGACGGCGAGACTCACGTTGTGCCCGCCGAACCCGAACGAGTTGGAGATCGCGACGTCCACCGTACGCTCGACCTTCACGTTCGGCGCGCAGTTGAGGTCGCATTCGGGGTCGGGCTCTTCCTGGTTGATCGTGGGCGGGATCACCCCGTGCCGGATGACCAGGATGGATACGGCCAGCTCGAGGCCGCCCGCGGCGCCGAGCAGGTGCCCCGTCATGGACTTGGTGGAGCTCATCACGAGCTCGTAGGCGTGCGGCCCGAAGACGTCCTTGACGGCAGCGACCTCGGCCACGTCACCGGCCGGCGTCGACGTGCCGTGCGCGTTGATGTAGTCCACCTCGGTGGGCTCGAGCTTGGCATCGGCGAGACAGGCGAGCATCGCCCGCTTCGCGCCCTCCCCTCCCGGGGCGGGCTGGGTGATGTGATAGGCGTCGGCGCTCATGCCGTAGCCGATCAGCTCCGCCAGGATGGTGGCCCCACGCCGCTTGGCATGCTCGAGCTCTTCCAGAATCAGGACACCGGACCCATCCCCGATCACGAAGCCGTCCCGCCCCTTGTCGAAGGGGCGTGACGCCTTCTCGGGCGCGTCATTCCGCGTGGACAGCGCCTTCATGTTCCCGAACCCGGCGACCGAGAGCGGCGTGATGGCGGCCTCGGCCCCGCCGGTGATCATCACGTCGGCGGCTCCCTCCTGGATGAGCCGCAGGGACTCACCGACCGCGTGTGCGCTCGACGCGCAGGCGGACACCGTGCAGAAGTTCGGCCCCTTGGCGCCCGTGCGGATGGAGACGACCCCCGAGGCGATGTCGGGGATGAACATCGGGATGAAGAAGGCGGAAACGCGCTTCGGCCCCGAGGTCAGGTAGATCTTGCACTGCTCCTCGAACGTGCCGAGCCCGCCGATGCCGCTGCCGATGATGACGCCGGTGCGCTCGGGATCGGGGAGGCCGCCGTCCAGGCCGGCATCCGCCAGCGCCTGCGTGCTGGCGGCGATCGCATACTGCAGAAAGTTGTCGTATCGCTTGGCCTCTTTGCGATCGATATAGGCCAAGGGATCGAAATCCTTCAACTCACAGGCGAACCGGACATCCAACTCCGACGGATCGAAGCGCTGGATGGGGCCGGCGCCCGAACGCCCCGCCACGAGCCCGTCCCACGTCGCAGCCGCCGTATTCCCGAGCGGCGAGACCAGGCCGAGCCCGGTGACGACGACACGCCGGGTCAATTACTTGCCCGTCTTCTCGTGGAGATACTTCAGGGCGTCGCCGACCGTCCGAAGCTTCTCGGCTTCCTCATCCGGGATGTCGATGTCGAATTCCTTCTCGAACGCCATCACCAGCTCGACCTGATCGAGCGAGTCGGCCCCGAGATCTTCCATGAAGCTCGCGTCGTCGGTGAGCTTCTCGCGCTCGACCCCGAGCTCTTCGGCGATGATGTCCTTGACCTTGTCTTCGACGCTGCTCATTGCCATCCCCTGGAGGTGTGGGAAGAGTGTTACATCACCATGCCGCCGTCCACGACGAGCACCTGGCCCGTAATGTAGTCGGCAGAGTCGGATGCGAGAAAGAGGACCGTCCGGGCGACGTCCTCGGCGGACCCGAGACGCCCGAGCGGGATCTGCTTCTGCAACGCGTCCCGCTGGTCGTCGGTGAGCGCCCGGGTCATGTCCGTATCGATGAACCCCGGCGCCACGGCGTTCACCAGGATATTGCGTGACGCGAGCTCTTTGGCGACGGATTTCGTGAAGCCGATGAGCCCCGCCTTGCTGGCCGCGTAGTTCGCCTGCCCCGCGTTGCCCGTGAGGCCGACCACGCTCGTGACGTTCACGATGCGCCCCCACCGCCGCTTCATCATGCCGCGAGCGACGAGCTTGGTGAGCGTGAACGCGCCCTTGAGATTCGTATCGAGCACCGCGTCCCAATCGTCCTCGCCCATCCGGAGCAGGAGCCCGTCACGCGTGAGGCCGGCGTTGTTGACCAGAATGTCCACCGTGCCGAGACCGTCTTCCACGGCCTTCACCGCGGCGGCGGCGCTCGCGGGATCCGCGACGTCACACGCCACGGCGAGCGCGCCCTCGCCGAGCGTCGAGGCCGCTTCCTGTGCCCGGGCCTCGTCCCGGCCGAGAATGGCCACCTTGGCCCCCGCGGCATGGAGGGCGGCGGCAATCGCGCGGCCGATCCCTCGCGAGCCGCCCGTGACGAGCGCGGTATGCCCTCCGAGATCGCTCACGCGGCCTCCGCCAGAAACGTATCCACCTCGTCCGCCGTCCCCACACTACGCCCCGTCGTGCCGGGGAGAATCCGCTTGAGCAATCCCGCCAGGACGGTGCCCGGGCCGAGCTCCACGAACGTCGCGCCATCCGCGAGCGTCCCGAGCCGCTCCATGGACGCCACCCACCGCACGGGAGCGGTGAGCTGCTCGATGAGACGCCGTCGCGCGGTCTCGGCATCGCGCACGATCTCGCCGGTGGCGTTCGCGACGATCGGGATGCGGGGATCCCGGAACTCCACCGCCTCGAGCGCCTCACGGAGCCCGACCTGCGCGGGGGCCATGAGGGGCGAATGAAACGCGCCGCTCACCTTGAGCGGGAGCACGCGCTTCGCCCCCTCGGCCTTGAGACGCTCACCCGCCCGAGCCACCGCTTCCGGATCGCCCGAGATCACCGTCTGATCCGGGGCATTCAGATTGGCGGCGACGACGATGCGGCCGTCGCCACTCTCGCCATGGCACACCCGCTCGACGGCGTCGCCGGGTAGACCCAGCACCGCCGCCATCGCGCCGGCGCGCTCGTCGCCCGCGTGCAGCATGAGCTCGCCACGCCGGCGGACGAGGCGCACGGCATCGGCCAGGGTGAGCGCGCCCGCCATGGCGTACGCGCTGTACTCCCCGAGGGAGTGCCCGGCGGCCGCCACGAGGTCGAGCCGATCGCCGATCACGGCGTGGACGGCGAGGGTGTGGACGAGAATGGCGGGTTGGGCGTTGTGCGTCAGCACGAGCTCGTCGGCCGGCCCCTCCCACATGAGCGTGGAGAGCGGCACGCCGAGCGCCTGATCCGCGGCGGCGAAGACCGTACGCGCCTTGGGAAAGCGTTCCGCGAGATCCTTCCCCATCCCCACCCGCTGGGCCCCCTGCCCAGGGCACAACGCGATCGCCTTCACCACCGCACCGCCACGCTGGCCCAGGTGAAGCCCCCGCCGAAGGCGACGAGCAGCACGATCGATCCGGGACCGATGCGCCCCGAACGCGCCACCTCGTCGAGCGCGATCGGAATGGACGCCGCGGAGGTGTTGCCGTAGCGGTCCACGTTCACGTAGACCTTGTCCATCGGAATCGCGGCGTGCTTGGCGGTCGCCTCGATGATCCGGATGTTGGCTTGATGCGGAATCAGGACGTCGACGTCGTCTCCCGTGAGCCCCGCCCGCTGGAGCGCCTGATCGCAGGCATCCGCCATGGAGCGAACGGCGTGCTTGAAGACCTCCCGTCCCGCCATGTGGATGTAGTACCCGTGATCCTCCAGCAACTTCTCGCTGGGCGGCTCGCGCGAGCCGCCGCCGGGGCGGTAGAGCAGGTCCCCGAGCGTCCCATCGGACTTGAGGTAGGTGGAGAGAACGCCCCGCTCGCCGTCCGTGACGCGCCGCAGCACCGCGGCGCCCGCGCCGTCCCCGAACAGAATGGCGGTGGAGCGATCCGTGTAGTCGGCGATGCGCGTCAGCCGCTCGGCGCCCACGACGAGCACGGTGTCGGCGGTCTCATTGGCGATCATCGCCTCGCCCGTCGTCAGCGCATACAGGAACCCGCTGCACGCCGCGCCGATGTCGAACGCCGCCGCATTTCTGACGCCGAGCGCCGCCTGGAGATCGCAGGCCTGGGAGGGCAGGAGGCGGTCGGGCGACGCGGTGCCCACGATCAGCGCGCCCACGTCGTCCACGCCTAACCCGGCCACCGCGAGCGCGTCTTCGCACGCCGCTTTGGCCATGTAGGCGATCGTCTCCTCGTCGCTCGCCACGTGGCGCTCGCGGATGCCGGTGCGTTCACGTATCCACTGATCCGACGTGTCGAACATCTGCTCGAAGTCGGCGTTCGTGAGCACCTTTCCGGGCGCGTAGTGGCCCGTCCCGGCGACGCGCGCGACGGGGCGCTTCACGCCACGGCCTCGTCGCCGGCCAGCTCAGCACCGATGTGCTGGCTCAGCTTGCTCTCGACGGATTGGAGCGCGACCCGGATCGCATTCTTGATGGCGCGGGCCGAGGATCTGCCGTGACTGATGATGGACACGCCCTTGACCCCGAGGAGCGGCGCCCCGCCGTAGGTCGAGTAATCCAGCACCGTGAATACGCGGCCCATCGCCTCGCTCTTGAGCACCGCTTCTTCCATCTCCCGCCGCAGCAGGCCCGTGAAGAGCCGGGCCACGGACTCGTAGAACTTGAGGACGACGTTGCCGACGAAGCCGTCGCACACGACGACGTCGATCTGCCCCCCGAGGATGTCCCGTCCCTCGACGTTTCCGACGAATTCGAACTCCGGATGTTCCTCCGCCCGGAGCAGCGCGTACGCCTCGCGCACCGCCGTGTTTCCCTTCTCCGCTTCTTCGCCGATGTTCAGAAGCGCCACCGAGGGATGGGGGCGCTTCATCACGTCGCGCGCATAGACGGCACCGAGATGGGCGAAGCCGCGGAGCTCCCGCGGACTGCAGTCGATGTTCGCGCCGGAATCGAGCACGAGCGTCGGATTGGACGCGGTCGGAAAGAGGGTGGCGATCGCCGGCCGCTCGACGCCCGAATGAAGCCCGAGCAGGAGCGCGCTCGCCGCCATGACGGCGCCGGTGTTCCCCGCCGAGATGAACGCATCGGCCTCCCGCTGCTTCTGGAGGCCGAGTCCGACGACGATGGACGACTGCCGCTTGCTCCGGACCGCCGCGAGCGGCTTCTCCGCCATCTCGATCATCTCGGGGGCCTCGACGACGCGGATACGCTCGCGCGGTCCTCCGTGGCGGTCGAGCACCGCCTGAATGCCGGCGGTGCGTCCGACCAGCAGAATCTCGCAGGACGCCGGCAGGTCGTCGAGGGCGAGGAGCGCCCCTTCGACCGGAGCCTCGGGCGCGAAATCGCCGCCCATGGCGTCCAGCGCGATGCGAATCACGTCAGACGTCCTCGGTGACTTCGACCTGCTTCTTTCCGG
>Ga0102953_1002444_pt1 | contig 10995 bp, 7 predicted proteins | sample SalPon2A_C_D2_MG_FD_78509 | JGI IMG/M metagenome (GOLD analysis project Ga0102953, IMG submission 78509) | Soil microbial communities from South San Francisco under conditions of wetland restoration - Salt Pond MetaG R2A_C_D2_MG | ecosystem: Environmental > Terrestrial > Soil > Wetlands | place... | reverse complement strand
TCGAATAAAAATCATGAGCAACCTGGATATCGCCATCAAACGGAAACCCCAGGACGGCAAGGCTCAGGTGAAACACGGGGGGAAAATATTTGATTTACGGGTTTCCTCTTTGCCCACCAGTTATGGGGAAAAAATCACCATCCGTATCCTCAACCCGGCGACCGCACAACTGAACCCGGAAGATCTGGGGTTTTCAGATAAAGACCTGAAGAACCTCAATCGGGCCATCCACATGCCCCAGGGCATCATCCTGGTGACCGGGCCTACGGGATCCGGAAAATCCTCAACCCTTTACGCCTGTTTGAACAGACTCAATTCCCCGGAAGTGAATATCATTACCGTAGAGGATCCGGTGGAATTTGATGTGGCCGGCATCAACCAGGTCCAGATCAACCCATCGGCCGGCATTACCTTTGCCAAAGGACTGCGCTCCATTCTCAGACAGGACCCGGATATCGTCATGGTGGGTGAAATCAGAGACCGGGAGACCGCCGTCACCGCCTTTCAGGCCGCCCAAACCGGGCATCTGGTTTTTTCCACCCTGCATACCAACGACGCCCCTGCCGCCGTGGTGCGGCTCATGGACCTGGGCATCGATCCATTTCTGGTATCTTCCTCCCTCATTGCCGTGATGGGACAACGGCTCGTCAGAAAAATCTGTGAATCCTGCAAGGCTTCCGACACCTTAACTCCCGAACAATTGGAGGAAATAAGGCCCTACATGGGAAACCGCAAAGAAATAGCCTTCTTTAAAGGCACGGGCTGTGAAGCCTGCCAGCATACCGGTTATTCCGGACGGCTGGGCCTGTTTGAAATGTTGACCCTGACCCCCGTCCTGAAGGATGCCATCAGCAATCGATTGTCAAGCGAACAACTCAAAAAAACGGCACAAAATGAAGGGTATCACGTCATGAGTTTTGACGGCATCCAAAAAGCCCTTCAGGGAATGACCACCATTGAAGAGGTTTTTCGTGTGGCCCCACCGGAAATCACCTCTGACGCCCAAATTCCCATCACGGACGTTTCAGCCCAGGAAATTTTGATACCGAAAGATGAGGATGCCTATGAAGATGGCTGTCTCCTCACCACTGACTGCCCCACAAAAATTCTCGTGGTTGACGACAATCTCGTTGTGCTGAAACTGCTCCGGCATCTCTTGGAATCAGAGGATTATCTGGTCATCACGGCAGAAAACGGTGTGGAAGCATTGAAACTGGCGTCCACTGAAAACCCCGACATGATCGTCACCGATTACGTCATGCCGGAAATGGACGGCGTCATGCTCATCAAGAAACTCAAGAGCCGGAAAGACACCCGCTCTATCCCCATTATGATGCTGACCGCAAAAGACGAAGAGGAGTCGGAGCTGGAAGGTTTGGATGCGGGCGCCGACGACTACCTGACCAAACCCATTGCGCGCAAACGCTTTCTGGCAAGGGTTTCAAGGCTGCACAAAAGATCAAAATAGAATGGGTACGATTACCAAACCGTGTCCCCGCGTCCCGAAATTGTGTTGATAGTCGAATCCAACCACTGCATGGCTTTTTGAACCGAATCCCTGTAGGCCTGATCTTTACTGATGGCGAAAAAATCCTCTTCCTTATTTCTGACATGCGAGAGCAGCTGCAAATCGTTGGCATCCTCGTAGCGGGACAACCCTCTCACGGCCACGCGAAGATGTTTCAGATTGGCCTCCCTGAACCTCTTGCCTCTTTTGGTTGTGTAGATTTCCGATCCGGGATTGCCGTAGATCTTAACCGCGCTCTTTAAGACCGCATGCCCTGGGGGCCTTCCGATCAGAGACAAAAATATGTAGCATTCCCGCTCCAGTGAAAGCAGAAACCGCAAAGGCACGGCACCCTCGTCTTTGCCCGACCGCAAGCCGTTTAAAATTTTCCCGTGAATGGTTCTGATCTTTTGAAAAAACGCGTCCGTCTGATTATCGATGGCATCCCCTGAAGCTTTCACCGCTTCCGGGCTTAGCCCCTCCCTGACCAGGAGCACTTCTTCAGGGGTAATTTCGATGTCGTTGTGAATCTCCTTGTTGTATTTTCGAAGCAGAACATTGGCCAGAATCAAAGCGTTTCGGTCTGAAAACAGCACCTCGTAAGGCGTGCCGCAAAAATCCTCCAGCAGGAGCGCCAGGGCCGCCGGGGACTCCCGCATCTCTAAAATCAAAGACTGAAGGGAATTGAGAAAGGCCACACGGTCTTTGCGGTTCAGGGTTTCTTTGAGATAATGCCACAGAAAACCGAAAATTTTGACTCCATACTTGGCCATTTGCGGAATATTCTTTTCGAATCCGGATCTTACAAAGTTTCCCGACCCGTCAAAACACCCTTTCAACAAATCCAGAAACGCCTTGGCCTCCGCCACGGATATGTTGAAATCCCTGGCAATGGCCTCATAATCCTGAGCATCAAAATCAATGGGTTCGCGTACCATTTTCTCGATCTTCTTTTTGGTCAGCACTCGCCTCTTGAAATAATCCACCAGGCTTCGCAGTTTCTGTGACAAAACCTGCCCGAATTCACTCCCCTGCTCACCGCCCGTTTCATATTGATCGACTGCGATTTTTTCAAAAACATCATCACGCACATGCCGAAGCCGCGCTTCAACATTGTTGAGCACTTCCGTTTCAGCCCTCGGGCTGAAAAGACCTTTTTCCTTGGAATCCAGTAAATAGGACACCCGCATGAGTCTCGCATTTAAGTTCCCGGCACTCATCCGGGAAAAGTCATTACCGTAAACGCTGTCAATGGTTTGGGCTATTGTTTGAGGAGAGCCGCCGAGCCGCCGTGCGATCAGGCGCAACACTTCACTTTTTTCCGGGGTAAAGGTCTCGTCATCGTTGCTAACGACGAGTCTTCTCAGGTTGTTGATCTCTATGGGCGATTTCCGCAATTTTTCCTGAACATTTTTGAATGCAAACAACGCATCATAAGCACTGACATATTGCGCCAGCGCATCCATCGCGTCGGGTTGTTTCATCAATCCTCGCAATTTCTGAACCAGCGCCTGTATGTTGGCCGCCTTGAGCCCATTGGCGGCAGCCAGAAGCGTGAGATTGGGATCGGGTTCCCCTGTATCATTGTAAACCACCGAAAAAGGGGCATCCGTCACTTTCCCATCACCTGCAAGCGGTATTTTGGTTTTGTAAGCACCAAAAAATTGCCCGGCCGTCTGAAGGGCCGTCCACATTGCATCTCGATCTCGCTGGTGCCATTTTCCCAGGGTAAAACAGATGGAATTGATGTCCAGGGAAGGAAAACGGTCAAAAGCGGCCCTCAGTTTTCCCGGCAGATGGCTCATGGTAATCCCTTTACGGTTCGCAAGCGCCTTTATGATGGGGATATCAACCATGAAAGCCTCACAGGAAACCACATAATCCAAACGCTCAAAATCGATTTTTTCATCGGGCATTCTCAACCCGCGATACCGAATCAGTACATTGCCGTTCCGCTCGCTCATCTCATGGATTTTGGTCAACATATCGATGATGGGCGCCACATCCTCCGCCCTGACCGCTTTCACGCCGTGCAGTTTAATTTTGCTCAAGAAATGAGCCAGGACATAGATGAAATCCACCAGAACAATGCGCCACAAATCCATCAGTTCCTGTTCTTCACCCAACGGATCCGAGGAGAGCCCATCTTCAGGCACATCATGAACCCGGTCGCGCCTGTCAATACCCCCCAGTTGACTAAACAGTTTCTGAGCTTCTTCGTCCAGCACCAGATTTTTTTTAGCGTCGTCACCCAAACCCATTCTCCACTGACCGGAAATTATCGCATTCCTTGAAATAGAAAAGCATTCATCAAGCAACTACCTGTAACCTTTAAGATAAAGATATGCAAGGTTTTTATCGACACTGCACTTCACAAATCCATACAAGCACGAAACCTTTGTCAAACAACGCCACCATATGCTAGAGACCCCATAATAAGGAGAATTCACTTTCATGCCCCAAAATGAAAAAAACCAGACCGCCCTCTTGAAATGGCCCAGGCTTGTAGAAGGGACACTGATCAAACGCTATAAACGGTTCATGGCCGACGTTAAGCTGAGGAACCATCATGTGGTGACCGCCCACTGCCCCAACTCGGGCAGCATGAAAGCCTGCTGTGAACCCGGACGAAAGGTTTACCTCTCCCGACACAACAAACCTTCGCGCCGGCTGAAATACACCTGGGAGATGATCGATATGGGGACCTCACTTGTGGGCGTCAATACCATGGTGCCGAACCGGCTCACCGAAGCCGCCATTGTTGCGGGTGATGTACCGGCATTATCCGGCTATGAGGAAGTTCGAACCGAAGTCAAATACGGCCAGAATTCCCGCATCGACATTCTTTTGGAAAAGGGGAAAAACCGCTGCTTTGTGGAGGTGAAAAACTGCACACTGGTAGTGAAGGGCCTGGCCTGTTTCCCCGATGCCGTGACATCGCGGGGTCTCAAACACTTAATTGAACTTCAGAACCAGGTGAAACAGGGCGATCGTTCGGTGATGTTTTATCTCATTCAACGGATGGATGCGGACCGATTTGAACCGGCGGACCACGTTGACCCTGCCTACGGAGAAGAATTGAGAAAAGCCGTTTTAAACGGCGTGGAAGTTCTGGTCTATGATGTGAAAATGGACCTTGAAGGGATTCGACTGAATCTGCCGCTTCCGTTCCAATTGTAAAAGGCTTTTAAAGAGCCCCTTCCAGATCTTCAAACTGATCTTCAATCCGGTAGAGAATTTGGTCCAGTTCATCGAGGCGGCGGGCCAAGAGACGTTCCCGTGCCTCTCCTTTTTGTTCTTCCAGTTTATGCACATACGGGCCTATCAAATCCTTCAGTTCGGAAGGTGATTCCGGGTGATCCAAAATAGTCACCATGGTGTCGATCAACTCGTAAAAGGAAGGCTCCTTTTTCAACACTTCCCCATAATTCAACCGCCGCAATAACTCAACCAGACGAGGAAACCGCTTTTCAAAAGGGACTTCAAAAAAAGGAATCACTCGAATATCGATCTGCATGAATTGGCTCATCTTTATCCCCTCATTCAATCCAGTTCGGATTTCAATTGTTTCGCCATGATCCGCTCGTAGAGCGGCGGCACCAGCCGGCTCATCCACCAGGTGAGTTTACCCACGGGCGTTAATACCAGAAGGTCTTTTCGCTTAAGCGCCCCCCTGTAAATGATATCCGCCACCTTCTCGGACGTTTGCTGCCCCCCTACACGGGATTGGGGATGGTGCGTCACACTCCCGTCGGCACCCAGGGCCCGCGTCTGCAGGTTGGTCTCCACAAAACCGGGGCAGACGACCATCACATGGGTCCCGGTGTTCCTGATTTCGGTTCGGAGCGATGTAAAAAGGCCATGTAGCGCGTGTTTGCTGGCACTGTATCCGGTTCGACCCAGAAGGGGTGCAATGCCGGCGATGCTTTCGTTGACGATAATCAGTCCTCTTCTTTCAATCAGGCTGGAAATGGCCGCTTTGGTGCAGTAGAGAGAACCAAAAAAATTGACGGCCATCACTTTTTCAAACACGGCGATATCCGTATTCACAAAGGCGCTTCGCTGTGTAATGCCCGCATTGTTCACCAGAACGTCGATCCCGCCGAAGCGATCAATGATCCGCCCGATGCCCATGGCGCAAGCATCCTGTTTGGACACATCGCAGGGAACGCTCAGGCATGGGGCGCCGGCATCCCGCAATTTCTTCTCCGCCGCTTCAAGAGCCACCGCATCCATATCCAAAAGGCCCAGAATCGCTCCCGCTTTGGCAAATCTTTCACAGATGGCCAAACCGATACCACTGGCAGCACCCGTCACAACAACCACTTTTCCCCTAAAACCGGTCCGGATTTTTCCATTTGCCGCCATCCCTTGTCTGTCCTCCGTCCTCCGTCTTCCGTCCTCTGCCTTTTTATCCTTCCTGAAAGGCGGGCAACGGTCGCCGTGTAAAGATAAAGGCGGTAATCAGCCCGGCAATGATATGCCAAATCCCCCACCAGGCCACCAGAATGGCCATTCCCCCTAAGCCTCCAAAAAAATTGAACACCAATACGAGGCCCAGGGCCGAATTCTGAATACCCACTTCAATGCAAACGGCACGGCAGTCCCGTTCCGCCAGACCCGCCACGCGGCCGGACCAGTATCCCAGGTTCAAAGCCAGCGCATTGTGAAGCAGCACAATCAGCATTACCACCCCGATCACTTGAATGAAGATGGCCCAATTGGCGGCCAGAGCACCCATGACGATCACCATAAAGAAAACCAGGGAAAATATCTTAAAGGGCTTTCGGACCTTTTCCGAAAGGGATGGAAAATATCGGCTGAGGGTCAACCCGGCCATGAGGGGAACCCCCAAAATCAGAAAGATGGTCGTAAACACATCCATGGGGCTCAAACTCACGGCCTTCAGAATTACCGCCGTATCGGGGTTCAGGCTACCATAGAGTGAGAGGTTCAGGGGTGTCATAAAGATGGCCGCCGCGGTGGAAACCGCCGTCATGCTGATGGAAACCGCGCAGTTCCCCTTTGCCAGATACGTCATGATATTAGAAAGATTGCCCCCCGGACAGGATGCCACCAGAATCATACCCAGGGCAATGGACGCTTGCGGCCTCAGCGCCAGGGTCAGAAGAAAGGTCGCGGCGGGCAACAGGACAAACTGGGCAATCAATCCGATGCCGGGAGCTTTAGGGGAAACGATAATCCGTTTGAAATCGTCCAGCTTGAGATCCAGGGCCACGCCGAACATCATGAGCCCGATGGCCGCGTTGATCACTAACATCCCCTGTGGATTAAAATTGAGCCGGATCTGATCGACTGCCGCTGCATCCATTCCTGAACCTCCCGGTTTAATGGAGTGTTGATGTTTCCATAAGGCTTTGCGACTTTTTTCCGTTATGCTTCTTCAAAAGGCTTGTGACTGTCAAGAATTTTATGTAGAAAGTTGAAGCAATATGAATCCTCTAACTGTTCACAGGAGCGACCCATGAATGTTTCACAGCCAGACAAAGACCCTGCCACAAACGGGGGCGAAATCATTTCAAAGATGCTTGTTGCCGAAGGGGTTAAGACCGTATTTGGCATACCGGACAGCTCAATTTCAACTTTGTGCGCTTCTCTTAAGTCCAGCGGCATCAAACTGATTTCACCAACCCATGAAACCAACGCCATGCACATGGCCGGTGCCTATGCCCGAATTTCGGGACGCTTAGGGGTCTGCATTGCGGGCAAAGGACCCGGTTTGGCCAATGCTCTGAGCGGCATTGCCGTTGAAAACGCCGAGGGGCACCGCGTTCTTCTCTTATCCGGTGCCGCCCAAGAGGGCGGTTCCAAAGGGGCTTACCGATATCTGCCACAGCTGGATGCGACACGGCCCATCACCAAATGGAACAGCGCCATTTCCTCCATCGAGAAAATGAACGACGTCATGCGCACCGCATTTCGTATGTCTCACACCGGCAGGCCCGGGGTTGTTCATGTGGATGTTCCGGAAAACATCATGAATATGGATTGCCCGTATGACCCGTCATGGATTCGCGATCCCGCGTCCTATCGTTCGTTGGATCCAATGCCGCCCCTTAGGGACCTGGTTGAAAAGGCGGCGGACATGCTGGCGAATGCAAAATTTCCGCTCATTCACGCCGGGACCGCAATCATTCATGCGCAAGCCCATGAGGAACTAATGGCGCTGGCGGCGCTACTTGAAGTCCCGGTCAGCACCAGCTGGGGCGCCAGAAGCGCCATGGATGAACGAAGAGAACAATCCATCCCCATGATTTATCTCGCGACCACCACCGAACTGAGGAACAAGGCCGATGTTGTACTGGCCCTTGGTAGCCGCATCGGGGAGACGGACTGGTGGGGAAAGCCCCCCTACTGGGCTCCGCCGTCCAGGCAGAAACTGATTCAGGTGGATCTGGACACGTCGGTTTTCGGTTTCAACAAACCGGTTAACCTGGCCGTGCAGGCGGATGTAAAAGTGTTCATGAAAAGCCTCATAAAGACCCTTCAAAATCGCAAACCGGAAATGAACCTGGAAGACCGCCAAAAGCAAACCAGACAATTCCGGAAATCCTGCCGGGCCAGACGCCGTCAGCTTGACAAACATCTTATGGATAACAGCGTTCCCATGGCCTCCGCCCATGTTCCCCACATGTGCCAGAAGATCTTTGACGATGACGCCATCGTGGTCTTTGACGGAGGCAATACCTGCATCTGGGGGCTCTTCTTTCACCAGGTCAAAACACCCAATACCGTTGTGGGAACCCCTAAAATGGGGCATCTGGGGGCGGGGGTCTCACAGGCCCTGGGGGCCCAGGCGGCCAACCCCGCCCGGCAGGTTTACTGCATCATCGGCGATGGGGCCATGGGATTTCATCAGCAGGAAATCGAGACCGCCGTCCGGTACAACTTACCGGTCATATATCTGGTCCTTTGCGACAAGCAGTGGGGCATGGTGAAAATGAACCAGCTGTTCACCCTTAAACCCATCAAAACCCTTGTTCTGAAAACCCTGAGTCCCGAGGAATCCATCAATACGGACATCGGAGAGACCCGATTCGATCAACTGGCGGAAGCCATGGGCGCTCTCGGTCAGCGCGTGGACGACCCCAAGGCCCTGGCGGGTGCCATCCGGGCCGCGCGGGACTCCGGCCGATGTTCCGTCATACATCTCGATGTAAACCCCGTAAAACACATGTGGGCACCCAACCTTAAAGACTTTAAGGATCTACACGCGGAGCCTGCCGGATAACGAAACCGATCAAGACCCCAGCGGAGAACAATTCATGACGACAAAAAACCAAGCAAGAGCGGTGGCAATGCCCCTCAAAACCGTCCTGGTCACCGGGGCTTCCGGATATCTGGGAAAACACCTGATCCACGCACTGGCCAAAGACCCTGAAGGGATCAAAAAGATCATCGCCGCCGATATTCGGGAACCTTCACCCGAGGATCAGGAAAAAGGGGTCACCTATTTGAAAGCGGATGTTCGGTCCCTTGAAATAAGCCGGATCATTAAGACCCATTCGGTGGACACCATTGTTCACTTGGCCACTATCGTAACCCCGCCCAAAGGGAGTTCCAAGGACCTGGAGTATTCCGTGGACGTGATCGGCACTCAGAATGTCTTAAATGCCTGCATCCAAAACCGGGTGGAGAAAATCATCGTCACCAGCAGCGGCGCGGCCTACGGTTACTATGCCGACAACGCGCCTTTGTTGACCGAAGGGGAGCCGATTCGCGGGAACAGAGAATTTCCCTACTCGTACCACAAAAGGCTGGTGGAAGAAATGCTGGCGGAATATCGGGCACAATATCCTCATCTGAAACAGACGGTATTCCGCCCCGGCACCATTCTGGGTGAAAACGTTTCCAACCAGATCACCAACCTGTTTGAGAAAAAAATCGTGCTCGGCATCAAAGGGGCTGATTCCCCTTTTGTTTTTATCTGGGATCAGGATGTGGTCAACTGCATCAAAAAAGCCATCACCGAAGACAAAGAAGGCATTTACAATCTGGCAGGCGACGGGACGCTCACCATGAAAGAGATCGCCGGGATTCTCAAAAAACCGTATGTGGAAGTTTCAGACACCCTGCTCGAGAAACTTTTCGGATTATTTCAAAAAATCCGGGGGTTTCAAAAGGGCGTCAAACATTCCATTCCGTCCATCATCGGTCCGGTCATCATGAACTTTCAACTGGTTCAGGATATGCTCACGGGATTTCTCCCCAGAAGTGTCCACCCGATGGTGGAAAAATTGCACAAGACGCAGAACCATCTGGGCCAGATTCTTCCCAATCATATGGGGCCGCTCTTTGACCTGTTGGACGACAACCTGCCCCCCTACGGCCCGGAACAGGTGGTTTTTCTGAAATACCGGCCCGTCTTAAGCAACCATAAGCTGAAGAAGGAATTCGGCTACACCCCTTCCAAAACCAGTGAAGAGGTTTTCAGATTTTACCTGGCCCATAAGCATTCAAAAAAGGACTGATCATCATGAAAATTCCGAAATTTCCGAAAGTTTCCCCCAAAAAAGAGACCATCAAAGGGGGCGGTATTGTTTCCAGAATCCTTGCGGCCGAAGGCGTCGATACGGTTTTCGGCATCATTGACGGCTCCTATTTCGGCCTCTATTCGACTTTTGGGCCCAACGGCATCCGACAGATTACCCCCCGGCACGAATCCGACGCGGTGCACATGGCCGGTGCCTATGCGCGAATGACCGGAAGACTGGGGGTCTGCATTGCCAGCAATGGACCCGGTGTGGCCAATGTGCTGGCCGGTGTGGCCTTGGAGCATGCGGAAGGCAACCGCATCCTGCTGATTACCAGTACCCGGCGCGAGGGCATCAGCTATCCGGATCGGGGCGGCGCATATCAGTATTTCCCCCAGGTCGAAGCCACTCACTCCATCACCAAATGGAGCTGCAATGTCACAACGCACGCCCGGATCGCCGAGATCCTTCAGACCGCTTTGCGTAAATCCAAAATGGGTCGACCCGGTGTGGTGCACATTGATATTCCTGAGAATATCATGAGCACCGATTATGACCTGAACCCCGCATGGTTTCGCCCGCCTTCCGGTTACCAGACATTCGATCCACTGCCGGTGGTCCCCCAGCAGGTAGAGGACGCGGCCCGAATGCTTGACGGCGCAAAACTGCCCATGATTCACGCAGGAAGTGGCGTAATTCACAGCCAGGCGTTTACGGAGCTTCAAGCGCTGGCCACCCTGCTTTGCGCCCCCGTCACCACCGGTTGGGGCGCCAGATCGGCCGTGGACGAACGTTCGGAGCAGGCCGTTCCCATGATCTACGGGGAAGTGGTCACACAAGTTCGCAATGATGCCGACGTTGCCCTGGTTCTGGGTTCCAGGCTGGGTGAAACCGAAGGCTGGGGAGTCCCTCCCCACTGGGCCTCATCGTCATCCCAGAAACTCATTCAGGTGGACCTGGACCCGGAAATACTGGGGGCCAACAGGGCCACGG
>Ga0102953_1002442_pt1 | contig 10996 bp, 9 predicted proteins | sample SalPon2A_C_D2_MG_FD_78509 | JGI IMG/M metagenome (GOLD analysis project Ga0102953, IMG submission 78509) | Soil microbial communities from South San Francisco under conditions of wetland restoration - Salt Pond MetaG R2A_C_D2_MG | ecosystem: Environmental > Terrestrial > Soil > Wetlands | place... | reverse complement strand
GCTCGAGGTCGGGGGCGAGCGCGTGGCGGTGGTCCACGGCGACCCGGTCTCGCTGTCCGGCTGGCAACTGGCGCTGGAAGCCCTGACGCCGGACCGGACGCTGCGCGAGCGCCTCGGCGCCGACTCGATGCCGCCGACCACGGCGGAGACTCTCGCCGGCTTCTTCCGGGGCTGCGAGGCGCGCGTGATCGCCTGCAGCCACACCTGCCTGCCCTGCGCCCGCCGGGTCGAGGTCGACGGTACCCCCCGCCTGGTACTCAACAACGGCGCGGCCGGCATGCCCAACTTCCGCGGTGCCCCGTTCGGCGTGATCAGCCGGCTCTCGGCCGATCCTGCTCCGCCCCGGGATACGCTTTACGGCGTGCAGATCGGCGGCGTGCGCTGCGACGCCGTACCCGTGACCTATCCCCGGGCCCCCTGGCTGGAGCGCTTCGTGGATCAGTGGCCGCCGGGCTCCCCGGCGCACGAAAGCTATTACCGGAGGCTGGCGTACGGCACCGCCATCACGCCGCGAGACGCCGATCTGACGGGCTGACCGGGCTCCCGTGGTCATCCACCGGCCGCGCTCTCGATCTCCACGATGCGCTCGGCCGCACTCTCGAGATCCGGTGCGATCACGTCGGGCTGCGGCGCCAGCGGGTTGAACGGGACCCCGGAACGGCACACGTAGGCGCCGGCACAACCCGCGGCCATGGCGCCCTCGATGTCCCAGACATGGGCTGCCACCATCCGGACATCCGCGGTGTCGACGCCGAGTGCGTGCGCGGCGTACCGGTAGGGCTCGGGCGCCGGCTTGTAACGGCCGGCGGCGTCCACCGAGAATACCTGCTCGATGTAACCGGTGAGCCCCGCGTGGCGGATCTGCGCCTGTGCCACGGCCGGCGCCGAGTTGGTGAGCGCCGCGAGCCGCAGGCCGGCCGCGCGCAGCCGCGTCAGCGCCGGCACCACGTCCGGGTGCGCCGGCAGCCGTCCCATGCCTTCCACGATCCGGCGCTCCCGCTCGGCGCTGACGCTGACGCCGACGGCCCCGGCGGTCATCTGCAGCGCGGCACGCCCGAGGTCCGCGAAGTTGCGATAACGCCCGACGATGGCGCTGGTCATGGCCAGGCTGAGCAGCTGCGAAAACCAGCGGCCGCGCGCCTGGCGGTCGCCGAAGGCCTCCTCGAACGCGTCGTCCATCGCGGCGAGGTCGAGCAGGGTCTCGTTGACGTCGAAAACGATAATACGCGCTGACATGGATTCCTCCGGTTGCCGGACCGCGCGGTTCGAGCGGAGTCCGGGGCGGGCGGTCACGCCACGCCCCTGCCCCCTTTTTCCGCTGGCACGACGTGATCTTGCCAGATCGGTCCCCGCAGCGCCGACCCGCGTGCGACGACGTTCCCGAGCGCCAGCGCGAAGGCGATGTGGGCCAGCAGTACAGTGACCACGAACCCCGGGTCGTCGTTGGCAGCAAAATACCCCGCGCCCATCACCCGTCCCACCGGGCTGGACATGAACACTACCGCGATGGCAAGGGCGTAGGGGATCGCGGTCCACGCCCGCGGCCGCCCGAAAACCAGTACGAAGATGGTAGCGAAACCCACGCCGTTGGCGAAATGGTCAGCCCAGCCGACGACCTTCGACCACGTGTCCGGCCCCAGCATGAAGCGGTTGCTGAGCGGCAGGCCCATCAGTTCGGGCATGGATCCAGGCATGGAATCGAATGCGCGAAATCCGGTGATGCGCACGATCTCCAACGCGACGGTGGCCGCGGTCCCTGCGAGGAATCCGGTCATGGTTAGTTGCGCCCCGTGTTGGTTCTGTGGAGCGGGGGCGTCGCGCGCCCCGCAGCCTGATCGTGCGGCACGTGAGTGACGTACGCAGGCGGGAGTTCTTACAAGCTGAAGCGGAGCGCGTCGGTTGGCGGAGTTGCAGCGCTCTGACCGGTCACCGGCCATCGCGTTGTTGTCGGCGTCAGCGCGGGGCGTACATCATGATCATCGCTCCCGCCAGGCTCAGGGACGCGCCCACAAGATCCCATCTGTCCGGGCGGATCCCGCCCAGCCCCCAGCCCCACAACAGCGAGAGGACGATGAAGATGCCGCCGTAGGCGGCGTAGACGCGGCCGAAGGAGGCCGGCTGCAGCGTCGGGATGACGCCGTAGAGCGCCAGGACAAGGAAGCCCGCGGCTCCGAGCAGCGCGCCGCGGCCCTCGCGCAGCCACAGCCAGACAAGGTAGCCGCCGCCGATTTCGGCCAGACCGGCGAGCAGGAAATATCCCAGGGATACCGTGATACGCATCAGCAGGCTTCCTCGCCGCCGCGACGGCCGCGTTCAGGTCCGTGAGTAGCCGGGGCGGCCGGTGGGGCAGAGGTCGCCCGGAACGGCTGGCCTCCGGCCACGATGATGTTGACGATGCAGCCCGGGTGGCCGGCGTCAAGCCAGCGCCGCGCGGCCGCCTGCATCGGCCGCCGGGGAGCGTTGAGGTTGGCGTCGACCACGGCGGTCGGGTGCTTGACCGAGTAGTCGGGAGCGGCCTGCGGGAACCGCCCTCCGGCGTGCTTGACCGGGGTGCCCAGAGCATCGTGGTTGGAATTGACGCGGTCCATCAACTCTGCGACCGGTTCCCGATTGCGTATGCTGCGCGTATGCACGCCGGACGAGCCTCCGGCCCGGGCGATCAGCCCCGCGGCATGGTCGAGCTTGAGCCGCTCCTCGTCGCTGAAGCCGTACTCCGGCGTGGAATCGGCGCGGCGGGCATTAGCGCTCACGGGACTCCTCCTCACGCAGGGGCGCCGGCGGGCTTTGGCCCGGCACGTCTTTACTGCCAGCATCGCAGGATGATGTCACGAGCCGTGCACGGGGGGAAATCGTTCCAGGCCGGCGCGGACGCCGGGCGGAGCCGGGGCCCGGCGCGGTGTACGCCCTGCACGGCGGCCACCGGGAGGCTTTCTAGCGCGGCTGCTCCAGGTACGGCCCAGCCGCCGGGCTTCCGTCACGAGGTGCTCGCCGGCGACCTGGGGCCGGGTGGTTGCCGCCGCGGCGAGGTGGTGGATCGAGGCGCACCAAGCCATGCTGGCCGGGGCCGTTGCCGACGGCGGCGAAGCGAGGATGCCCTACTGCCGGAGCGCGCCCGCGGACGAGCGTCGACCAGGGGGAGCAGACAAGCCTGCAGGGTTCGCCCGGCCAGCCGGGGGCAGCCCGTCGATAGCCCGGCACCAGCGTACGCGGATGCCGGGCGTGAGCGGCGACGGTGGCGGCTACCGGCCGATCAAGCGGCCGGCGCGGGGACGTTGTCGCGCAGCCAGGCCAACAGGTTCCGGCACACCTCGTCGCGGTTGGTCTCGTTGAGCATCTCGTGACGGCCGCCGGGATAGAAGTCCTGCTCCACCCGGGTCAGCCCCGCGTCGCGGTATCGGCGCAGCAACGTCCGCACGAACGCCAGGTTGCCCCCGACCGGGTCCTGTTCGCCCGAAAAGACGTACAGTGGCAGGTCGGAACGGATCCCGCCGAGCTCGGCGGGATCGGCGAGGCGTCCGGCCGCCTCGAACATCGACAGGGTCGAGGCCTCGTTCACCGAGAAGCCGCACAGGGGATCGGCGATGTAGGCGTCCACCACCGCCGAATCGCGGCTGAGCCAGTCATAGGGCGTGCGCGCCGGCTCGAAGGGGGCGTTGAACGCCTCCAGCCCCTGTTCTCCGGCCTCTGCCGCCGCCGCGCCGAGCTCGTCCAGCGCCGCCGAACCCGACAGGGCCAGGGCGTCGATCCGCTCGTGGTGGTCCATAGCGTAGAGCTGCGCAGCGAAGGAACCCATGCTGTGACCCAGCAGCACCACCGGCAGGCCGGGGTGATTCCGGCGGATGATCCCGGTCAAGCGGAGCATGTCCTCGACCACCGCCGGGAAGCCGCCCGGGCCGAAGTCGCCGAGATCCTCCGGCGAGGCCGCAGTGCGTCCGTGACCCCGATGATCATTGGCATACACCGGGTAGCCGGCGGCCACCAGAGGCGCCACGGCGGGGGCGTAGCGGCGCGCGTGCTCGCCCATGCCGTGGGCCAGCTGGATCACGGCCCGGGGCGGCTGCTCCGTGCCCCAGGCGTAGGCGGCGATGCCGGCGCCGTCGGCGCCCCGGAATGCGAATTTCCGATGCCCGTTCTGCTGTGACATGCCTGCTCCGGTGGTGGCTGTGGGCGTGGTCTGTACACCATACCGCAGCTGCCGCCCGGGCGGGAGACGGCGGTTTCGCCGTCCGGGAGCGACTAGGCCTCGCCGAGACGTCGCTGCCAGGCCATGTACATCAGCGGGATCACGAACAGGGTCAACACGGTGGAGGCGAGCACGCCGAAGATCAGCGAGATCGCCAGGCCGCCGAACACCGGGTCGCCGACCATCACGATCGAGGCCAGCACGATCGCCAGCGCCGTCAGCAGGATCGGCCGGGTACGTACCGCACCCGCCTCCAGCACGGCGTCGTACACGGAGTTGCCTTCCCGGCGGTAATCGATGATGAAGTCGATCAGCAGCAGCGAGTTGCGGACCACGATGCCGGCCAGCGCGATCACGCCGATCATGGACGTGGCGGTGAACGGCTCGCCCAGCAGCCAGTGCCCGGGGAACACGCCGATCAGGGTCACCGGGATGGCGCCCATGACCACCAGGGGCATCATGAAGGATTGGTAGTACGCCGCCAGCAGCAGGTAGATCAGCAGCAGCGAGACGATGAAGGCCGAGCCGAGGTCGCGGAAGACGTCCAGTGTCAGGCGCATCTCGCCGCCCCAGAACAGGCGGTAGTGACTGACGTCGTCCGGGCGCTTGTCGATGAAACCCAGGTTGCCCGCCGTGAGCTTGTCGCCATTGGACAGCTGCATGCCGTTGAGCGCCTTCTGCAGGGTGATTACGGCATCCACCGGGCTGCCGTGCAGCATGTCGCCGGAGACGTAGACCACGCGGTGCTGGTCCTGCGTGTAGATCGGCTTGTCGGCCAGATCGTGGGTGACCGTGACCACGTTGCCGAGCGGTACGATCTTCCCGGCCGGGGTATGCAGCGGCAGCGCCAGCAGCTGCTGCAGCCGGGTGCGTCCGGACTCCGGCAACCGTACGGTGATGTTGACCGGGGCGCGTGCCCGGGGGGCGTGCAGCATGCCGATGGTGTAGCCGCTCATGTAGTCGTGCACGGTGCTCGCGACCTGCGCCGGTGTCAGCCCCAGCATGGCGGCCTTCTGCTTGTCCACCCGGAGCTGATAGCGCGGGGCGTCGGCGGTCACCGAGTCGTCGCGGTTGTCCATCCCCCAGATGCCGTCGAAGCGCTGCTCGACGGTGCCGGCCAGCTTCCGCAGGCGGTCGTAGTCCGGCCCGTACAGCTCGGCCAGGACCTGCGAGCGGACCGGCGGCCCGGGGGGGGTCTCGTACAGCTTGATGCGCGTGTGCGGATGCGCCTTGCGCACCGGTGCGAGCTGCGTGTAGAGCGCCTGGGTGATGCCGTGGGAGCCGATGGAACGATCGCCTTTGGGCATCAGGTTGACCCGGACCTGCGCGAAGTTGGATCCGCGCCGCATGCTGTCGCCCCGTACCAGTGCGGCGAAGTCGGGCGGCGCCGCGTAGCCGTGGAAGGCCTCGAAATTGGTCACGTAGCGGTTCCGCGAGAGCACCTGCGAGACCTCGCGCACCACCGCGTCGGTATCCGACGGCGCGGTTCCTTCGGGCGTCTTTACCTCCAGCAGCACCGTGTTGGTGTTGTCGTCGGGGAGCATCTTGACGCCGACCCCGAGGGAGCTCAGCGGCCCGTTCGGGCCGGCCGGCCGGAGGAACTGCCACAACGGCTGCAGCATGGCCAGCAGCAACAGCAGCACGACGATTCCGCCGAAGATGTAGCGTGCCCGGCGCGAGTCCGCGAGCGGCCGCATCAGCTTCAGGTAGATATGGCGCAGCCAGTCGCGCCGCTCGCCGCCCCGCTCCTCGAGGGTGGGGGCACGCGCCGCCCGTATCACCGATGCCGCCTTGCCCCGCAGCCAGCGCAGCGAGACCCATGGCACCACGATGTAGGCGGCGCCCAGCGACACCAGCATCGCCGTGGGCGCGTTGAGCGGGATCGGCCCCATGAAGGGCCCCATCATGCCGGTGACGAAGGCCATCGGCACCAGGGCCAGGATCACCGCGAAGGTGGCGATGTTGGTGGGCCGGCCGACCTCGTTGGCGGCCAGCACGATACGCTGGTCGAAGCGCCTGCGCCCGGGCAGGTGCATGTGCCGGTGGATGTTCTCGATCACCACGATGGCGTCATCGACCAGCAGCCCCAGCGACAGGATCAGCGCGAACAGGGTGATCCGGTTTATGGTCTGGCCCAGCACCCAGTCGACGCCGAGCACGACCGCCAGAACCAGCGGCACCGACAGGGTCACGATGGACGCCTCGCGCCAGCCCAGGAACAGCCACAGCAGCAGTGCCACGGTGCCCACCGCGATGCCCAGATGCTCGATCAGGGTGTCGACCGCGTCGTTTGCCTTGCGGCCGTAGTCCCGCGTCACCGTCAGGTGCACGTTGTCGGGCAGGGCCGCCTTGCGGATCTGGTCGAGGCGACTCCGCAGGGCGTCCGCCACCTTGACGTTGTTGCTGCCGGCGCGCTTGTCGATGGCAATGGTCACCGAGGTCGCCGCGTCGGGACTGGCGGCGCGGTGGGAGGCTGCGCCATAACCGATGTAGGAGTACCGGCGCGGTTTGCTCGGTCCCTCCTTGATGCGCGCCACGTCGCGCAGATACACCGGCTTGCCGGCATGGGTAGCGACGATCAGGCTGCCGACCTGGGCCGGCGTGCCCAGGGAGCCGTCCACGCGCACGCGCGTCTCGCCATTGGCGTCGACCAGGTGCGACGCCGGCAGGGATACGTTGGCCGCCTTGAGGCGTCTCTCCAGCGTGGCCACTCCGATTCCGGTGTTGGCGAGCTTCTGCGGCTGGAGCCAGACGTTGACGCTGGTGGGTGACGCCCCGTACAGCCGCGTGTTGCCGACGTCCTTGACGTTGCGCAGACTGTCCATTACCCGCAGCGCAACCTTGCGCAGCCGGGTCTGGTCGAGGGAGTTGGAGCTCAGCGAGACCGTCAGGATGGGGACGTCGTGGATGCTGATCGACTGGACCAGCGGCTGCGAAACCCCCGGCGGGATGCGGTTCATGTTCCGCGCGATCTGGTTGTAGAGCTTGACCAGGCTTTGCTCCTGATTCTGGCCGACCTTGAAGCGTACGGTTACCACGCCCATGTCGCTGGAGGCGTAGCCGTAGGTGTGGTCCACGCCCTGGATTGAGGCCATCAGGCTCTCCAGCGGCCGGATCACCTGGTTCTCGACCTCCTTCGCAGAGGCGCCGGGGAAGCGGACGATCACGTTGGCGACCGGGACCGAGATCTGCGGGTTGTAAGTCCGCGGAGTGAACAGCAGTGCCATGACGCCCAGCAGCGCCGCGGCCAGCATCAGCAGCACGGTGATCTTGGAGCCGATGAACAGCCGGGTGACCCGGCCGACCGGATTGAGCTTGAGCTCGCGCAGACGTCGGCTGTGGTGGCTATTGGGCATTGGCCGAACCCCCGCTCCGGATCGGCGTGCCGTTGCCGACGTCGGCGCCGGGGGCGCTCACGAATCGCTCTCCCGCGTGAAGCCCCGCGGCGATCTCCACCCGCTCGCCGTGCACCTGGCCCAGGCGCACCAGGCGCAGGTGGGCCTTGCCGTCCTTGCCGACGATGAACACGCCGGGGATGCCGGCACGGTGGACCACCGCCGTTCGGGGGACGAGCAGCGCATGCCGCTCGCCGGTCGGCACCATGACCTGCACGAAGCTGCCGCTGGCAAGCCCGGTGTCCGGCGGCAGCGCGAGCTTGACCGGGTGGGTCTCGGTGCCGGCGGACGCGGCCGGCCCGATATGGATGACCCTGGCGTTGATGCTGTCGCTGCCCGCGACCACGCGCACCGTGCCACCCTGCTTCAGGGCGCGGAAGGCCCCCGGGCGTACGTTGGTATGGACCTGCAGGTTTCCCGGACGCTGCAGGGTCAGCAGCGGTTTGCCGGGCATGGCGAGGTCGCCCGGGTCGACGCTGCGGCCGGTGACGACGCCGGCGATCGGCGAATGCACCTGCGCGTAGCTGCGCTGGGCCCGGGCCGCGCGCAGGCCGGCGCGGGCCGCCTGCAGCTGGGCCCGGGCGGTGTCGAAGTTGCGCTTGATCCGCTCGTACTCCTGGCGGCTCGCGGCACCCTGCTTGTACAGGTCGCGGTAGCGGTCGTAGTTGAAGCGCGCGTCCGCGAGGGCGGCCTTGGCCGAGGCGACATTGGACCTGGCCTGCTGCACCTTGGCCTGGACATCGCGATCGTCGATCGTCAGCAGCACCTGTCCCCGGCTCACATGGTCGCCAAGATCGACGTTTACGCGGTCGACGAAGCCGCTGAGCCGGGATGCGACCCGGACGGTATGTGCCGATACCACGGTACCGGGTGACTCTGACTCCACCGGCACGGTGGTGGATGAGAGTGTCTCCGTTTGCGCCTGGACCGGCGCGGCAGCTTCTCCCGCGGCGCGAGCCTGCTGATGCTTCCCGCAGCCGGCGAGGGAGAGCGTGCCTACCAGCGCGAGCGTCAACAACGCGGTTCTGTTCACCGTCCCGTCTCCGTCTCGTGGTTGCCTTGGTCCTGGTGTGTGCCGTTCGCGTTCGCCGGCGCGAAGTGCGAAAGGTCGAGCTGGCCGGTCCGGGCGAGCAGCGTCGCCCGGTGCACGCGCAGCGCGTAGCGCGCCGAGACCAGGTCGGACTCCGCCTGCTCCAGGCGGGCCTCGCCGTCGAGCAGCTCGGTGATGGTCACCAGCCCCTTCTGGTACCGCAGCCTCAGGATGCGCTGGGCCTCGCGGCTCTGGCCTACGGCTTCGCGGCTGACCTGCACCTGCTGGTGGGCACGCCTTGCGGCGCGCCAGGCCCGGTCCACGGAGATGCGCAGGCGGCGTGCGTAGCCGCGGGCCTGATCCTGCGCCGCCTGGTAGTGGCTGTCGGCCTGGTCGACTTTCCCGCTGCGCTGGCCGAAATCGAAGATGTCCCAGGACGCGACCAGCCCCACCGTGTACGAGGGCGCCGCGAACCCGGCCGTGCGGTCGTACCAGTCGCGCTGGACCCGTAGCGCCAGGTCCGGACGATACGCACCGCGCGCCTGGTCGACGGCCGCCTTGCGGCTCTGCGCCTGGTGGCGCAGTCGGGCCAGCTGCGGGTTGTGCGCTTCCGCGCGGTGCTGCAGCGAGGTGAGGCTGGCGTCGCGCACCAAGGGGGTGGCGGGTGGACCAAGCGTGAATTGCCGGTCGTCCGGCAGGTTCACCAAGCGGCGCAGGTTCGCCCGGGCGAGATCCACGTGGTCCTGGGCGTTGCCGTAGTCGAGGTCGGCCTGCTCGGCCCGGACCTTTGCCGTGAGTACGTCGCTGCGGATCGTGGTGCCTTTGCGGAAGCGCGCGCGCGCCATCTGCAGGTAGGAACGCGCGGCCTTGCGCGCGCGCCGCGCGACTGCCAGCTGGGCCTTCGCCGCGCGCAGGCCTTCGTAGGCCTGCAGCACCTCCAGAATCACGCCCTGGCGTGCCTCGACGTTGCCCTGCCGGGCCGCGGCGGCGGCCTGATGCGCCCGGGCGATGGCAGCGCCCATGCGCCCGCCGGCATACAGCGGCCACTCGATCGACAGCCGCGGGTTGACGTTGTCGTATGCGCCCGGATGGTTGAGCGTCTCCGGGGCCACGTCCAGAGATCCGGGTCCGGTGAACTGCGCCGCCCCGAAGTCGCGGAAGGTCACGTCCCGCTGGCTGAGCTTGGCGCCGAACACGGTCAGGGGGTCGTTGCTGCGTACCGCCCGCAGCGAGGCCGAGAGGCGCGGCCAGCGTGATGCGCGCGCCGTGTCCTCGCTCGCCTGGGCGGCCGACAGCCCCGCCTGGCTGGCGGCCAGGCCCGGATTGTCCGCCAGGGCGTCGCGCACCGCCTGGTCGAAAGTCAACACCCGGGGCGCGGCGGATGCTGCCCCAGCCTGGAGCAGGGTGACGCCCCCCAGGGCGGCGACGAAGGCCACGGCGATCCGCCTGCCGCGGCCCGGCGGCCGCGGCATCCCGGTCCTCGCCATGGTTTCAGGCACCGTGCCGGGTTTGGCTGCCGCCCGTCTGCCGCGGGGCGCACTCGAACGCCCGGCCGGGCTGGATGCCCAGGCGCGCCAGGATGCTCGCCATGGGGCAGAAGCCGGTGAACGAGGCCTGCAGCATGTTGGCGCCGACGAAGGCGGTGAACAGCAGCCACCACGGGCTCACCCACACCGCCAGCACGACACTGGCCAGGATGAACAGCCCGGCCACGCGAAATACCCACTTGTCGATGTTCATTTCCCTGGTCCTCCTGGGTCGGTTGTTGCCGTCGTTGCGAAATCCTAGTGACCGCCGATACACCCCGGATGGACATGGATCAGCCAAGTCGTAAATAAGCATATTCGAATATGCGAATATGCGCAACTACCGGCAGCCCGCCTGGCGGGTCGTCACTGTGCTACGGTGAGCGCGGGTAACCGGAGGAGAGGACCGTGGAAGCAGCGAGCGGCGAGTTTACCTTTACCCGGCTCGAGAGGGTGGTCTTCGGACCGGGTCGACTGTCCGCGCTGGATACGGAGCTCGAGCGCCGCGGCGTGCGCAGCGCGCTGGTGGTGACCGGGCGCACCCTGGGCGGCTCCGGCCTGCTGGACGAGGTACGGGAGGCCGCCGGCGGACGGGTGCGCGCGGTGTTCGACGGGGCGCGCCAGCACGTGCCGTCGGCCACGGTTGAAGCGCTGGCCGAGCGGGCGGCGGAGGCGGACGCCGACTGCCTGATCAGCTTCGGCGGCGGCAGCCCCATCGATACCGCAAAGGCGGCCGCCAAGGCGCTGCTGGACCGCGGCGGCCCGGGCCTGCTGCACGTGGCGTTGCCGACCACTCTCTCGGCGGGCGAGTTCACACCGGGCGGCGGCGTCACGCGGGAGCGCGACCGAGTCAAGGGCGGCG
>Ga0102953_1002439_pt1 | contig 11001 bp, 8 predicted proteins | sample SalPon2A_C_D2_MG_FD_78509 | JGI IMG/M metagenome (GOLD analysis project Ga0102953, IMG submission 78509) | Soil microbial communities from South San Francisco under conditions of wetland restoration - Salt Pond MetaG R2A_C_D2_MG | ecosystem: Environmental > Terrestrial > Soil > Wetlands | place... | reverse complement strand
GGCAGGCCTTTATGGCCGTCGCCCAGATGGACCTCGACGTTCCTGATTCCTAGATCCTCCAATCTATCCCGAGCCTGTCCTGCCAAGACGGGAACTATCTCGATCGTGTGAACTCGTTTAACCAGTCGGGCGATAATCGCCGCCTGATAGCCGCAACCTGTGCCGATTTCAAGAATAGTTTTTTCAGCCTCGGGATGCAGCAGGTCCGTCATCAAGGCGACGATAAACGGTTGCGAAATGGTCTGGCCGTTGCCGATCGGCAGCGGCCCGTTATCGAAGGCGTAGGGCTTCATCTCTTCCGGGACAAACTCATCACGAGGGACCGCCGCCATAGTGTCCATTACTCGTTTGCTGATTTTTTTGACGCCGGTTGTGCCACTGGTGTAAGAACACTCGATTTCAATGGTACGAAGCATCTGTTCTATTTTCGAATGTCGGTCCATAAGAAAACTCTCTGCGATTCATTCACTATCTTATCCTGTGTTCATCCTATCTTTTTCAAACCTGATAAGTTAGCAAAATGTTTCTTCCGCTCAGCCACCAACTTATCGGCCAGTCTGGTCGGCTCGGGGAGACGGAAGCTGACTGCACAATCCAGAATAATCCGCACCGCAGTGTCAAGATCAATTTTATGGCCCACACTGATAAACACTGGTTTAACTTTGTCCCTGGTACGCAGCACGCTTCCCACTAACTCATCCCTGTCGCGCAAGGGTGACCTATCCCCTTTCTGCGGGCCAGGTTCGCGATATTCACCGATCAAGCGGCTTTTGGCGCAACCAATGGCCGGCAAATCGATTATCAAGCCGATATGGCTGGCGATACCAAGCCGGCGCGGGTGAGCAATCCCCTGGCCATCGCAAATGATCAGATCCGGCCGGTTATGTAATTTACGCAATGCATCGACTAATGCTGGTGCTTCGCGAAAGGAAAGAAGACCTGGAATATATGGAAAGTGTACCTCACGAATTACGGTATGTTGCTCTACTACCTTTTTATCAAAAATATCCCAGAGAACCACTCCGCCGATACAACCTTTCATATCAGGAGTAAATGCGGCATCCAAGCCCGCTGCCAACCTTGCGTTTGAAGGGCTTCCTTCCCGGATTACTGCTGAACTCAACTGTCTTTGGATGGCCACTGCCTGTTTTGGCGTAATTGACCAGTTATGGAGAGGCTTGGGGATTTTCATCGGTTAATCGTCCAACCATTAACAGGTATCGGATTTGCAATAGTTGCCCGTATGATCACAATCATATAACAAAAAAAGCCCGGGGGAAAACCCCCCGGGCTTTTTTAAAGTAATGCTTAAGGTATCAGTTTCTAGAACAATCCGGTTACCTTGCCATTGTCCGGATCAACATCAATGCGGCGGAAGGCCGGATTGGAGCTGGTACCGGGCATCAGGCTGATGGTTCCGGCGCACGGGCAAAGGAACTTGGCTCCAGAATAGATCAAGATGTCCCGAACCGGCAGGCGCCATCCCTTGGGCACACCTTTCAGGGTCGGATCGTGACTCAGACTCAGGTGGCTCTTGACCATCATAGTGGCGTAGTCGGCGTACTTGGGATCCTTCTCCAGCATTTCGGCCTTGGCATTAGCCTCGGGAGACCAGTCAACACCGTCACCGCCATAGACTTCCTTGGTAATCATCTCGACACGGTCGCGAAGTTTCATTTCCAGAGGATAGAGGAATTTGAAGTCGTTCTCTTCGTTACAGGCATCGATAACCGTATCGGCGAATTCCAGGGCGCCGTCGCCGCCCAGCTCCCAATGCTTGGACTCGGCACAACGGGCGCCGGCAGCCTCGGCAATGCGGCGAACAACCTTGCATTCCTCATCGGTATCGGTATAGAAACGGTTGATACAGACAACCGGGTTGATACCAGCCTTCCGGATAACATTGATCAAATGGACCATGTTCTCGCAACCTTTCTCAACCAGACCGACATTCTCCTTGGTATAAGCATCATCCAGAGGTTTACCGGCAACAACTTTTGGTCCGCCGCCATGCATCTTCAGAGCGCGAATGGTTGCGGTCAGAACGGAGACGTGGGGTTTAAGGCCGGAGTTACGGCACTTGACGTTCCAGAATTTCTCGAAACCGATATCAGCGGCAAAACCGGATTCGGTGATATTGTAATCAAAGAGTTTCAGAGCCACACGGTCGGCAATGATCGAAGACTGGCCGACAGCGATATTGGCGAAAGGTCCGGCGTGAACCAGACACGGGTTGTACTCCGCGGTACACATTAGGGTAGGATTGATGGTGTTACGCATGAATGCTGCCATGGCGTTACCGACTTCAAGGTCACGGCAGGTTACCGGATTACCGCTCTTGTCAAAGGCCACGGTGATGTTGTTGATCCGTTCCTTCAGATCGGCCAAGTCGGTGGCTATGGCAAGAATGGCCATCAACTCGGAACCAACGGCAATACCGAATTTGGACTGCATGGTAAAACCGTCATAACGACCGCCAAGACCGATGACGATGTTTCTTAAGGCCTGGGCACAGAAGTCAATAATCCAACCGAATTCAACCCGAGTGGGATCAATGTCGAGCCGACGCATGCCGGTCAGTCGGGCCAGCTGCTCGTCGTTGTAGTTCCGCTCATGCTGCATACGGGAAGTCATGGCAACCATGCCCAGGTTATGGGCGTTCATGATGTCATTGATATCACCGGTTAGGCCAAGTGAGAACTCGGTCATCGGGATAAGAAGTGAGTTGCCGCCACCGGCAGCGGTACCCTTAACGTTCATGGTCGGGCCACCGGAGGGCTGACGCAGGGCGCCGCCGACATTCATGCCCCTTTTGCCCAAACCTTCCATCAAGCCGCAGGAAGTGGTGGACTTACCCTCGCCAAGCGGGGTAGGAGTGATAGCGGTAACCTCGATGTACTTACCGTCCGGCTTGTCCTTGAGCCGGTTCATGATCTTCAGAAAATCGAGTTTAGCCAGTCTGCCCATGGGCAGGATTTCGTCATTCTCCAACCCTAATTTGTCCCGCCACTCTTCCGGGGTGGGCATGTTTTTTTCAGCAGCCTCGGATATCTGCCAGTCTGCCATTTCCACTGCATTAAAAGCCATTGCGTCCTCCTTAATTCATTTTAATCTGCAAATTAACCGTAACCTAAAAAATGTACTTCAAAACCAAAACCGGCCGACATCGACCGGATTTATAACAAAATCACAGAACCTGAGAATCGATCAGGCATTGACCCCTTCGAACATAGTGGGATACCGCTTGGTAAAATCGGCCAATAGGGGGATCATCACCTCGCGCATCGACGGCTCAGCGGCCGGGGTAATACGCAACCTGAAGATATGGAGCCATTCAAGAAGGTTGGCGTAGACAATTATTTCGGTCTTGCAGGAATTGGGCAAAACCGTCCGGGCGGCTTGGGGAGAGGAGGTCTCAAGAAGTTTGAGGTAGATTTTCTCGCTTTCTTCCATGGCTTTCGCCCAGAGCTTGTATTCTGCGCTGCCTTCATCGAAGAAAAGCGGCTTGATGAAAGTAACTTCGGAGCCGAATTTATCTTCACTGTAACGGCAGTAGCGCTGGCTCTCCTGGAGAAAAGAACAGGGGCGATGTCGGACAATTTCGTGGGTCACGGCCCGGTTGGTGTAGAACTTGACCCCGATATAACGATGTTTGGTAAGAAGCTCGATGGGCAGTTTCTCGACCTCGGCAAGAGATATCTTTTCAACGGTTATACCCGTTTGCGGCAATACCCCGCGTTTGCTGACGATATCTTTGAAAAAAAGCGGGTGCCGGTCGACTAGAAAAGCGGTTACCGCCTTGATAAATTTAATACCGCTATTCTCGCGGTAAAGCTCACGGTAAGCCCGGACACTGCCGGTAATCAGAAATTCAAATTTACTCAGCCGGTCGATCTGAATAAACTTCGGCTGGCAACCAAAAAACTGCCAAGCGGTTTTTTCTGAATCTATCTCGACCTTTAACGTAATTACGGCCATTTCGGCCACAGAGTTGTGGCCATGCTTTAATATTTTTTCAATAAAAGGCCCGGCGGATTCCTCATCGATCTTGTCTTCGCTTTTATAGCAAATGCGTCCGCAAGCCTCTATCCTTATTGCCAGCGACTGACGGTCCAGATCATCCTGAATTTCAAACGAAGCCGGGATTACTTTCATCTGCTCCCCTTTTCAATATTTATCCGTTTATTATTTGCAACCGCAGCCGCAACCAGCCGCTTCTTTTTTCATTGCCTCTTGCCAGAAAGGCGACATTTCACGAAGATCATTGATTATCTTCGGTAAATGTTCCAGCACATAATCAACCTCGTCTTCTTTGTTGTAAACACTCAGACTGAAGCGGATTGAACCGTGTGCCGCGGTAAAAGGCACCCCCATGGCACGCAGCACATGGGAAGGTTCAAGCGATCCGGAAGTGCAGGCCGAGCCAGACGAGGCGCAGATCCCGAACCGGTCCATATGAAGGAGGATTGCTTCGCCCTCGACATATTCGAAACTGATGTTACTGGTGTTCGGCAGCCGCTCGGTTTTGTGGCCATTTAAGATCGCATTGGGAATTGCTTTCAGCAATCCCTCTTCCAGCCGATCACGCATGGCTTTGACCCTGGTGTTTTCATCGTCCATCCGGCCGCCAACCAACTCACATGCCTTCCCCAGGCCGATTATCGAAGCGACATTTTCAGTGCCTCCCCTTCTGCCGTGCTCCTGGTGGCCACCGAAGAGAAAAGGCACAAAAGGCGTACCTTTTCGAACATAAAGCACTCCGACGCCCTTTGGGGCATGGAGTTTGTGACCGGAGATCGACAGGAAATCAACCGGCACTTCAGCCATGTTGATCGGAATCTTGCCAACCGCCTGGACTGCGTCGGTATGGAAAAGAATTCCGCGCTCCTTGGCCATCGCCGCCATCTTCTCGATCGGAAAGATCACACCGGTCTCGTTGTTGGCCCACATCACACTGACAATTGCGGTCTCGTCGGTGAGGCTTTCCTCGTATTTATCGAGGTCGAGCATCCCGCAATTATCGACCATAAGCTGGGTGACCTTGTGTTTGTGACCGCTGATCGAATAAAGGCTTTCGCAGAGATTTTTGACGGCCGGATGCTCAACTCTGGTGGTCACGATATGGCGTTTATCCGGAAATGACTGGACGGCCGAGAGGATCGCAGTGGAATCGCTTTCGGTGCCGCAGCTGGTGAAGATGATCTCTTCCGGGGAAGCGCCGATCAGATCGGCTATCCTCAGCCGGGCTTCAGCAACCTCGCGACCGACTTGTCCTCCGAATGTGTGCATGCTGGAAGGGTTGCCATAGAAATCGGCGTAAAAGGGCAGCATGGCTTCAACAACTTCCGGCGCCACCTTGGTAGTGGCGTTGTTGTCCATATAAACGATTTTGTCGGTCGCTTCTGAAATCATGCCTTGCCCTCCTCAACCACCAGTGTATCAAGGACCTGTTCGCGCAGTTTCTTCTCCACATACTCTTTCAGAGTGGTTTGCGATTTCAGGCAACTGCCGCAGGCGCCCCGCAAGGAAACCGTTACGAAATCACCGTCAACGTCGATCAATTCGATATCGCCGCCGTCCTTGCGTAAAGTGGGCCTGACTTCCCTTTCCAGGACATCCTCGATCATCTTGATTTTCTGGATATTGGTCATCCGCTTGGGACGCTGATCGGGAATAACCGGAGCGGCTGATTCCTGCCTGACTTCCTTGATTATTTCCTCGAGACGGTCATGACATTTACCGCAGCCGCCGCCGGCCTTGGTGAAGTTGGTAACCTCCTCGATCGTCTTAAGATTGCTCTCCTGGACCGCACGTCTGACCTCAAGATCGGTAACTCCGAAACACTCGCAGACCACCTCCCCTTCCGCCATCGGCAGGATGACGCCGCGATAATCGGCAATGGCAGCCTCCAAGGCTTCACGGCCCATCACCGAACAGTGCATTTTCTCCTTGGGCAGGCCGCCCAGGGCTTTGGCGATATCTTCGTTGGTGACCTTTTCGGCCTCGGCCAGGGGCATGCCCTTGATCATTTCGGTCAGGGCCGAGGACGAGGCGATGGCGCTGGCGCAGCCGAAGGTCTTGAATTTGGCGTCGACAATGGTTTCGCTGTCGTCAATTTTGAGGGTTAGCTTCAACGCATCGCCGCAAGCCAGTGAGCCTACTTCACCCACGGCATCGGCATTTTCTATTTCACCCACATTTTTGGGATGTAAAAAATGTTCTTTAACTTCGTCGGTATATTCCCACATTGCAGTAAAAAACTCCCGGAAAGGAAATTTGTAAGATTGGCCGCCCAAACATGCCGACAGCCTGTAAAAACAAGTGAAACATCATAATTTTTTGGGTTTTAAAATGCAACCTTAATATAAATCACATTTGGAGCTTAAAAAGCGTCACTTCAAGGAATCGTTGCCGCCTTATGCCGTTCTATTTTGAAAAGATCAGGCTAGAGACTTTCCTTGATAATCCCGGCAAGTTCCGGACCAATTCCTGCGACTTTCATAAGTTCCTCAACGCTTGCCGCCTTGATCCTTTTCAGGCTGCCGAATTTTTTCAGGAGCAGACTGCGCCGGGTCGGGCCGATTCCCGCAACCTTGTCCAGACCCGATTTGAGAGTGGCCTTGTTTCTGAGCCGCCGATGGAAGGTGATGCCGAAACGGTGCGATTCGTCTCTGATCCGCATCATAAAGAGCAGAACCGGCGAATACACCGGCAAAAGCAGCGGGTTCTTGCGTCCCGGCCGGAAGAGCTTTTCGCCCTCTTCCTTTTTTTCCTTGGCGATGGCAACCAGCTCGATATCCTGCAAGCGCCCGGTTTCGGCCAGGGCATGAAAGGCGACGTTCAGCTGGCCTTTGCCGCCGTCAATCAACAGCAGATCGGGAAAATCCCCTTCCTTGTCCGTTGCGAAACGACGATCGAGGACTTCTTTCATCATCGCGTAATCGTCGGGGGTGTCTCCGCCTTGGATGCGGTAATGGCGATAATTTTTCTTGTCCGGTTCGCCGCCTGTAAAACAGATCAAAGATCCGACCGGTTGTTTGCCGCCGATATTGGAGATATCGAGACATTCAATCCGCTGCGGGATTTTTCGAAGCTTAAGGGTCTTGGCGACCGCTTCCAACAGGGTCTTATTAGAGAGTCTCTTCTTCTCTTCATCGGCAAAGACCTGCTCAGCATTCTTTTTAGCCATTGCAGTGAGTTCGGCAAGTTTACCCCTTTGCGGGACCTTGATTTTGACCGTTGCATCGCGCAGGTCGTTCAGCCAGTCCGTGAGCAGATCCAGATTGACAGGTTCATCGCTTAAGAGGATTTCCGGCGGCACGGCCCGGTCGTCCCCGTAGAACTGCTGCAAACAACCCTTCATGACTTCACCGTCATCACCTAAAACTGTCTCCATAAAAAAAGACTGCTGACCGCTGACCAGTCCGTCACGGACATAAATCACCGAGACCGCGGCCGTCAGCCCTCGCCGGGCCAGGCCGAAGATGTCCTGGTTGCGGTTGTGAGTAGCTGCAACCGTCTGCCTTTCCAGGGTTGTCCGTAATGAGATCAGCCGGTCCCTTAAGAAGGCGGCTTTTTCATATTCATAGGCCTTGGCCGCCTCATCCATCCGCTCTTTCAGATAACCGGCCAGTTCGGTCTTTTTCCCTTCCAGAATTGCCACGATTTTGGTCACCGCATCGCGGTAAGCCTGTTGATCGGCAAGACCGCAGCAAGGCGCGGGGCAGCGTCCGATCTGCTCATTAAGGCAAGGTCTCTGCCGCTTTTTGGGATTAGGGCCTTTACAGGTTCTAAGAGGAAACAGTTCGCGGATCAAGGCCAGGGTCTCCCGCATGGCTCCGGGCGAAGAATATGGCCCGAAATATCTGGCCCCGTCCCTGCGCCGGCGCCTCGTCACCGTCACTCTGGGCCAATCCTCCTGGACGGTCACCTTGAGGTAGGGATAGCTCTTATCGTCCCGGAGAATGACATTATAGCGGGGCCGATGTTTTTTGATCAGCGAGGCCTCAAGGATCAAGGCCTCCTTTTCGGTGCCGGTCAGGATGGTTTCGACCTTGACCGCCTTCTCGAGCATCACGGCGGTCTTGGAAAAACCGTCGCCCGAAACGTTTCTGTATGAAGACAGCCGGTTCCGCAGGTCGCGGGCCTTGCCGACATAAAGGATCTTCCCGGACGCGCTCTTCATCAAATACACGCCGGGCTTATGAGGCACGGAACGCAGAAAAGCGGTAGTTACCGGGGAAGTCTTGTCTTTTGGTTTATCGGGCATCTTTTCTATAACTCGGCGTAAACATGAAAAAACATTTTACCGGTTCGGCAACTTCACGGCAACACTCTTGGCCGTCAGCCGGCCGAGGTAAAACGACGATCACGAATTAGTCGATTGAAAATATAATGCCGATCTCTAGAAATGGCTAAAAACGGAGGCGGGGAAAAATCATACGGAGTGGTCGACGACGATATATTTGTATTTTTGGCCTTAAAAAAGTCATTATAGGCCCAGATAAGGCCTTTTTTTACAGTACGATTATTCGTAATTTCAGATGGCTAACGTGGCCCGACCCTGGCTTATACAATCGGCGAGTATCAGACCCGATTCAATATATCTATGAATCGTTGAATACCGCCAATCCGATGGCAGCCGGTAGGCTTTAATTCAACAATAGGCTACGCCCTCGCCGGCGGCTTTATTTTGTTCTCATACAACCAGATGAAAAAAATTCCCGAGAAGAAACCTCCGATATGCGCGGAGAAAGCAACAGATGTATTAACCCCGAAAGTAATGGCGGCATATAGGAGCTGCAAGGCTAACCATGTGCCGATAAGAATAAAGGCCGGTATATCGATGATCTGATAAAATACCAGGGTTTTGATCTTTGCATGAGGAAATAGATAAAAATAGGCGCCCATAATCCCGGCAATGGCTCCGCTGGCCCCGACGGTCGGTATTGTCGAATCTGCGTTTGTGAGGATATGGATGATATCGGCCCAGAATCCGCAAATTATGAAGAAGGCTATAAATTCACCCAACCCCAAATGTTCTTCAACGTTGTCGGCGAATATCCACAGGAAGAACATATTTCCCAGCAAATGCATAAATCCGCCATGCAGGAAAAGCGAGGAGAAGAAGGATAGATAACCTCGGCCGGATAATATCTCGGATGGGACCAAGCCGTATTTCTGATAAATTTCCAGGCTGTTGCCGCCTGATTTCAGCATAAGGAGAAATATCAGAATATTGATGAGCAGAAGGCCGATGGTGCCGTATGGGATGATGTTTGTCGCGATATCGTCTTTTAATGGAATAATGAATCGGGGTCCGAAAAAAAAGATCGGCCGCGCCGGCTGATTTAAAAAATTTCCGAGTTCAACGATCGGATCTTTATCTTTTTTGTCTTTTCCCGGAGACCAGCCGGACTTGAGGATCGATTTCCCCAGAGCCTCCATTTGCGGATTTCCTTTGCAATATGAGGCAATTTTCTTGAATTCCCCATAATCGGCCCATAGCCCTCCGCATTGCCCGCATTTGTCCAGGATGACATTGGAGTCGTACATGTAGTTGATCTTCTGCATGGGCAGATTGCATCTGGGACAACTCTTTTTTAGCTCGTTGACCGTATCCGGATTAAGACGGCTCCGGGTAAGTTCGGAGTTCGAATCAGCTACTTTTGAAGAGTGTTTTTGCAGGATATATTCAATGCTGCTTGAAAGTTCTCCATAGTCAAACCAAGCGCCCCCGCAACTTCCGCAAGTATCGATGTAATGCTTGTAATGCAGGTGTTCCTTAAGTTCGTCTAAGCAGTTTGGGCATTTCATTTCTGAATTTTTTATCTCAAATTTATCGGCAGCTTATTCGGTTTGGGCCACAGGGAAAACGGAATCCATAAAAGTATTCAGACTACCGACAGCAGCGATGCAGATGGAAAAGGTAGCCGCCCAGTTGATATTCCAGACATGGAAACACATAACGAACAGAACGGTTGTAAAAAGGGTCGTAATCAACAGTTGGCCGAGTCCGATGTTCTCGTCGCTGATGATATCTTCCTCAATGTCCGTCGTTCGGATTGAGGCAAGCAAGATGTAGCCGGTAATAATGTTCCAGATCGGGAATATGCCGTACCAGCTGTATATTTCATGAACGAGAAGATAGGTTCCCGCCCAGATGCCCGCGAAACCGTTGATGAATGCCGCGAATATCATCATGAGTTTCTTTTCCAGATTCGTCTTTCGCCGGTCGGAAAATGCGTGATAGATGCAGAGGAACATCCCGCTCAAAAAGGGGATGAGAATCAGGATGCCCTTTAGGGAATCTTCATTGAACCGCAGGTCGTTTAGATTCCATTCGGTCGGTGAGCTGTTGACCGCAAAGAGCAGGATGCACAGGTAGCTCATGGTGAATAAGGAACCCTCATCGAACTGCGGCAGGAGCAGGGATTCGAAACGGCCTCTTTGTTTCGGATTGTTCATGTTTCTCGGTTATTTCCCAATTAGATAGCAACCTACGAACTATTCTCTTTGTTTTGAATTCTTAATCAAAACAGTAATTTGCATAAACACACCTACGAATATCAGAATATAAGCTACAAAAATAATTTTTTTAGCTATCCAGCTATTTTGATTGGTTAATAATAATTCATCAATAACTCTATTTGTGTCAAAATTATAAAAATAAAGATAACAATACAATAATAGCAACAGTGATACTATACCAATTCCGACAAACGGAAATGACTGTGGAAAGGAATTGATATCTTTGATGTTCTTGGAAAGAATGACTGAAACTGAGGTAATGCAAATTATAAAGAAACCCTGTGTTATATTCATATGTTAACCGTTTTGCTCTTTTTATATTAGCAGGTAGGTTGGGCTGAATGGAAGGAAGCCCAAAGTTTACCGATTCCGGTTATCTCCGTTCTCCGCGATCATCATTCACATCTTCGACTCTTCCTCCCCAATCGGCGGGTATCAGACCCGATTCAATATATCTATGAATTGTTGAAT